>Ga0098040_1000384_pt1 | contig 20505 bp, 22 predicted proteins | sample 7_EtaG_FD_75065 | JGI IMG/M metagenome (GOLD analysis project Ga0098040, IMG submission 75065) | Marine viral communities from the Subarctic Pacific Ocean - 7_ETSP_OMZ_AT15161 metaG | ecosystem: Environmental > Aquatic > Marine > Oceanic | place: Pacific Ocean | collected 2015-01-08
AAGCTCACAAAAGAGTTGATCGACAACTGCGAAGAACGTGCTGATGCGCTCGCAATTATTGACCTTGATAACACAGATAGAAGTGCATATCAGCCAGCAGCTGAAAGCACCGATACTGAGAAAACTCGTGTTAATGATCAAAACATTAATACTCTTGTTACTAATCTAGATTCAAGAGAAATAAATTCAAGTTATGCTTGTACATATTATCCATGGATACAGATTAGAGACGCAAACACTGAAGCTGTTCTTAAGGTTCCGCCTTCTGTAGCAGCCCTGGGAACCATGTCCTTTAGTCAAGCTCAGCAAGCACTTTGGTTTGCTCCTGCAGGCTTCACAAGAGGTGGTCTCTCAAATGGTACCGCTGGAATAGATGTTCTCGGTGTTACACACAAATTAACATCTAAAGATAGAGATAAACTATATGAAGCAAATATTAATCCGATTGCTTCATTCCCGGCAGAAGGCCTCGTTATATTTGGACAGAAAACATTGCAGGTGACACCATCTGCACTAGATAGAATCAATGTCCGCCGTCTTCTTATCTTCCTTAAAAAGGAAGTATCAAGAATCGCTGCGACAACATTGTTCGAACAGAACGTAAGATCAACATGGCTCGGCTTTAGCAGCAGAGTTAAATCACTCCTAAGTGGCGTTAAGAGCCAAGTAGGTATTGTTGACTACAAAGTTGTTCTAGACGAGACAACAACCACTCCAGAAATGATAGACAGAAACATCATGTACGCCAAGATTTTCATCAAGCCTGCTAGGGCCATTGAATTCATCGCTCTTGATTTCATCATTACGGATTCCGGAGCATCTTTTGAGGATTAATCAGAAAGTTTTTAAATCATTTACTATTTAATATTGAGGAGATAATAATAAAATGGCAGCAAATAAGTTTTGGAGTGACGCGAGTTTAGAACCGAAAAGGCAGCATAGATGGCTGCTGTATGTCGGCGGCGAACCTATCCCAGGCTCAACACAGGGCACAATCGGAATCCCTACATTCGTAGTCAAGAAAGTCGCAAAGCCATCTGTAACAATCACCGAGACAACTCACAACTTTTTTGGTCATAAGTTTTATTATCCAGGAATGGTAGAATGGCAAACAACACAATTTACTCTTGTGGACTCTGTTAATCCAGATGTTTCTCAAAAAGTATACGAAGCAATCACAAGCGGCGGTTATAATGTTCCAGAAGCTCAACCAGTTAGCACTCCAACGAAGGATCTCAGTGTTAGAGCTTTAGGAAGTATTATTACACTTCAACAGCTTACGGCAGATGGCAACACTGTGGTTGACCAGTTCCAACTTTGGAACCCCTGGATTTCAGCTGTTGAATTTGGTTCTCTTGATTATGAAAGCGACGCTTTCGTAGAGCTTAATGTAACTGTTCGTTATGATTATGCTACTTTTGATACTGGCCAGGCTTAACATTTAATCAAAACGTTAGTATAATATAACTTTAACGAGGTAAATATGTCAGTCAGAAATAATGAAGATCGTCTCGGATCGAAAGAATCGAGCGATTCAACATTAGAACAAGAGGTTATGAACTCTGGAGCCGGCTTGTCCTTCGCGACGCCAACAGAGATCGTTGAGATCCCTTCGAAAGGGCGCTATTATCCAAAAGGACACCCTCTACACAACCAAGATACAGTCGAAATAAGATATATGACTGCAAAGGACGAGGATATCTTAACTTCTCAGTCTCTTTTGAAAAAGGGTTTAGCATTAGATAGACTTTTGCAGAATGTTATTGTTGATAAATCCATAAGACCAGAAAGTCTTCTTCTAGGGGACAAAAACGCACTAGTCGTTGCGGCAAGAATCACAGGATACGGATCTGATTACGATGCAAATGTCACATGTCCAGATTGTGAGGCTTCTTTTAATCATGAGTTTGATTTGGTAGAGATTACAGAGCTGAATTATGGAAATCCAGAGAAATACGATATACAAATAACAGAAAATCGTACTTTCTTTCTTAAGCTCCCGCGTTCTGATGTTAAAATCGAAATTAAGTTATTGACAGGGGCTGACGAAAAGAAAATTACAGAACTCTCAGAAAGAAAGAAAAAAATGAAACTTCCACAAGCTGCGTTATCAGATCGCTTGAGAGCTATTATTGTTTCAGCTGAAGGTGAGACGGGAGACTCAAAGTTAAATATGTTGATAGATCATATGCCAGCTATGGACGCTAGATACATTAGAGATGTTTACTCCAATGTGTCTCCCGACATAGACCTAACCCACACGATTGAATGTTCAGAGTGTGGCTCAACGAACGAGGTGAACGTGCCGCTTGCGGCAAACTTTTTTTGGCCTGGATGATAAATATATAGAGAACGTTTATGAACAGTTCTTTTTCCTTAAGTACTATGGAGGCTGGAGTTTTACCGAGGCATACAATTTGCCAGTTAAAATTAGGCTTTGGTTTGTTCAAAGACTGAACAAACAGTTGGAGAATGAAAAAGAGCAAATTGAAAATGCTTATAAAAAGAAATAGTCAACTAATTATAGAGCATACGGGAATCTTAAACATTGGCTAATGACACAAAACAGCAGCAAGAGTTAAATAGACTACTGGACAGGTATAACAAGGCTCTAGAAGAGACTGTTAAAAAACAAGAGTCTGTGTCTAAAGGAATGTCTCAAGAAGTAAGCCTGTTAGAGAAAAAGATGAAGCTGCTATCTCTTCAGAATAAAGAACTAGCTGGCGCTTTGAAGTTTGCCGAAAAAGAAGAGAAGATCAGGAATCAAGAAATAGCAGCCCGACAAAAAAAACTTAAAGATCAAATCAAACTGGGCAAGCTTTCCAAGGAAGAAGTTGAACAAGCCGAAGCTGAATTAGCACTCAAGAAGGGGATCAACAAAGAAGGCGCCAACGCCATCAAGCAGCTTACTAAAAGAGAGAAACTGCAAAAATCACTTAAAAAATCTCTCAAAGAACAAGCAGAACTAGCAAAAGATTTCAGAAGTCAGATGGCGTCAAACCTCGAGATATCTACAAAATTCAGTGAAACGATGACCGGTGGCCTCGCTGCCCAAGCCGGCGGAGCAGCCAATTGGGCTAAAGAATTTGCAAGTTCTAGTAATAAGGTTGGCGACGCAGGCAGATCAATGGGGAAAGCAATCGGTGGTGTTTTTGGATTCGTTATTTCTCAACTCGAGGAGTCGATGTTCGGAATTGATTCATTAAGAGCAAATATTACGTTTGCGACTCAAGCAACGAAAGATTTCACTGACACTGCAGCTGAAACTTACGCAACTATGAAAGGACTGGGACTGGAAACATCTAAAGTTGACAGCGCAATGATAGCTTTATATGAAAACACGGCACTTTTCAGAAGATCTCTCCCTGCCTCACAGACCGCCATGGGTGTATTTACGGCGAAAATGCAACAAGCGGGCATAGATGGTAAAATAACATCCGAAACATTTCAATTACTAAACAAAACTATGGGCTTGCAAGGCCAAGAACTTATTGATACCACTGACAAACTTAAGAATTTTGGCCAAGCGATCAAAGTAAGTGTTGGTAAACTTCTTTTGGACATGTCCGCAGCCGCTCCAGTTCTTGCTGCTCACGGAAAAAATATGGTAAATGTATTCAAAGGACTCGCGGCGCAGGCAGAGGTCACTGGAATGCAGATGGGAGATCTTTTAGGTATTGCTGGGCAATTTGATACATTTGATCAATCAGCTGATGCAGTTGGTAAACTAAACAGTATTTTAGGCGGACCATACTTAAACAGTATTGAAATGGTGTATATGTCTGAAGAAGAAAGAATTCAGGCAATGAGAGATTCCTTGGAGCTTTCAGGCAAGTCTTGGGATTCGATGGGCAGGTTTGAGAAGAAAGCAGTAGCTGCAGCTGCTGGCATTAATGACGCGGCCAAAGCTAATGAATTTTTTGGTACGACATCGGAAGCCATGGCCGACGCAGCTGCTAAAGCAGAAGGGGACATGACGGAAGGAGAGAAGATGACCGACCTTTCTGAAAGAGCCACAAGCTTCATGGCTAGAATGACGCAGATGGTTAAAGGAATTGTTCCCGTATTTGAAAACATGGACGACTTCCTCGAGAAAATTGAAACGACGTTTGGGAATTTTCAAAAAAATACACTTCCCAAACTTAAAGAAGGCATGACACAGATGCTGGAGATGATTAAAAAAATTGGACCGCTTCTTGATAAGTTGGACGCGATGTCGGAAAAGTGGTTTGGTAAAGAAAAAGCGGACCTGGCGAAAGATACGGAGGAGAATTTAAAGAAAAGGGCGACCAGGGCGGCAGGAAAAAGAGGAAAGGGCGCGTCCGCCGCCGACACCGGATGGTCCTGGTCATCGTTATTTACTGGAGGAGGCCCGATTTCCCCCAAAGGTTACGCCTCCGGAGGATATGTAAAGGAGACCGCCCCTGCTTTAGTTCACAAGGGAGAATATGTTGTCCCAGCAAATCAAGTCGCTGCCGCTGGTATAGATCCTTCTGTAAGGCCCCCAAGTCTTAGCGTGGGAAACGAAAACGCACAAGCGACGGCTGCAGCAGTTAAAGAAGGTATCTCGCAGGTTCTAGCGTCTTTGGGAATGGGAACTGGAGCAAGCACAGTTGTGCAACTACACTTAGATGGAAAACGAATCCATGATGTTGTAGTCGATCATATGAAACAAAGAACAGTAGAGAGCCCAGCATAATGTCAAAATTATTTAAATCAGATTTACAAACAGACCCGACAGATTTCATAGCAAACAAAGGGTTTTGGATTGATATATTTCATGTTAATTCTGGGCAAAGTGTAAAGTTTAAGGCTATGCTAGAGAATTTCTCAGATACATTTAATTCAAGTTATGATGAGCAATATTTCGTAATGCAAACTCAGCCGATTAGAAAATGGACAAATACTAGTAGAGAAATCTCAGTAGAATGGAAAGCAGTAGCAGCAGGTATATCAGAGGCTAAACAAAATATGGCGAGAGTCTCGATGCTGACAAATATGCTTTACGCAGAACAGGAAAAAACAAAAGATGGAGTGATGATCACAAAGGCAGGAGGTTCTCCGTTGTTCAAAGTCAGACTTCAGAATTTGATTGGAGCCCCTGGCATGGACTTTGGCCCAGCCGAAACTGCTGGCCAGATGGGGTACATCGCCAATTTCCTTTACAAGTTTGATATGGAAAGTCCTTTTTTACACGCCCCGTCTTTGAGGGATAATGCCCAGAATGCTGGCCGCGCCGTTAGAAGATCTGAACAAGGGCAAGAAAATATGGTATACCCTCAAGCTATAAACCTTTCATTTACATTCTACCCTGTATATGAAAAGAGTCCATCTTGGATTAGAGACGAGTCGGGAGAAATTCAATTTAATATAAATTCACTTGCAGGAGATAAGACCAAGTTTCCTTACGGAGTTGAAACTACAACGACCAGAGGAAATATAAGTCTTCCATTAAAAACTCAGGCTCAACGCGATGGCGCAGAAGCAGCAGCAAAGAAAGTACTGGGATGAGGGTGACTAAATGAGCGATAGATATTCAAATAGAAAAATTGTTACAAATAATAATCCCATGTATAAAGACATTTTCAAGGGAAGAAATTTAAAATTTGTAAACCACTATATGACTCCAAAGTTTAAATACCCCACAGTGGAACAGAGACAGGAGTTAATAGTTTCACAACATATTTGGGTAACAGGAGATAGATTTTATAAATTAGCTGATAAATATTATGACGATTCAAGATACTGGTGGGTTATACCTTGGTATAATCAAACACCATTAGAATCTGATGTAGAGCTTGGAGATGTTCTGAACATTCCACTTCCCTTGGATAAAGTTTTGGAAATATTTTATTAGGTGAGAAAGTAAAATGGCAAATCCCAAAAAAAAAGGCACTGAAAAGAAGCCGATTCAAAACAAGAAAAGAATTCCTGTGTATTCTGATCAGTCTCTGCTTTCTGAATTTATAGAACATTTCGCATCCTTGAAAGGGATCCATATAAAACAAGATTATAGGAACTTTGTTTTAACAGATCCGCTTGCAGAAAGTTCCAATGTTTATTTAAACGCTTTGACTGGCGTTGCCGGCGGACAATCGTTAATAGAAGACGTTCCCAGATCAATCCTTGCTGATCTTAAACCATATTTGAGACTTTTTATAGTTCAGGGGATGGGCAAAACTTATAAACAAGTAGAGTTACCATTTAGTAATTTTGACAATTTTAAGGATATAACCAGTTCCAGGCAAGGCTCCGCCGTAGGCCTTAGATCTTTTTCATATGATTATCTGGGAACTCACCCCGGAGATATAGACTATTGGATCAATTGCAACTTAAAGATTTATTTTGAATCTCCAGATGCTTTATTTAAAAAATATGGCAACAGATCTTCAGGGCAAATTTCTTTTGCAGACTTAATCTCCAGACCAATTGGGAAAAAGAGAATTGACCCTAACCCTCCAAAGGGAGAGAAAAGAAGTAATCACTTGCAATATGATCAAAAAAATCATAGAATTAAAGTAGAGATTGGATACACTCCAATAAGCAGAAAAAGAGTATCAGAAGCCTATTCTTCAATAGGATTCGACGGTTCCACGGCTAGAAAAAAAACACAACAATTTCTGGACGCTCTCAGTGCAAGTAAGATAGTGTTCTTTCTAACATTAAAAAAGCACACTTTTGTTCCTAACTTTGATACGTCTGATATATCTTTTGAATTGGACATCGAATATAATGGTTCTGTTGAGCATGCCTTTTTGGCCCAACCATCAAACATTTTGATCAGAGAAGATACTCCTGAAGAAGAGCGTGAAAGGAAAATAATTCAAGATAGCATGGAGGAAGCACTTGCTAGTATAGGCCAGCTTAAGCATGTTGATTCTAGGGTGGCGGAAAAAATAACTACAGCGTTGTCATCCATTAAGAGTCTAGAAAGCATCAACGAGTCTCGTGGTATCGATGTCAATACTAAAACGATCAATGGAGGAAACGCAGTTTCTGAACTTCTAGGAAATATACAAAACCAGGCAGCGTTTGATGCTCTTGTTAGTAACGAACCAGAAATATCTTCTTTTGCAGACGATCCAGCTGTTCAGCAAGCAACAGTCAGATATTTAAACAATATTAATAAGTTAAAAGAGTTTGAGGATGGAGTTAAGAAGTTGTCTTCCGAAAAATCTTTTAAAACTCTTTTAGACGCTTACAGTAGGATACTAAGAAAGTTAGATGAAGAAGGAAAGATCTATAATATTGCGATTGAAAAGAAAAAATATGTGCAATGGGCTTGTAAAAACGACGAATTCAGGGAAAACAAAAAAGGACTATCTGATGTTTCAGTAAAGATTTTAAAAAGAAAGGCAAGGGAAGGAGATGAGGAAGCCAAGAAAAAATTGGAAGATTATGAAAAAGAGTGGAAATCTTTATTGGAAATGAGAGAAGACTTTGAGTCGCAAATTGTAAACAAAACTGGACTTAAAAATGTTAAAAGTAATAAAGAATTTGTAAAGCAAAAATTAACAAAAATGGAAAAAGGAATTGCTAAAGTAGAGAGCGATAGAAAAAAAGGAATTGACGCTACTGAGCAATCAAAATATGTTAAAAATTTATTTGACCCTGGGAAGAACGCTGCTAAAAAAGGCAATAAACAAAAACATGTACTCTATTGGTTCTACTTCGGAGATTTGATAGACATCGTAATGGATGTCATTACAAACGATGAAGTTAGTAAAGACTTAGATTTAGAGTTCTGGACTGCATCTAATCAGGATGGGGTTTTAAAAGTCATTATGGGTGATATTGATTTTATTCATCCACAAACTCAAGAAAGAATAAGTATAAATATGGCAAAGGTACCAATATCTTTTGAGATGTGGCAAGAGTTTTGGAAAAAATTCGTTGTTAGGAGGATGAGAGAAAAGTGGTACTTCAAAGCATTTCTTAGAGACGTTTTAGTTCAGGTTGTGCAACAAGCATTAACAAACAAAAATAAAGTTCCAGGCCAGCCCATGGTAAAAGTGAGACCTGCTGTTGACTTTTTCACTTTATCCCCAAGCAAATCTATAGAGATCTCCCAGCCAGAGCCTTTTGAATTCAAAGGCGAGTCTATAAGTGTCGATCAGGCATATTATGCCGTCGCTAAAAATCGAGTAACTAAGAAACTTTCAGATTCAGGACCTTCTGATAATAGTGTTAAGGGTGAAGAGCAGATAATGTTTATATATGACACTTCTAATGATTTTGGGTTTTTGCAAGGAGAGAAAAATAAAGATAATGATATGGGAATATATCATATTGTGATAGGGCAGGAGAACTCTACCATTAGTTCAATTAACTTTAATAAAACAGATCAACCATTCTTTCTAGAGGCAAAGGTAGAGGAAGACGGTTATTTAAAGGGGAACAAACACCTTAGTGAGCCATACCATTGTAACTTTGCCATGTACGGCAACACTTTAATACGTCCTGGAAGGCAGATTTATATAAGGTTTCCTCTAGCATGGTTTGGAAATCCAGCTCAAGAAGGTTCTAAAGCTATGGCCCTAGGTTTAGGAGGTTATTTTCTTATAACTAAGGTTAGTAATCAGATAAACATTATGCCAGCCAGTGGCAGATTGGATTGGAATACTAGTGCAACTTGCAAGTGGACAACTTTCGGAAAAGAAATCAAAGCGCCTAAAAATATTGATCAATCCTTGCAAATGACTCCGGAAGAATCATTTGACGACTTAGTGGGATCCATAAATAAATGAGTATTATTAAAATATTTAAAGATAGAAAAAGCTATAAAGAATTCGACGGCGACGCTCTCGGGATAGAATTTTTAGATGAATTTTACTCACCAGAACCTCTCGATTTATGGTACGATAAAATCCTTTATGGCAGAGTTGATCAAAGATCCGATTCTGTTTTCATACCAGACTCTCTAAACCGAACAAAGAAAAAGCAAATAAAAGGAACAAACTTATTTGCTCTCAACTTCGTGGCTGACGCATTCAACGACTTTAAAGCAAGAGTTGATAGAGTCTCCGCGTTAAGTGGTCCAAACAGTTACGCAGGAATAGAAGAAAGCAGCGTCATCAGGAACTTTACCGCTGTAAAGGCGCTCATCCCATTTGAGCCACTTTATTCGACTTACATAGACGGTGTTTTTGATATTTTTATGAAAGAATATTTAAGAAAAACATCAAGAGATCAGGATGTTAGAGATTATTCAGACTTTCTCAGACATTTCATCGATTTTACTAATTTATACGCAAGAAGAATGCCAATTACTAGAACAGCTGTGGTAAGATCTGGATACAACACCATATTAACAAGCGGATTAGCCATAGAGATAGCTTTCGAAGATCATGACGATGATGATCTTAAAGCAAAATATATCGATGATCCAAACTTTTCTTATTTTCATCAATTGGCTAAGAAATATGGCTTTTATATTGATAAAAATGCGCCTTGGAGACTAATAGCAAACATATCATCTCCTCAAATGCAAAGATACTGGCTTAAGGGGAACTTAGATCCAACTTTATCACCTCTTCAAAAATTTGATCCAACCTCTGCGGCGAATGTTGATTCAAAGTGTTGGGAACAATTTGAGCAGCAACAAGCAGCAAACAGCTCTTATCAAAACTTAGATATGACAGGGAAATCAGGAAAAGATGTTTATTCTATGGTGCCTTATAGTGTCGAAAACTTTTTTAATAGTTTTTACAGAAAAGGGTATTGGAGGGACATCGCCAATTTGATAAGCTTAACAGTTCAATTTTACAATCAATATGTTAATGATTTTCCAAAAGTTATGCTAATAAGACCTGAGTTTTGCCCAAACCAAACCAAGCCTGAAAAAATAACCAACTTATATACAGCCACAGCAAGTAAAGTTATTGTGAGAAAGCCTGTAAGAATATCAGATGTGAATCAGGATAATTTAAAATGGTTTCGTATATATTATAATATAAGACTAAAGGAGGAGGGGGAAAAGGTTGAGGATGCATATTTTTCTAATGTGATAAAGCAGTCGTTAAAAATATTTAAGTATGTTGATAAACAGGAGAATATTTCATCTATAGGATCAAGTAGTAAGGCTATGAGATATATTAATGAAGCTGTTAAGGGTTTTCCGAAGAGGGGGCAGCTTGCAGACTCTTTTGCAATTGATAATTTTTTAAACTTGACAAGCGAAGAAACATCTGGTAATATAGAGCCACTAAGTCAACAAGTCGGTTCAGATGGCGTAGATTACGCTGGAAACTAAAAAGTAGAATATGTTATTTCAAACATTGGACAACAAACATAAATGCATAGGAGTATATTATGATGGAGATCTTTACTTTAATAGTGAAGTTCCTGACGGAATTAGCAAAACATGGACTTATGCTTCTTTCCTCAAAGACAAAGAACTGTCGTTCGGACATTTGCAATGCGGTGGAAAGTCTCTTGATGATGTTTGCCCCGATGTCCTAAGAGATGATTGGGAAGAGATCAATAAAAAATTAAAAGCATATATGAGATCCTTTTTCACATCAAAAGTATCTCTGGACGACAACTGCTTTTATGATCTGGTCCCAGAAAAATTCTTGCTTGAATTCTGTGAGATCAAAAACAAGATTACAAAACACGTTTTTGAAAATTTTTTGCCACCTAAAAATTTGAGATTTTTGACTTTATTAACAAAAGTGGTAGAAGATATAAATCAACAAAAACTCAATATCGATATTGATGAATTCAAGCCACATCTTGCTGAATATAAAGCGAGACAGTGGAGAAAGAAGGTTGAGAAGCTTAAACCTTATATTAGATACGATATTTTTGGGACAAAGACGGGAAGACTGACGACAAAGAAGTATAGCTTCCCTGTTCTTACTTTTCCAAAGGCATACCGATCCATTATTAAACCAAACAATGACTTGTTTGTTGAATTGGACTATAATGGGGCTGAATTACGAACCTTGTTGGCCCTATCGGACAAGAAGCAACCACAAATGGACATCCACGAGTGGAATAGGCGATATTTATCGGGAAACAAGATCTTGTCGAGACAACAAATAAAAAATTCTATCTTTGCTTGGCTATATAACTCAAAAAAGCACCCAAACGAAAATATATTAATAAAAATGTATGATAAAGACAAAGTTCTAAACGAATATTGGGATGGAGAGACAGTGAAGACCTGCTTCAACAGAGAAATACCAGCAGACAAGCACCACGCACTAAATTATATTATTCAGAGTACCTGCGCGGATCTTATTTTACAAAAAATGATTAAAATATATGATATACTAGAAGGTAGAAAGTCAAACATTGCCTTTTGCGTGCATGACAGTATAGTTATTGATTTACACGCAGAGGACAAGTTTCTAATGAAGGATATTATAGATGAGTTTTCAAATACAAGATTTGGCAAGTTCAAGACTAGCGTTAAGACTGGAAAAGATTTCGGAAACTTAAGGGAGTTATTATCGTAATGGATACTGTTATTGGATTAGGATCTGCTGGCTGCAACATAGCTGATGAGTTTACAAAATATAGTCAATACAAGGTATATAAGATAGATTGTAATTTGAAAGGGCTTAGGCAAGACGGGATATACGATATGCCTTGGCAAGATAGTCCCGAGAGATATGAAGAAAAGTGCCCAGACATGACTAATTTCTTTAAAGATGTCTATGGGGACGTTTTATTTGTTGTCGGAGGCTCCGGAAACATATCTGGAGCAGCCTTATCAATTCTAGAGCACATAAAACATTGCAATATTAACATATTATATATCCGACCTGACTTGGAGTCAATAAGTATAACAAAAATGAAACAAGAATGGGTTGTGTTTAACGTGTTGCAGGAGTATGCGAGGTCTGGAGTGTTTAATAGAATTTATCTTGTCGATAACTCAAAAGTTGAAGAAAATTTAGGCAATGTTCCAGTTATAGGATATTATGATAGGCTTAATAGTATGATTGTGTCTTCCTTGCATATGATTAACGTCTATAATCATATAGAACCAGTTGTTGATACTTATTCGAAGCCACCGGCTGGACGAAGGATTTCAACGATTGGTTTTTATGATACAGAAAATAATGAAAATAAATTATTTTATTCACTTGACAACGTTGGAGAAATGCGCTATTATTATGCTATCAACAAAGAAAAGTTGGAAACCGATGGAGATATTTTGAAGAAAATTAGAGAGCAAATTAAAAGCGAAACAGAAACAAGTTACGGCATATTTTCAACAAATTATGATCAAGACTATGTTTATACAGTTGCTAATTCTTCAGAAATTCAAAGGCAAAAAAAATAAAAAAACACTTGACAAACAGAATTCATTGTGTTATGATGGATACAGCAGAATGAGAGATTAGTCATTCTGACTTTACTCAACAAAAGGAGAAATTAATGGGTATTGATATGGAAAAAATGCGCGACAGGCGCACTGCACTAGAAAACAAAAACGGTAATAACCGAGAAGCTTTTTGGAAGCCACAAGATGGAGAGACAACAATTCGAATTGTCCCTACAGCTGATGGCGATCCTTTTAAGGACTTTTGGTTCCACTATAATGTTGGAAACAATCCTGGCTTCTTAAGCCCAAAGAAGAACTACGGAGAAGAAGACGCTCTAGACAGCTTTGTTAGAAAACTCTATAAAGAGGGCACAGAAGACAGCATTAAGATGGCAAAGTCTTTGTCCGCTCGTCAGCGATTCTTCGCTCCTGTGGTAGTTCGCGGAGAGGAAGATAAGGGTGTGCGTATTTGGGGCTTCGGCAAGATGGCTTATGAGAAGCTTCTTAATCTTGTTCTTAACCCTGAGTATGGCGATATTACAGATTCCGAAACTGGAACAGATCTCGTAATTCGTTATGGAAAGCCAGCGGGGGCTTCTTTCCCTCAAACGGAAATCACCCCTCGCCGCCGTCCTTCTCTACTATGTGAAGACGAAGCACAGTGTTCCGAATGGTTGGATACTATTCCAAACCTTGACGACATCTTTGAACGGAAATCTCCGGAAGATGTTGAAGTTCTTCTTGACGAATATTTGTCAGGCAACGTCGATGACGATTCTTCTGGCAACGTCGAGAAATATAATGCTGAGACTGGAGACTCAGTAGATAAAGCTTTTAGCGAGCTTCTATCGTAGGTTCTCTCTCACCCGCAGGGAGGCACGGGGCTACAGGTGTCTCAAATTTAATAATAAAAAAAGGATAAAATTATAAATGGCTAAAAAAACAAAAAACAAGAAAGTTAAGGTTGGTCAGACAGTAGAATTACATTATGTCGGCACTCTCGACGATGGAACTGAATTCGACAGTTCTAGAACCCGCGAAGAAACTATCTCTGTTGAAGTTGGCTCAGGTCAGCTGATCACAGGCTTTGACAGTGCTTTAACAGGCATGAAGTTGGGAGAAGTGAAGAATATCAAGCTAAGTCCAGAGGAGGCGTATGGGGATGTGAATCCGGAAGCTTACGAAACAGTACCTCTCACTTCGTTTCCAGAGAACTTTGAACCAGTCGTAGGCGGAATGGTCCAAGGAGTAAGTCCAGCTGGTCAGCCGGTCGTAGCAAAAATCGATTCAATTGATGATGAGAACGTCAGTCTCAATTTTAATCATCCTCTAGCTGGACAAACGCTAAATTTCGAAATTGAACTCGTGAGTATCCAAGAGGGAGAAGAATAGTTGAACATTCAAGACAAACTTAAAGAAGCAAATTTATCAGGGGACACAAAAGTGACTCTAGTGTATTCAGCCGGCGAAGACGTGGTACACGCTTGGGATGGTTATGAAGAACAAGTTGTGGAGAACACAGAGATTGCTAAATATTTAGCAGAACTCGTAACTGATCCAAGCTTTAAAGATAATGAAGTCTTAGATGAAATGCGAAGCCAGTATCTTCTAGAGGACTATCCTCGTGATGATAGCGGCTTCGTTGACTATGTAGAAGGCGTAATTAAAGATAATTTATATGATTACGAATGGATCGAAAGATCAACAGAACACTACGACTACAAGCGTGGTTTTACAACTGTGGAAGCAAGAGTTGACACTACAGTGGAAGAAGTTCTTAACGCAAATTCGCATGCCGTTACTGGCTGGGATGCAGAAGTTAAGACAACTCTTGGAAATACTACTATTAAAGGAGGTTAAAAAAATGAGATTATTTATTACTATTATGTTGATGATGGTTCTTGGTGCTTGCACTGGAAACACAACAACTACTTCTAGCACAGAAGCAGCTAGTCCTACGACTAGTGTACCTTCAGCGGCAACAAGTCCAGCTTTTGAGGCAAAAACCCCAGAGTTGAATATTGTAACGACTGAAGAACAACCAAACGTGACACCACCCGTGGTTGTTACACCAGAAAATGTCGACGGTGAATCCTCACCAAAAACAATTGTTCCAGAAAAGGAGGTACAAAAATGAGATTATTAATCACTATCTTTATGGTACTTTTAATTGGTGCCTGTGCTGATGATGCGTCTGACGCTGAAGAAGCAACTAATGGTGACACACAAACATCTCAGGAAGACGTAGCTCTTCCGAATGATGATGTGGAAGCGTCTGAAGTAGAAACTGGTGATACGACATCGACTGATGTAACACCAACTGGCGACACAACGCCAGAAACAGATGTCCCAGAAGGAGAGTAATAGGATTTAATTATGGCGAGAAAAGCGAAAAATAAAGCAGGTAAACTTTCTATGTCGGATATGCGTAGCCTTATTAATAAAAAGGCTGGTATGTCTGTCGCACACGATTTAACTAATAGTAACCCAACAGAGGTGAAGGATTGGATTCCAACCGGATCCCGATGGCTGGATTCTATTGTTAGTCGCGGAAAGCTCACCGGTATTCCAATAGGAAAGGTTGTTGAAATCGCTGGCTTAGAAGCAACAGGGAAGTCATATATGGCTGCTCAGGTTGCCGCCAATGCTCAGAAGATGGGTATTGACGTAATCTATTTTGATTCTGAATCAGCGATTGATCCGACGTTCCTAGAAAGAACCGGATGTGACCTAGAAAACTTGCTTTATATTCAGGCCCAGAGCGTTGAGTTCGTGCTTGAAACAATCGAAGATCTTCTCGCTAATAATGATAATCGTATGCTCTTTATTTGGGACAGCCTTGCTCTGACCCCATCCGTTAGTGATGTCGAAGGCGACTTCAACCCTCTCTCTTCGATGGCCGTAAAGGCCCGAATACTTGCCAAGGGAATGTCTAAACTAACCGTTCCAATTGCGAACAGTCAGTCTACATTCCTTGTTCTTAATCAACTTAAGACAAACATCACTAGAAGCCCCTCTGAGGCGATGGTTGAACCTTATATGACTCCCGGTGGAAAAGCCATGATCTATGCGTACTCTCTCCGTATTTGGCTCACAGGAAGAAAATCAAAGGCCAGCTATGTTCTCGATGAAAGAGGATTTAGGGTGGGGTCAGAGGTCAAGGCAACTCTTAAAAAGAGTCGCTTTGGCACCCAAGGAAGACAAGCAAGTTTTAAAATCTTATGGGGAGAGGAAATCGGTGTTCAGGATGAAGAGAGTTGGTTCGAAGCAATCAAAGGTTCAGAACACCTTAAACAGAGCGGAGCGTGGTATACGCTACTCTACAAAGATGGTACAGAAGAAAAGTTTCAGCCATCAAAATGGAAAAATATGTTGACAAATGAGAAGTTTCGTGATAGAGTGTTAGATATAATGGATGAAGAGGTCATCCTTAAATTTGATAAACGACAAGGCGAAGCAGCAGATTTTTATGACATTGAAAGCGAAAATATCGAAGAAAACTCGCGGCTATCTGTCGTTGGCGAAGAGGATGGCACAACAGAGTGATGAAGGCCGTGCCTGTCATGGAGCAGTTCTTGTTAGAGGCGGCAATATCATAAACGCTGGGCATAACAAGTGGGGCTATTCTTCTTTTGGAAAAAGATTTAGACACAGAGATAGGGGCGTCTCGACCCTACACGCAGAACTAGCGACAGTGCTTAATTTAGATCGCTCCACTACACAGGGAGCAGATATGTACGTTGTGAGAGTAAATAATCAAGGTAAGTTCAAAATGAGTAAACCTTGCCCAATGTGCGAAACAGCACTTAAACACGTTGGAATAAAAAGAGTATATTATACAACAGATGAAGGAAGTTTAGAGTGCTATAAATTATGAGGGATTTAAATGAGAGAGAAGTTACTTGCCAAGTTTAAAAAGAAGTATCCATATGCTAGATTTAAATTTGTGTTTCTTCATATAAGTGAAGATCTAACAATAGAAACATTGAAAATTAATGAACAAAGATTAGATACAGCTTGGAGTCCTCCGATAGATAAATTAAAAGATCCGGATTATATGAAAATTGTTGGTAAAATTTGTTCTGACGGAGCTAAAGGAATATTAGGAATATGAGTAAAAGAGTATTAATAATTGATGCCCTCAACATTTATTTGAGAGCATATATATCTAACCCTTCAATCGCATTGAATGGTGAGCCCATCGGCGGAGCATTTGGATTTCTAAAATCACTTCAAAAATATTGTAGAGAGATGAAGCCAGATCACATTGTCGTTTGTTGGGACGGTCCTGATGGAAGTAGAAAAAGAAAGACAATGCACAAGGGCTATAAAGCCGGGCGCAAGCCCATTCGCCTTAATCGTAATGTCCGAGTAATGTCTGAGGAAGAAGAATTTAGAAACAAAGTATGGCAACAACAAAGGTTAATAACATATCTTAACTGTCTCCCAGTTTCTCAGATTATGATTGAACAAATAGAAGCAGACGACATTATTAGTTATGTTGCGCAAATGCCCCATTTCAAGGATGCTCAAAAAGTTATTATCTCTAGTGATAAGGACTTTTATCAACTTTGCGACGATAAAACGGTGGTATATAGACCCGTCCAAAATCAGTTCATAAACGCCAGTAGGCTAGTTGAGATGTTCGGAATACACCCCAGCAACTTCGCCCTCGCAAGGGCCATTTGCGGCGATAAGAGCGACAATCTAGACGGAGTTGGGGGAGCGGGCTTAAAGACCGTTGCTAAGCGGTTTCCGTTCCTCTCAGAGGCTAATCCGCATGAGATCCAGACGCTCTTCGAAGCTTGCGAATCAGTGGAAAAGCCATTAAAAGTTCATCATAATATTTTGAGTGGAGAGAAAAAGATACAGAGAAATTACAAGATGATGCAGTTGTATACCCCTCTTGTTTCAGTGCAAGCGAGCCAAAAGATCAAATACGCGATTCATGAAATGACACCAGAGTTGAATAAGACTCAATGTATTGGGTTGATGATTGAAGATGGAATTGGTGCATATGATTGGTCAGAAATGTTTGCAACAATGAAAAGAATTTGCTTGACAACAAACGATAAATGATGTATGATAGGTAATATAAAAATAAGGAGATCTTAAATGTCATTTTGGAATAAATATCTACCGCTAGCACTTGAAAACCTCAAAAGAGAGGGGAATACTCGGGATGTTGGAAAGCTTTTAGCGCTGCCAAATGAATATTTTCAGCAAGACACGATCAATAAAATGAAAATAGGTATTAAGGTGTTTCATAGAGACGACATGTCTGATGAGGCAAATTTTGAACAAGACCCTAATGAATCTGGATATGACCTGATCACAGAATCTGGAGTTAGGATTCAATCAAAATTTAGGGCAACGAGCCTTCATTTAGAAACGACTCGTAGGAATAGCAAGAAGAATGCAGGCGCAGCCTCTTCTAGCGGTCACGTTGCATATAGTATGGGCGAGACAGATGTATTTCTTCTTACAGTTCCAAGCGGCGGAAAGCCCTCGAAGAAGGGCAGAAGTTATGAGGATATTATATCATTTCTCGAGAATCCAGAAGGTGCGGAGTTGATCGCGATTCCCGAGTCCGCCCTAGAAGACCCTAAATCTCCTGGATTTATTCGACCACGAGTCCCGATGAGTATTTTTAACAAATACAAGGGAAAACTAAAAGAAGTTTTAATAGATGCTGAAGAAGAGAAAAGAAAGGAGTCTGCTGTTGCAGCTTGAAAATAATTATGTTGTCGGTGACAATTTAGAAATTTTAAAACAAGTCAAAGATGAAACTTTTGATTTGATATACATGGACCCTCCCTACAACACTGGAAGGAATTTTAGTGATTTTAATGATAAATTCGAGTCTATGAATGAATACGCTAATGCTTTTCTGAAACCAAGACTTGTCGAATGCCGCAGAGCTTTGAAAAAAGAAGGTAATATAGTCGTCCATGTTGAACCTCGTAATAGTCACCATGTTAGGATGGTTTTGGACGAAGTGTTCGGGGAAAGATACTTTAAAAATGAAATAGCTTGGAAATCAGGCGGCAATGCAAAAAATAAAAAACAATTGGGTAGATATCACGATACGATAATCGTTTATGGAAAATGTAACGAATCAATCTTCAATCCAGAGTATAAGCCATATGATGAAGAATATAAGAAAAGCTCTTCAGCAAAATATTGCGAAACAAGAAAAGATTGGTATGTTACTACAGCTATTCACAATTCACAGCCAGATGTAAACCCGAGAATGAATTTGAGATATGAATGGGGTGTGTTTGATCTCCGTCTTCTAACATGGAACAGCAATCACAAACAATGGTACGTTTCAAAAGAAAAGATGCAGTTTTTGCACGAAGATGACAGACTGTTATATAACAAGAGGGGCATACCTAGAATAAAAAGATTCTTGTCTGAGATGGACGGAATACCTGTTAGAGATTTATGGACAGATATAACTCAAATCCAGCACGGAGAAAAATTAAATTATGCTACACAAAAACCAGTCAAACTTCTGGAAAGGATTGTTAAAATGTATTCACAGGAAGGTTCTTTAATTGCAGATCCTTTTGCTGGTAGTGGGACATTAGGTCGTGCAGCAATGTTACACAATAGAAATTATTTCTTGGTTGATATAAACCAGGAAGGAGAAAAAGTTTTTGTCGATAGCATAATAAATGTTGACAAATAATAAAAATTTTGCTATATTATAAGAACATCAAGGAGGAATTATGACTAAAACAAAGAAACAAATCGATATCATGCCTGACTATATGAAAGATGCTGAGAGGGAGGGTTGTGAACTTCCGCAAGATCTTGAGGACGGTGTAAGGATCACAGGCTTCAGTATGGAGGATCCCAATTCTATTACTCTTAACGAAAAGAGAAATCAACCTAGAACTCAGACATATGATCCAACGAATTTAAAAAGAGTCAAAAATCAACTAGAAGAAAAAGGCGTTAAAGGGATGGATCCGATGTACTGTACCAGAGATCCAATCACAGGTGTGCTCGTGGTAGAGTCAGGGCATCATAGGAAAAAAGCTGCCTCCGAGTTGGGGTTTCCAAAAATTCCAGTCATTATTATTGAATATTACGACCGGGCAGACGGCCTCGACCCCCGCGAAGAATTTTTGCAGGATCAAAATAACCATGAAGCATGTCAAAGTCATAATGAGCAAGACGGGTTACAATACCTTAACAAATATAAACAACTTGGTCATTTCGATGAATGTTTTAAGATTGAGGATGATAAGAAAAAAATAAGTAGCATTAGAAAGAAAGCGCATGAATTGCTGAAAAGACACTATGACAGATACTCTAAGCAAAAAAGGGGTGGTATAGTTACAAAGTTTCTTGGAGGGGCAACAACTAGCAAGCTTAAAACTTGGACAAATAAAGAAGCTGAAAGTTGGTTTACCAACAACAACCACTTGGATAATTTGGGCAGCTATGACTACCCAAATAATCGGTTCGATGCAGTTACTCAGTCCACAACTATAAACCTGCAAAGTGGCATAATGTTGGGCAAATTGCTTGAAGTTACAAATGCATGGAAGAACGATGGTTTAAATGATAAACAAATAAAACAGAAATTAAACAATCTGACGATTAGACTTGGAATTTATGTGCCAAGTACTAAAATTAGCACTTACGACGATCTTCAAAAAAAGCGTAAAGAATGTTTATCGGATGCAAAAAAGATTAATTTAGACAATTTGCATACTCCTAATTTAACCATATCAGAGATTATATTCGTTTACCAATCTTTGGTCGATCCCGAAGAAAAGCCCGAACCTCACTTCTACAAATGGGATGCCAAGAATAAAGAGTGGAGTCACATATTGTGATTGCTGATAAAGATAAAAAATTAGAAGAAGCGATCACAGGAATTTTGGAAGATTTCAACAGTTATTCAACGAACATTTCTTCCGACATCGCCAGAGTCATGATTGCAAAAGCAATTATTAAAAAGATTAACAAGGAATATGATTTAAGTATAAAATACTATTATAGTTAAAATTTGTGCCCGTAGTTCAGTAGGTTAGAACGCCACTCTTATAAGGTGGAAGTCACTGGTTCAAGTCCAGTCGGGCGTACTAGAAAAGAGAGATTATGACAAAAACAGAGAGAGTAGATTTTTCAAAATACGGCAAGGATTTCCAAGAGAAACTTTGCCAGCTGATCCTTAAAGACAGGATGTTCTGTGATCAGGTTGAAGAAGT
>Ga0098040_1000385_pt1 | contig 20498 bp, 15 predicted proteins | sample 7_EtaG_FD_75065 | JGI IMG/M metagenome (GOLD analysis project Ga0098040, IMG submission 75065) | Marine viral communities from the Subarctic Pacific Ocean - 7_ETSP_OMZ_AT15161 metaG | ecosystem: Environmental > Aquatic > Marine > Oceanic | place: Pacific Ocean | collected 2015-01-08
CAGAGACCACTTATGGTCATTCATTGATGATTAAAATAACACCCAATCATTGTGATTATATTGCAACGCCAACAGATAAAGGCAAAGTTATATTCTTTCAACAAGCAGAAAGCATGAAAGGTAAGACTTATGCAAGAGAATTTGCATTTTATGATCATGATAAAGCAGTAAATGAACATAATTGGCAAAATCAAAATGTACGTAGATGGGTATATGATCACTTTAATCTACCGAGATAAGGAGGGGAAATGTTAGTAATGGATATAGCAGAGTGGATAGGTAATATCTTAATACTAGGTATTGCCATGGTAATATGGGCTGTAGGCATCTTTATGGTTATGATGCTAATGTCAATGTTAAATAGGTTTATTAAAACACATATAATAAAGGAGAATGAATGAAATGTTTGATGTTTGATCTTGAACGTGGTTCGCAAACACTTGGAGGCCCAGATGAAATACAAGAGTTATTTGGATATCCAGTGCTTTCACCTACCACATTCGATCAATTTAAAAAGACCATATCTGAATTGTATACTGTTCAAAAAGCAGTACATAAGACAAAGATAGGTGAGTTAGAAATTGAACAAGAAGTGCTTGAGACCGTTCCCAAAAATGGAACTCAAATAGATGCACTAATACTTGATACGTTCAGTGAACTATCAAAGAAGTACCAAAGAAGTCTTGTTGATAAAACAGGAAAGATGAAGATGCAAGATTGGGGTAAACTCAAGAATACCCTTGACATGCTTCTAGAATTTATCACAAGAATACCAGGTGTTCTCGTAATGACCGTACATGGGAAATTAAGAGACCTTGATGATGGTACAACAAAAGTATTGCCATATATAGATGGTAGCACCAAGGAAGACATAAGTAAATGGTTTGATTTTGTATTTTATACAAGAACTGTTGAAGCTCCAAATGGTGAGACTAAATATGTTTGGCAAACAAAGCATACTGAAAAGTATGATCATGCAAAAGACAGAACAAATCTATTACCTTCTGAAATACCTCAAGATTTTCAGTTAGTGTTAGATGCTGTAAAAGAAAAGAACTTTACATCTGCAAAGATCCTCATCATAGGAAGTCCAGGATCGGGTAAGACGTGGAGTTTACAAACCTTAGTAAATAAGGAGTCATAATGGCTATTAAAACAATGAGTTCTGCCGGTGGAGATTGGTCTATCGGCTGGAAAGAAGTTACTTTGAAAGATGCTAAATACGGGATGTATAATGATATACGTTTAATTGATGCATGGTTCGAAGAATATCCTGATACAATAAACCTTCGTATGTACGAAGCGAAATCAAAAGATACTGGTGAGGAATTTGCAATAGCAAAACTATTCAGATTAGCAAATGCTGGTATTATTGGTGAAGTTCAGGATTCATCTGGTAAGAAAAGTCTTCAATATGATGATGAGGCTGCCAATTTAAATGGAAAGAAACTACAAGTTTTCTTCTATAAGAATGAGGATGGATACTTCAGAGTATTAAATCGTGTCGCTCCAGTTGTCCAAGAAGGTGATGTAGTATCATTTGCTGAAAAGGACGTTGATTATTGGAAATCTCAAGGTGAAAAGTATTATGAACAATACAAGAAACCTTCTGAGTCTAATGATTCATTCATAACTGAAATGACAGTAGATGAAATAAAGGAGAAGGTTGCTGAAGTTTCTAAAGTAATAGAAACAACTACTGCAACTAGTGGTGATGAACCTCCTTTTTAATTAGAGTACGCCAAAGGGGGCTTTCTTCTCCTGTTACTCTATAGGAAGCCCCTTCTCTTTAAAAGGAATCATTATGAGATACATAAAAGAAAAAACAATAAATATCATTAAGCATTTACTTAGTAACCATCCTCATTTAAGAGATGATGATAACAAATTACTTGCTACAGTATGGTATCATAAAATGTCAAAGATAGAAGAACCTGTAATGGATTTTCTACACATATTGGCTAAAGGTGATCTACCATCATCTGAATCAATAAGAAGATGTAGACAAAGATTACAAGAACTTAATCCTGAATTGCGTGGAGAACTTTGGAATAAAAGACATCAAATGCAAAAACAGGTAAAAGATGAATTGAAGGAGATGGAATGATCAAAGAGTTCGCTTTATCCCTATCAAACAGACATCATTTTCATGAAAGTAACAAGATGTCACAACTCGAAGGTACACCCCAAGATACCTTTATGTCCTTATGGGACTATGATAAATATGTAATAGAATTTTTCAATAAGAAGAAGAAACTTGCTGGATTCGATGGTTTGATATACATGCCTGATGAATTAATACTTGATGTCGATGGAAAAGATGTTGATGAAGCAAAGTTTAAGACCCTTATGTTAATAGAACTATTATATAAGAAACAAATACCTTACCAAACATACTTTAGTGGACGTGGATTTCATGTGAACATACCTGGATCTGCATTTAAATGGGAACCTTGTAAAGATCTACATTTAAAAGTAAAGGACATGCTAACAGGAATAGGTGTATATAAATACGCTGATCCATCTGTAATAGACAAAACAAGGATAATAAGAGTTCCCAATACTCTTAATACCAAGTCAAAGAGATGGAAAATACCACTAACAGAAACAGAGTTTAGATCATTTTCATTAGAAAGTATTAAAAATCACCCAAGAGGAGACTTTAAATACCCTGAAATGAAATGTGATCCAGTGTTTAATGTACTAGAAAGAGATAAAAAGACAGAAAAGAAAGAACCAATAGTTACAACTAAACTTGGAAGAGATCCTGATCCTACCAACTATACTTGTATACAATTAATGTTAAAAGGTGTTGGTCAAGGTAGTAGGCACATGACAGCATTAAGATTGGGTTCACATTTAAGATGGAGATATCCTGAAAGTGTTGTTCGTCTCATAATGGAAGATTGGAGACAACGTGTCGATAAACATAGCGTACCATTTACTAAGGAAGAATTAGATAAGATAATAACATCTTGTTACACTGCTAATGAAAATAGTGGTTACAACTATGGATGTAGTGATTCAATTAAAGATTCATTATGTCAACAAACTTGCTTTCTGTATAAATCAAAGAAAAATCAATCTGTGATGACAGCAACTGACATGGAAAATGTCTTAATAGACTTCTATGCAAGTAATGTCAAGCCTATAAATTTCAATCAATTATATGAACAAGTAAAGAGTTTCCCTGTATACCCTGGTGAAGTAGTATTGTTACAAGCCCCTCCCAAGAGCATGAAAACAATGTTGCTGATGAACTGGATAAATTCATTCAAGAAGAACACTTACATGATGGAATTAGAAATGTCCCCAAGACAGATGATGTCAAGATTCATCATGATAGAGAGAGGCTGGGATGAAGAGGATCTTGAAGTGCATTATTCAAGAAAGAAAAATGGACTCGATGTTGATTTTAGTTGGTTACAAGTTGACTATAACTCATGTTACCCATATGAAATAGAGAAACGCATACAAATGTTACCTGAAAAACCTGAAATACTTGTAGTTGATCATCTTGGTCTTCTAAGAAGTAGAATGAAGGATAATAACATGAAAGTAGAAGAAGCATCTCAAGTATTGACAGAATTAGCAGTTCAACATGATCTGATAGTATTTGTCATAAGCGAGATAACAAAAAGTGCATTTCATGAAGGAATGAACATAGCATCTTCTAAAGGTTCATTTAGAGTAGCATATAATGTTAATAAAGTATTATCCTTGGAACCCTTATTTGACGTAAAAGAGAAAAGTTTAATAAAGGGTTTAAAACTTGAGAGTACAGCAAATCGTGAAAAAGAAACACTATATGTAGATCTTTCACTAGATGGATTGAGGTTAGTAGGATGATAGCAATAATAACAACAAAAGAACTTGAATGTCAGCATCCAAAAGATGAAATGGAATATCAAGCAACGGAGGAGGATACAAACACACCTGAAGGACTTACCTGTGGAATGTGTGGAAAAGATCTTGACCCAGACTTGCTTGAACCAGATTGGGATGCAATAGGAAAAGAGGAAGATTATGAAGAGAACAATGAATGAGATAACTACTGACATAATGACTCAACAGATGAACATGGAAATGGCCATGGAGCCTGAACAGTTCAATGTACAGATAAAAGAGTTATTTGTAGAATTATATCAAAAAGAAGATGGTATATATTGGTTCTACCGTGATAATGAAAAAAAGATGCAAATGGTAGATGAACATATGACCAAATGTAAGAACATAAAGAAAATGCTTCACAATACAAATGAACGGGTTAAGCAGCTTGTTATCCAATCCCATGAAGAATTGAAGACAATGCCCAAGAACTCTGTTTTCAATCCCCTTAAGATAAGAAAATCCGCTGGTGCAGTTGAAGTAATAGACGAAAATGACATACCTGATGAATACTGGATAACCGTTCAAACAAAGAAACTTGATAAGAAAAGAATACTAGAAGAGTTAAAAGATGGTACAGATATCCCTGGAGTAAGGCTTTTAAGAAAGAACTTTGTAGGAGGATTTAGATAATGGCCAAATCAATGAGAGTACCTGTTCTAGTATTTGAAAGTATACAAGAAACTGAAATATTGTTGGAAGGTCTTAAACTTGTAACATCTAAAGGAGGTTCCCATAAAAAGCAAGTTACGGGACACCTTATGTATGAAATACAAAAGATCAATTCAACAATGGCAATGACAAACAAAAACTAGGGGAGCTAACATTAACCATGTAAATAATGATACATTACTTAAAAATGGTGATAAATGCTTTGGTTGGCTACTGAAGAGTTTCCCTATATTTGGCTGATAACCGGGTTGATTAAGTTCAACTGACTATCAAATAGCAGTAATCCTCGAAATACGGGACTGTGTAAGTCGGACTCATGGAAGATATGGGACTTCATCTATGGGAAAATATATACTGCTATTTTAAATTAAGGAGCAATACAATGACAAAGAAAGAAATAAAACAAATATTCAAAGAAAATGAATTACAACTAGGTAAAGGTGCTGTTGAGTTTATCGATCATGAAGCCATGATGATGGTAAAAAGAATGGCTGTACGTTGTAAACAAGGAAATATAAAGAGATTAACACCAGAACTAATGTATATTGCATTAGGCAACCTTAACAAATAGGAGTTACCGTGGAAGACAAACCTAAAATATCGATGAAAGATAAGATCTTTTCAAAGAAACCTGAGCAACCCAAGGCTGAGGGTAAATTATCAAAGAGAATAAGAATAGTAGAACAATCGATCCAAGAAATGAAATCAAATATAAACATCATTAAGTCCCGTCTGGGATTATGACCTGGAATGAGATGCTCTTAGACGTAGAACAATACATGGAAAGATATAGAAATGCATTACAACAGATAATGAATGCAAAGAATATCAAAGACCCTGAGATACTGAGAGCATTAGCAATGGCAGCATTAGATGGAGAGCCTACTACTGCTGATGATTTTAATATAAATACTGGTGATGAAGTAGAATACAAGTTCATATCACTACATAATACGGGAGATGAAAATGACTGACCTAGCAACTTATGAATATGACCAAGCATATGTAAAACAAACTGAAGAGATGGTAGGAAAATATGAAAGGAAAATAGATATAATGCTTTCAGATACAGACATTATAGTTGAGCATTTAAATAAAGTACAAGAAAAGTTAAATAAAGCAGAAGAAAGAATAAAATTGATAGCAAACACATATCATCTTACAGAAGCAGTAGGGTATTTTAAGGAACCTATTAAATGACACATCCAAGTAAGATCAAAGGAAATACATTTGAAAGAGAATGTGTTAATAAAGCGAAAAATAAGGGTATAAAGGCCAAAAGAGCCTATGGGTCTAATGGAATGTCACTTGGACTAGAAGAAGAGGTTGACGCCCTTATTGGAGAATATAAAGTACAGTGCAAAAGAAGAAAGCGTATCGCAAAATGGATTAAGCCTCCTGATTGTTGTGATATTGCACTAGTACGTGAAGATAGGGGAGAAGCCTATGTCATCATGGAATATGAAGAATGGTTAGACCTTATTAAAAGAGCAGAACTATACTTAGATCTAAGTTAGTAATGTTAAAGCCTGGAGAGCAGCATCCGTACTTTGTGCGGGCTGCTTTCTCTTCGGGTATTTATATCTCATCCAGTCCTGTTTAAATACAGGATATAAATTTCTTCCTACCCATTTTTTAGCCGAATCTCTTATATCTTTTATATCTTGATCTGGAAATACACCAGTTTCTAATCTCATTGCATCAATAAGACCACGTTCATAAAGAATAGGTGTACTATATGTGAAAGTCCTTGCCATTTGAGAATTGATAAGTGCAAGTGTTTTATACTTCTTTACTCTATCATCTACAAATTGAAGATCTTCTCTATATACAGCATCTCTATCCATTTCTCTAAAATTCTTTACTTCTGCTAAAGACAAAAGAAAACCAACATTAGGCCCAAGAAAATAATAACCACCTTGACCAAATGTTTTCTTTTCAAGTTTTTTTACAGCTTCTGGATCTTCCCTATCAGTAGTAAACCATGAATATGCAGCATCTGCTGTTTGTGCAACATCATTACTTAATACACTATCAGTTCTAATGTTTGTAAGTGGTGCAAATATATTATTGATCATTCCTGTTACAACACCTAACCTCATCATTACAAACATTTCTTCACTTGTAAAATCACCCGCTTTCATTGATACCTTAGCCTTGTTGTACCAATCATACATCATATCAAAATTTGAAAATCTATAATGCATGAACTGACCAAGAAATGTTCCTGCTCTACCCTTTATACCTGGCCCGCCTTGTAGTGCCTTGGCTTTTGCCCATCTAGCATACTCATAATGAATGTCAAGAACTGAATTATATCCTATCTGACCTGCTTCATTAGCCATCCATTTTGCTATTTTTTCACTACTACCATCAGCTTTTATATTTATACCTGATTTTTTAGATATCCATTCAGGTGACATGTTTTGAAGATTTTTGTATGCAATAGCAAATCCCATTCTAAATGTTCTTGATCTATTCCAATCCTCGACAACCTTATGCATAAAGGCTGCTTTATCAGATAGTTTAGATGCTTGTCTAGCAACTATATCAGTAACACCATCGGTTGACCTTACTATTTCACCTTCAGCACTTACTTTCAAACCCTTACCTGTTAAAAACGATTCTTGCAATGCTCCTTGTGATGCTGCAGATATGTCACCTTTACCTTTAAATGCATCAAGAATTGAAGAACTCGCTTCTTTGCCATCAAACCATAAAAGACCAAATCTTTTAGCCTGGCTATTTGCAAGTTCAGCATTCTCTGTTCCACCAGCCTCAGTATAAAACTTTCTAGCATCTTTTAATCCTTTAAATCCCCATCTATTTAATTCATATACTCTTTGGGTACCGTTACGAAGAGCACTACGCATATTGCCGCCTAATAACCTAAAATATGTTAATGCACTTAATGTTCTCATAATATTATCACTAACCACAGTATCACCAGCATCAAGTTTTTGAACTGTATTATATACATCAGCAGCAACCCTTAAATGATGTTCTAATGCTTCAGTAACTGTTTCATTTTTTGCTATTTTTGCAGGAGCTAAGTGTTCATTCATTAATGTGTCAGTTGCACGTTTAAAACTGTCTTTTACGTGTATCTTATAATTAAACAAAGAAACATCACCAACGTACTTATTTAGGAACATGAATGGATCCAGACTATATTCACTATCAGCAACAGATCTTGATTTAGCTCTATCTATGATTCCATCAAGATTGGTAACTTCTTCTCTAATACTTTTCATTAATTCGGGTAGAGTTTCTCCTTCAAGGGGTTCTTTTCTAAGAGCTCTCTCTATTTTTCCGAGTATTTTTGGAATACCTAATACATATTGTGGCATATATTGTCTATTTGCCACCATGTAGTTATTTCCCTTTTTTGCAACATAATCACTACCTTCAGTAAATCCAAACATTTGCATTTGCTCGTCTGCTTTAAAATAATCAAGATCCTTTATTGGTTTTTCATTCTTATCGAGAACTTTTTGAAATTCAATTTCTTTTATACGATTTTTCATATCTGCAAGTATTTTATCCATACCAGGGATATTACTATCCTTGTTAATTGATATTACCTTTTGTAGACCTCTTATTAAATTAGTTGAGGTTGTCTTTCTTACCTCATTCCATTCACGCTTCATGTTGTTTAATAAAGATTCCTCTCTAGCACCAAATCCATGTTTTTTTCTAAGCTCTGGTATACTTGCACCTTGAAACACTTCTGATAATATTACATTTGCTTTACCAGCACCATTTGTAAGCATATTCATTTTTTTATGTCTTAGTTCTTGGTATAAACTCCGATTTATTGTTTTACCTGCAGATTTATTTGCAATAATTGGCTCTAATTGTGCTTCTAATTGGCTATATTCCTTAGGATTTCCACCTAACGCACCTGAAAACTTTTTAAAATTATGCAATATATCGTTTATGCGTTTATTATTATCAACATTTTCCCTTCTAAAAAATCCTGTTTCAGCTACTAATTCCTGTTGATATTTATTAAGTTCTGGTAATCTCATTAATATACGCCTTGGAAGTTTAAGATTGGCCATTACAGCACCATCCTTAGTACCAAGTATTCCATTAAACTCTTGAAGTCTTATCTCAAACTTCTTAACATCCTTTAAATTGGGTATGGCACCCTGTATTGGATCTAAGGGTATTCCTGTGGCTTCTTCATATATACGCTCAAATTGTTCAAATGTATTATATTTAGAGTCCCTTATGTTTTTATACCTTGCACCTGTTTGCCAATCAGCAGCTATTTTAGTCATACGCTCATGTACCTTCTTTTTCTTTTGCGGAGACATTCTTTCTCCCTTAGCTCTTTTCTTATTTAAAACATGAGAAGCGCAAGATAATATACTAGACATGATATACTCCTAGAGGGTTTGAAAATTTAATCTGCTGGGGGGTGCCACTTTTAAAATGGAATTTCAAATTTTTATATATATAGATAAACATTTTCGTTATTTTTAATCCAATGTAAGACATTTGAATAACTCTTCGACCCTACCTTTAGTTGATTCTTTTATTGAACCACCTTGACCCATGTTTCTACCTCTATATGCATCGATCATACCAAAGTTTCTTACTTCTATATCACCAAATGTATTTGTCTGTCTATCATAAACTTTCATCATGAATTGCTGATCAACGGGAATACCATTTCTTTCCATTTCTTTTGATGCTCTATAAAGAGTAGCAGAGTCAACAAGTTTTTTACCTGACATATAATCATACATGATGCCTGCTGCTTGACGTTGTTTTGAATTCCCATCTCTTAATAACTGGAATATTCCTTTGTCTAAATATTGAGCGTCGGTCATATATCCGTTAGGTAATTCAGTAGGCTCTGTAAATCCTACCTTTTCTAATTTTCTCATATCAACTTCAATACCAGTACGTTCCTGCACATAATAATTTCTTGATGTAGCAATAAGGTCTCTAAGTAATTCATTAGCACTTATCTTATCTAACCCACCCTTTGCTTGAACACTTCCATTGGCAACCTGTGAAAGAGTATTATATACAGTCTTTGCTAATTTGTTTTCTATGTATTTTACAGATCCTATGCTTGATGTTCTAGAATGGTTTCCAAACCTCATTGTTTCTATGGGAGACACATTTGGATCCCAACTAGGTCTTAACATTCTAGCCAATAAAGCAAATTGCCGTGCTGGTTGATCAGCAAAATCAGGACTTGCAAGTTTATCGAGAATTAAAGCAGTACGCCTAGCAGCATACTCACCTAAAGCAGATTGAGTACGATCAGGTAAATTTGCATAAGCATTATTTATATCTGATCGTAAATTATTATATTCTCTGTCTATAAATACTTGTTCGGCTCTTGATATATGATCAATCCTTCCGTCTTTGTGAACATATCTTACTTCACCACCAAATGCTTTGTAATCAGCCCTTAGTCCCGTTTGGATCTCACCTTCAACTATCTCATATCTATGACCATTTATTACTAATTTATCTGAAGCGCCTAAAAATTTAATATTAGACTTACCGGGAAGTACAACCTCTCTTGTTTCACCTTGTTTATTTATAATAACTACGGGCTTATTTTTAAAGTTTGTATATACCCCTGGCTTTCCTCCCTTTTTCTTTACAGGATTATAGTCATAATCATTTTTTGGATTACCTGGATCATAAGATAATCTTTCTTCAATGATTGATTTTAATTCTTCTGTTCGTACTTTCTTTTCTAATAAACTTTTATATTCTGCAGTACTTTGTATATCATTACCTCTACCGCCTATGCTATTTAAGTATTCCAGCTTACCATTGATTCTTCTAAGATCTGCAGCCATAAAATCAAGCTGAGCAATATCACCAGATTTCATTTGCATTTCTCTCATTGCTGTTTCAGCTATCCTATTCATTTGAAATTGATCAGCTATTTCTGGTGCTATGTCCTTAGGTAGTGTCCAATTATTTGGAACCCTACCTGATTGTATGTATTCTAATATCCTATGCGAACTTGGTTTACTTTCGTCAAATGAATGATTTTTATTAGCAATGCTATTTAATCTTCTCATTGCAAAATCAAATGGATTTTGAGATCTATCAAAAAAGTTATTTGCAGATTCATACATACCTGTATTATCGTATATACCATCTATTACCTTATGATTTCTACCGTGCTTTGGAAGAATAGAGAACATAAGACCTTGCCTTGCACGTTGATAGTCTTGTAAAGTTGCTGACATATCTCTATTGGTCTCATCAACAGTAGTACCCTTATTATACCTCAAGTATTTATTTATAGGTGAAATGAGACCATAGTATATATCATCTCTTACTTGTTTCATCCTTTCAGACTGATAATTAATATTCTCTTTTAATATTGAACCATCTTTTCCATCACGAAGTTCAAATAGTCCTTTATGCTCTACCCCACCACGATTAAATCCAAAGAATAATTCCCTCATTAAGGCATCCGGATTTTCTGTATAAAATTTAGGATTCTGTTTATACATGTCTAAAAATAGTTTTACACTAGAAGATACCTCATCAACTGTATCAAAATATCTAAGCTTATCTACATTTAATCTTACTTCCATCATTCTATGAGGGTCGTTTAAATGTTTCATATTTACTAGCAGAGGTGATTCTCTATATATATTATGTAGATATGTAAGAGTTTGATGCATTTTTACAAATCTACCCCTTGTTAGATCAGTAGCATTCATTTCGGCTTTATATTGCTGTGGATCTCCTTCAAAGGTAAATAGTTCTGGTGATGCTTTACTAAATACATCATCAAATATTGCATTTAACCCTTTAATATCATTAACTGTTCTATATCCAGAAAGTCTAGCAGCCTCAGCCCATAATCTATTAGGTGCAGCAACAAATGAAGATGATTTATCCATGTCATAATCAGCATCTTGTGGATTGATCGCATCAGCATGGTTCATTCTACTACTATTACCTGCAAGATCACCATTATGGGTAACAATTTTACCATCTTTACCTTCAAATGCTTTTAATCTAGATATCACAAGATCACCAGCTTGGTTCCTTGGTTGTCTATTATTTATTGAACCAACGGCCATTGTGTTATCGAATTGATAAAGTTCTGTCATGGCCTCACTATAATTAACATTATCTAAATTTTCTAATCTTGCTAAGAATTCATTCTCTTTTTTCTCTACTTGCTTAAACAGATTTCTATTTAATGCTTGTGCCTTTTTAACATCTGAGTCTTTAGTTTTTGAATCAAGTTGGTACTCTAATTTAGAATCATTATATATATCCCTTAGATTACCATCCTTATCTATTGCTTTACCTTCTATGATAAGATATTTTTCACCACCACGCTTAACCATGAATGCGTCAGATTTTCTTTGAACAAGTTCTCCACCAGAATTAGCATTAGAATGATCAACACGCTGTATTATAACACTTTGAACATCTGGTCTATCTTGTGTTCCACCTAGTTTAAAAGGTTTTTCAGCAGAGTGCTTTGACTGTAAGAATTCTCCATATAATTGTACAGATCTTGTTCCGTCTGCTTCGCTTCTCATGACAGAGGTTTTTAAGCCACCCATGTCTGCTGTCATTACATCTAGAGACCCTTCTGGTACACGACCTGCTGCGATCATACCATTATTCATGAAATAGGGTATTATCTTTTCTTCTATCTTTGTTCTTTGCCAGGGTGATGTAAGCAAGCCATCATGTTTTAAGAAATGATCAATACCCGTGTTAAGCCATGTCATGTCACCTGTTTCAGATGAATGAGCAAATAGATCCTTGGCTAGTCTTGTGGCATAATATGGATCTACATAATTCTCAAATGAATGATATACATTATCTAGTTTAGCATCAAGATTTATCCATTCTCTTATACCTACATTGTGGTGCATATGTACACCAAGATTGGAACCTACCAATGGGTCATGTGGTTGACCTAATGATTTTAAGTTAATAGACTCAAATGGTATCTCACTTATATTTGTCTTGTCAAAAATAATATTATCCTTAGAAAGCCAATCGCTAACAGATGCAAAATCTTTAGATAGTTTATCAAAACTTTCTATGGGCTTAAGTGAAGCATGTACGTTTCTACCACCATCTCGTATAGTAGATTCCATTGCTTTAAGATCTGTATTATACCAATCACTTGTGTTGTTATTTCTAAATTCATTTACTTTATTAGATGAATTAAATGTTATCCCATCTACTCCAAGCCTGTCAAGTAATGCATCAAACTCAGGATTATATTTAAATGCTGTCTTTGAATAATATTCCTTAACCCTACCATACGATGCCATGTCAGACATATCTGTTTTGATGTCTGTATGTGATATAGTTGGTTTTATACCACCAACTTTTATTTCCTTTACACTTCCATCTGGATTAAAAGATACCATATCTGGACTTATGCCACCCATCATTGCAAGATTACCTATGAATGCACGTTTAGATAAGAATGTCTCACCATCTACTATAGACTTTGTAAGTTTTTCATAACTTTGAATATTATCATCATATGTTCTTTGACTAATGATCTCTTTACTTAAAAGTTCTGATAACTCAGCTTTCTTATGGTCGATAGATGAAAATATATTAACCTTGCCACCTTCATGAACCATTTCATCAGCAACGGTTAGCATTTTTAACTTTGGAAACTTTGCATTCTTATCCTTTGGTAGGAATATTCTAGCCTGATCTAGTACATTCTTAAAAAAACCAGACCTATCTGAATCTGCAGCCCCCTCTAAAAACGACCTTACCCTTGCAAGGTTTTCTTCATGACCTACGAATCCATTCTTCATCTCACTTAATTTGAGATACTTCCAGGCCTTTTTCCTTTCTTCTGTCGGTAGATCAGCCCATTTCCTTATTAAGGATGGTCTATCATTTATCAATCTTGTAAGAACTATTGCATCGTGAATATCATTATCTCTTAACTTACCCTCATTGATCCTGTCAACCAGTTCAAGCATTTTTGATGGAAATTGATTTTGATCTAATGAGGCTTGAAGTTTTTCATATAGATGCCCACCTGGCATTCTATCTCCATTAGCATCTTCCCCAGATCTACGAAAACCAGAAAGAAGATCTTGCTGTATTCTATTATCACGACCCATCCTAACAAGTATCAATGTACTTTCATCGGCTGCTATAACTTTAAATCTTTGCTTGCTTAGATCAATGGTATTATTACCTTGTGCCTTTGCATGATCCTCTACTTTCTTCTTGTCGCCTAAGAACTCCCTGAATCCATTTTCCATTTCAACAGGAACACCTTCACCAGATTCTAACTCCTTTATTATACGATCCATCTGTCTTCTAGATGGTTTTGAAACGTATTTCCCATCTATATAAAAACTATTACTTAGTAATGATATCTCAGATGTAGCATTTAAGGCTGAAATTATACCCTGTACGCCATGTTTTTCCGTATAGCCTACCTGCTTATTGGCTAACTCTAAACGACCTGTTTTATAAGTATATTGTTTTATAGGCATACTACTAAAGTATGCAGTAGTTATAGAACTTATATCAGATAATAGCCTTTGATTGAATGTGTTCCAACCACCTTCGGGCTCCATAACTGCCTTACTTCTATGCCTTATTTGCTCATTATATTTTATACCAGTCATTAGGGGCTCTACTATCTGCTGCCAAAATTTAGCGGGATCAGGTGTTCCTGATTTTTTTATTACACTGCTAACATACTCCCTAGTCCTTTGTATTTCTCTTACCTGTTCTGGAGTAAAGACCCTTACCCCTCCATGCGTTGCTGTAGGATCTATCTTATTCAATACTCTCATGATACCTTCACCAGTCTTTTCCATGGTAGTACTCATTGATTTATAAGATAAGAACATATCTGTCATATCAGTAATATTTAAATTATATCTCTGTGCAAACTGAGAAGAAGAAACACGCAAAGCAGTATCTATCTGATCCTTGGCTGGTATTGTAAATCTTTCCATTTGTTTATGTGCTTCCTGTACAACGTTTAATTCTGTCCAACCATTTCTATGGGCTTCACTTAATGCCCTTTCTGCCTGTCTTAATATTTCTTGAGTATATTTAGCATGGGTTCCATCAACAGAAGATTCACGTACAAGTTCCAATAGATCAGAAACCTTGGTCATCCTTGACTCAAATGCATGAACCATTAACCCATCTCCTGAATCCAATGCTGTTTTAAACTGCCTTACTGCTTGTAGCATGTCTCCATGACTAGCATCATAAAGAGATTTTAATTTTTTTTGTTCAACTGTGTTCGCTCCACGTTGAGCAGCGGCTGCTCGAAGTTCAAGACCAAATACTTCTGCCTCACTTATTACATCTTGAAAATGATCTATGACCTCAGTTATTCTTTCAACAGCAAATTGGCTCGCTCTTCCCTTACCAGTGAGCATGGATGACCTAATAGCCTCATACCAGGCACCCGGTGTTTGCTCCACCATGTTTCTTATTTGTATGGAACCCAGCCTTGAATCTTGTATAGTACCTACAACCTTTTCATAATAATCCTTTACTTCTTCATATGTTTGTTTTTCCATGGCATTTGTTTCTCTTCTTGGAAACATTGCTTTTAACATATCTGTTACTTGGTTTACTTCAGGTATCTGCATGCCTGTATCACGCATGAATTCTCTATTGGTTACAAGTTCATGTACTGCAGCATGCATATTATAACCACCAGATAAACGACTTATACCAAGTGTTTTTATTGATTTACCAACAAGGTATCTTTGCATGTTCTCATACATTTTATCATTAGTTACTACATCACCAAGCATTCGTGACCATTGTTCGTGTAGTTCTAGAAGTCTTGAATCTGAAATACTTCTTTGTGCACCAGCATTATTCTCAGGCTTTACAAGATTAATAAGTTTATGCACACGCTTCATGTCTTTATGAGCAGTAGCGAGATCAGCATTAGGAGAGATTGAAATATCCTCTATTACTTCTTTTGTATCTTTATTGATTACATCTGGAAATCTATTCCCAGACAGTTCATCTCTTAATCCTTTATATAATTGATTAGCAGTATTCTCATCAAGCGAATGATCACCAGAGCCCTTTAATACTCTTTCAACGTTTAATCTATTAGCGGCCTCAGAAAGCCTTGTATGTACAACGTACCAAGGGTCTTGTCTTAATATGGAATGATCTCTTCCTTTTGCGTCCCAAGCATCTCCATAAACATATTGCATCAGTTTATCAACAGACCTTTCTTTAACGTTAATACTTTCCTTGATCATTTCTGTACTAGCTGTTTCATGAGTTGGACGTGCAAATCTTACAACATCTGCTGCTTCTAGTTTTTTAGTTGCCTCAACAAGACTAAGTAATGCTTCTCCAGCATCAGATCTTGTACCATCACGCCTATTTGTATTAGCATCGAGGTAAGATGTAAACAGATCCTTGCTCAATCTAGGAACTACTATCTTACCATTTATCTCTTCTACGTTAGGAACTCCAAGTTCTGTATACATGTCAATAACAAATTGCTTTATTATATTAATGGGTACATTTGCCTCTCTTTCTATTCTATTAGCATACCAATCATGTAGTTGATCTCTAGATTCTTTTTTAGTTAACCTTGTTCCATCAAACGTAGTTGAAGATAATTTTTCTATAAGATTTGCCGCAGCCTCCTTTGTAAGACTTTGACTTATATCCATTGTTCTTGTTGAATTTGCATTATGAAACTCAACTATATTTTGAGCAATACTCAATTTGTCACGCCATTGTGTTTTTTCAACTGGATCTTTTACATTCTCTGCTATATACTTAGCACCAGCCGTTCTAAGACCTCCTGCTGGTTCCTGCCCTTCAGGCACAACATACTTTTCAGTAGTATGAGGCTCTATTGTTTCCTTTATTGATTGTATTTCCTCAGAGCTTTCAAATGATTTACTGTATATTTTGTTATCCATTTTTTCAGGATTAACATCACTAAACCCACCATATTTCTGTGCTATTTTTAATGCACTTTCAAAGTTTTTACCACCTATTAAATTCAAACCAGTAACGGTTTCACTAAACTGTTTCCCTTTTTGTGAAGCAAACTCTTTTACCTTGCCCGTTTGAAATGGCCCAGTTGGATAAGGAGAACCATGTAAATGAAATGAATGAGGTGTTCTTGTAAAATACATTGCAGTCATTATGTTTGAAATTTTCTCATAATCAGTTGCGCCAAAACCTTCCATGAAGTTTTTTACACCATGGTTCTTAACAGTTTCATAAAGACTTGTTAGATTCATTGCAACAGCACCTGTCATCATCCTAGGTAAACTATAGAACATATCTGCACCAACCACTCTTAAAAAATCACCAGGTGCATCCTTTAAAAATGTCTTACGGGCCTTTGTTAGAAATTCACGTAATTCTTTTAAAGCATCATCAGCATTTTCTTTCGACATTTTACTAATACCTTCCCAAAACTTTCCTCTTCCAGCATAGCCTAGATCAATTAATATATTACCTCCACTCAAATTATGTAATAACTCAGCATTTGTTTCAAGTTGAGTAGGGGTCATTTTACTTACAGGTCTTAAAGAATTAATAACACCACGTGTCATATCACGGGTTTTGGTTATAGAACTAGTACGACTACCACCTCTTATAAATTTAACTGGCCCTAGTATTGAAAATATTGCTGCTTCATGCCCTGCTGTTTCAAGTACATGACCTAATGCAGATTTATGAAGAGCCATTGAATCTTCAGGATTCTCCCAATTATAACTTTCATTTATCTTATACTCACCAAAGCCTCTTACTGCACCAATAACAGTACCAAGTATTGCATCATAAGTACTAGCACCTGCTATCCCCCCTGCAATTCTAGCTTTATCAGTATCCCCAAATGCCTTCTTTGCTAAATTTAAAGCAGCATTGTCTATTAAGTTCTTTCCTTCACTAGGACTTCTTCTTAGTGCTATTTGAAATGCTTCATCTGCAAATTCTGTTAAAAGCGCATCATCAATATTTCCTAATATTGGACGCAAAGCCTCTTCCTTTATTGCAAGCTTTGCTCCTTGTTGAAAAGCCCCATCAGCAAGTTTTTTATTTGCCTGATAAAATGCACCAGACTTTGATACAATATCAAGAGCACTTGTTGCTATATCAGTCGCTACTTCTTCTGTTAATTCCTGTGCTCCCTCCTTTTGACCAGCAGTATAGACAACCTTTCCAAATGTTTGAACAATATCATCCTGTGCTAATTTAGTTGCAGTCTTTAAGCCACCTTGTCCTACACCTATAAGTTGCGCACCTTTAGCAGTCGCTCTTACTCCACCACCCATGACCCTCCCTAACCAACCAAAACTAACTAACATACCTGCAGCATTACCTACGGTATATCCTATCTTACCAGGGAGTGTAAGCTCTCTGTCTGTTGCTGATGCGGTAAAGTCACCAGCGTATGATTCTTTATCTTGACCTAGCGTAAGAGCTTTTGCTGGTATACTTGTTACAATATTTTCCCATCTATTTGTTTTACCAGTAGCGGCTTCTTCAACTGCATCTGATATTTCAGGAATACTCCATCCGAAACCAGTTGAGAATCCCCATGCTGTTTGACCCAATGCTTCAAATACAGTAGGTATAACACCTTCTCTTTGAGAAGGCATGGTTTCTGTTGAGATTTCAGGGTTCTGTATCTCTTCTAAAAGAGAATCTATATTATAAGGATCGTATCCCATTACTATTGGTCTGAGTAGTCATATTGTGGATCCCAAACGTCTATTTCTTCAGTAAATGTAATTGGATCCACTTGTGAAGAATCTGCTTGATAGTCCTTTATGGCTGCTAATGCCTCATCGGCTTGCATAAAAGGATTCCTGTCAAATCCTTCAAGCCTTGCTATTTCCTCAGGTATTGGTAGAAAATCAGGAGGGCCTTCTCTTAATGGATCAACCATTCTAGATAAAGCCATTAAAGGCTCAGGATCATTGGCCATGGGACTCAGTGGTTGAGGATCCATTTCGGATGAAGGAGTATGTAAAACAAAATCTTCATTACTAGCAGTAACTGCTCTACCAAGAGGGTTGGCTTCGATTATCCCTATATATCTTTCTCTCATATCTCTATATTCTTCAGTATCAGGTATTGTCTTATATACTTCACCTAATTGCCTTGTTAAATCATCCCTTATTTTTAAATTTCTATTTAATTCCGTTAATTTTTCACCAAATCTTTCATCACCGTAAGACGCAGGACTTAACAGAACATCGCTTTCCTTAGATAGTTCTTTACTATATTGATATAATACCCTATCAAAGTATTCCATTCCCTCTGTTGGTGGAAGTTTAAAAAGATAAGATTCGGGCCTAAGATGAAACTTAACACCAGTTTCTGGCCTTAAACCCTCAGCCTCTTCGGCTTTTTCTTTCCCAGCAATACTCATTTTCTCTCTCCAACCAGGTATAGCGCCTTTGGGCTTAGAAGTGATTATGTCTGGAAAGTCAATAGAATGTTCTGGAGTATCTATTGTATTTATTAAACTATCCAATCTAATACTGTCTGCTTTTATACTATCAGTTACAGCAGTGTATGCTTGATCAAATACAGTAGAATCCATATTCCTTAATGAATCTGGAGTTATGTTTAAAAATTGTGCAGTCTCCTTTACTTTAAACACATTATCCATTGAGTCTATTTTAGTCTCGACTGCCTCATCAAATTCAGTTTCGGCTATCATATCTATTAACCAATCACTCATCTGACCACTCCGCTATTGATTTTAATACCTCAGCTCTACCATATTTTTGAATTATTTGAGGCACTAATGTTTTTGTAAGTTCTTTATCTCCAGAATCATGAGCATTCTTTAATAAAAGATAATCAGTTGTAAGTTTAAATGGCTTGTTAGAGTCTTTCCCAGGTGTTATTAGACTTTGTAAGGAAGCGTCATCAATTGAAACAAAACCTTCATTATTAACTTTTAATTGAAACTCATCCATTGCTTCTTGACTTGATACATCTATACCTGTAACCTGTTCAAAAGCAAAAGCAAGTTCTTGAGCCTCCATCAGTTTCCCTTCCTTTATTAAATCATTATAGTCCATTGCTCTTTTTTTCGATAGAGACATTAGATCCAATCCTGTGCCTGGCACACCAGAGGCTCCCTTTAAGCCTTGAACTGCATTAAACCCCTCTACATAGATAGTTTCTAATGCTTGCTGAATTTTAGGAGCAACATTAGTAAGTGTTGCTTGTTGAAGCTCAGTTAAACCCTTTGGCATCTGTCCAGTTGAATTATATTTCCTAATAATATCTAAACTTAATCCTTGCCCCTTGACACTTTGTAATATTTTATTATAACTAAGGGGATCAATACTAGCGGCTAAATTATCTTTTGCTCTTTGAAGCTTTGCTACGTCTAATGCATATGCTGCCCTTTCTCCAATTCTTTCTTCATCACTATAGCCAGAAACAATAGTTGACTGCTTTAATAGATCACTAAATGGATTTAAAGTATTAGTCGCCACATTTGTATAAATAGACTTATATGCTTTATCTGTTGCTTGGGTGTCTAATTTACCCTGAGTAGTCTCATTAGATTCCCTACTTGCATCTATGACATGTTGCTTATATTCTATATTTATAAGACTCATGGCATCTAGACCCATTGCCTTATTCATTGCCGCAATATCCATTTGAGTAGGTTTAACATAAGCATCTTTAAGCCATGGTTTTATATCTAGATCAATACCGCTTACGTCTGCATAACCACCCTCACCCTCAAGCATAAAATCGCCTGGATCATATGCTTTTGAATCGGTACCACCCTCATATCCTCCTGCACCACCACTGATGTATTTTTTCATTTTACTAATATCTTCAATCCTAGATAAGGCTTGCATTTTACCAGTGTCTAAACGATCAATAAGTTTATTTATATCTGTTATTTCTTGTTTTAATTTACCAAAAACCCC
>Ga0098040_1000386_pt1 | contig 20406 bp, 21 predicted proteins | sample 7_EtaG_FD_75065 | JGI IMG/M metagenome (GOLD analysis project Ga0098040, IMG submission 75065) | Marine viral communities from the Subarctic Pacific Ocean - 7_ETSP_OMZ_AT15161 metaG | ecosystem: Environmental > Aquatic > Marine > Oceanic | place: Pacific Ocean | collected 2015-01-08
AGAGGGCTAAACGAGTGTCCAAAGTCAACAATCCTTCTAAGATTTTTTTCCCACAGGTTGGGCTGAAGCTCTTTAATCATGTCATCTATGCATATTGATATGATTTTATCAGATGCTCCGTCAACTAAAAATTTCTGACCCAGTATCTCTTCAATATTATTCTCCAGAACTGTAAATAGTTCATGATTTTTAATAACAGCCATCTTTAAAATTTCACCCATTGCTGATATAATTTCTTTATCATCTAGGGTTGTTAGAAATGTTTTATCAAGATATGAAGCCACAGGTGGATAATATGATCCTAGTCTATTTCTTCTAGAAAAATTATTTATTGACGTCTTTACTCCCACGCTGGCGTCGACTATTGCAAGCAAGGTTGTTGGAACCTTTATATATGGAACACCTCTCCTATATAGATTTGCAGCAAGTCCCGCCATATCCAGTAGAACACCACCGCCTATGCAAATTAGAGGCTCACTTCTACGCAATATTCCAAAATTCTCCATAGCAGAAAGTATAAACATAAGATTGTCTAAATTTTTCTTTTCCTCAGAAACATCAATTGAGACTATCTTTGTTAAAATTTCGTGATGATCAAAGTAAGATCTTATTTGACTCTCTCTTCCTAGAAACGCACAACTATCTACAAGAATAAGCCTTCTTGCTCCTGGATTTCTATCTCCATATTCTAATAGATGACTACTTGTAGGGTCTAGGATATTATTTACTATCTTTACTTTAAACTCTACTGGAAGGTTAGATGCTACTGTCCATTCATCACAAATACTCATTCATCATTCTCCAAAAATCTATTAGTCAGATAAGATGCGAGACAGTAGAATAAAAATGACTTTTCTTTATCAACTTTCATTTTAAATGGAAGCATTCTAATAAACTGTGATATCTCAAATGATCTGACTATTTTAATTTCTTGATCACTGAGGTTATTTTTCATAAATCCTTTAAAGAGTTTATCAAATTTTTTAATACCATACGGAACTTTAATATCTACATTTTCAATCTCATCTTTATTAATATTAGCATTGTTGTATATTTCATAGTGGCTATTACAAGACTGAAGTATTTGTGAGTATTCATTATAGAGGTTGTCTATAATGTTTTCTTCATATGGGTCAATGAATATCACACTTTTTTTATCCTTGAGATATAAGATATTTTCTAGTGTGATATTTCCATGGGTGTATGACTCTATGGGTGCTGTATATAGGTCAATAGATGTAGATCTATAATCTCTATACATCGATCTAAATGATGGTATTTTTTCACCTTTAAATGTTATATGATCAAGATTATAAAATTTTAAAAACTCATCATCATGAAGGCAGTCAGATATTTTTTGAGAAACTTCTTCTTCTATGTATAGTGATATTGACTCTTTGCAAGACGGTATATTGACACTGTGAAGCATTTTCATACCATCTATGATCAGATTAAATATTAGCTCTATTTCCTTATCATCAGTACATGTCATAAGGTATTCTTGACAATTAAAAGCACCTTCATAGAACTCTAAGTCAAAGTAGGCAAGCTCGTTCTCAAGACCGTATCTTTTAACTCTGCAAAATAGTTCAGGAAATAAAATTTCATACCTCTGAAGTCTTTTTAGTTGAGAGTACCATCTTTGAAATCCGTACTCTCTCTCACTACTTCTACTAATTTGCTTTCTAACAAATTTTCCACAATCAGATTCAATTAGGTATGTACCAGCTAGTGATCCACCCTTTAAGAGAGATCTCTTATACTCTATCACTTGTTACTTCTCCGATAGTGATTATACAGTAGGTCAAAAGTTCCAATTGACGTTATATATTCACTCGGCGTTCCAAGGACCACCGTGCTATCTTCACTGTGCGTTTTTGTCTTTTTGACAGAAAGGCCAGCTTCTATCATTTTTGTAATTGCTGCACTGATATAATACTGTCTATCATTTGCTGCAATCTTAGAATAATCGCAAAACTTTTTTAAACTATTAAAGAAATAACACCCTGATGACGCTATGTTTGAAACAACTTCCTTTTCAACAATTGCACTCACACTACTTCTTTCTCCCTCGAGAATATAGCTGTATGATGAATTATTTGCATGAAAAGCATCTAGAATGCAGTCATACTGATAGATGCTTTTCTGAACTTTAGTATAGTCTCTCCCTAATAGTATGGTGTCAATATTATGAATTGCAACTGGGTTGTCGCTTAGGTTACTTAGGGCTTCAAGTGCTGTAATAGACTGCCCAGGCGTGTCTTCAATAAACTTTATATTATCTACACCTAGACCGAACTCAGAGAGTGTGCTAATCAACTGGGGTCTAAACCTTTCATCTCGTATATTTGCAGCAAGAATAACATCGTCAAACTTGCCTGACTCAAGCAGTGTATCAAGAACATAGTGGATTACAGTTCTATTTGAAAGTGGCAAAAAGTACTTTGGTATTTCATAGCTAAATTCTCTAAATCTACTATATTTTCCTGCCATTGTCAACAATAGTATCATTTATTTATCCTTGTTCAGATAGTGACTTTATAACATCGAGATATTGATCTGTACATTCTCTCCAAGAATTAACTGATAGGCTATTATTGACATAGCGCTTTGATCTAATAATTCCCAATAATTCATCGAAATCCTTAAACGTATGATCTTTTCCAGCAAATTCAACTGAACCTCCTCCGTCTTTTGAGACATATGTGGGTATTTTACATGCAATACTTTCTAAAATGTGATTTGGACCAGGATCCCAAAGAGATCCGCTGATGTATATGTCATATTTTGAAAGCTCTTCTCCTAGTTGCATTCCAAATAATGGCCCTATGACTCTGGTATTTTTAAATGTCCCAAGCTCTCTTCCAATATATGTAAATGTAAACTCTGTGCCTTTTATAAATTTGTCTATAGACTCGTAGATGTCGAAGCCTTTCATCCTATTATTAGACCAGTGATGTGTAACTATATTAATCTTTCCATTATCAATACTCTCTCTTTTTCTAAAGTGGTCATGATTTACACCATTATAAATTACACTTGTGCTCTTGCAGCTCCACATCTTTGATATATGATACTGTCTCATCCATTCAGATACAAACACAGTATGATCTGTAAAGTTGCTGCACTCGTTTAAAAAATTATCTAAATTCTTAGTTCCTTTTCTAGCATCACACTCATTTACTCTGTGTATTATTTTAACTTTTGGATTTTTAATTTTCCAAGAAGCTATGTGATTTATTGATATTCCTGTATTTCCAGGCCTGGGGTCTTGCATAAAGATGACATCTATATCTGGTTCAAATTTGTGCACAACTTCGTGCCCAGCTTCTCTAAAATACTTACAAGCTGCACTAACTAGAAGATTGCCTCCGCCCCAGGGTCCTTCAATAGGGCTCCTATTCAATAAAATCTTCACAGCTTTAACCATGATAAATCATTAGATTTCAACCAGTCTATTACGTCACTCAGACCGTCATCTAGTGATATTTTTGGACTCCAGGCATGCTCTTTTGAGACCTTTGATATATCACTAATAAAAATCTTTTGATCTTCTCTTCTAGGTTTTTCATGACTTATGGTTGAGTCTATACCTAGCATTTTGTCTAATTTTTGACTAAGCTCTAGAACAGAGACAGTATTTTTACAGCCGCCGCCGACGTTGTACACTGAGCATTTTTTACTTTGTAGACTGTGTATTTGAAGAGATATAAGATCAAATAGATCATCTATGTGAAGGTAATCTCTAACCTGCTTTCCATTAAATCCATAAAATGTAAGTTGCTTTCCTAAAAGCTTTGCTAGAACAAACCAGACAATCCATCCTTGTGATACCATTCCAAACTGATGCGGGCCATATAGACAGCTAAATCTATTTATAGTAACTGGAATATCAAATGCTGAGGACCATTCTTGACAAAATAGATCTGCAGAAAGTTTGCTAACTCCATAAATTGTATGATTTCCTCCATCAATGCTTAAATTTTCATTAAATCCATTCATTGACCAGCCATTTAAGATAAAGTTAGGATTGGCCCATTCAAATCTTGTATCTTTCTCAATAACAGGAGGCAGGTTACATAAGTTTCCATTATAAACCTTGTTTGTACTCCAGAAAATAATACCAGAAGATCTTTTTCTACAAAACTCTAGAACGTTAACTAGACCAGATGTATTATTTGTAAAGTCGTACATTGGATTATTATATCCATCTACAGCTGTGGTCTGAGCAGAACACTCTAGCACAACGTCGGGATTAAATTTTATAGAATCTAAGTCTTCATTATTTCTAATGTCTGCATGAATAAATCTAACACCTGCTTTTGAAAGTCTTGATAGATTATTTTCACTTCCTCGTCTTGCCAAATTGTCAATACAGACGACTTCGTCTCCTCTTTTTGAAAATTTAACTGCTAGATTTCCACCAACAAACCCTGCGCCTCCAGTAATTAATATTTTCATTTTATTTCCAAGACTTCTTCAAAAAAGCTGTCATATAGCTTAGCGTAATCAGATAGTAAAAATCTCTGAGCATTGATAAAGCACACATCTATATCATCCTGTGTTGGAATATATGTCGTATATTCACTGTCCATATCAATTATACAGCTTTTTGGAAGAATGTTTGAAGCAATTCCTACATCTGTTGAAACAATTGGGACCTTTGATATCGCACACTCTAAGATAGATTGTGGTCCGCCTTCGTATCTTGATCCAACTACGTACAGGTCACATGCTGAGTACATTTCTGAAACAGTTTTGATTGGAGGCAATTCAATATATGTGTATGGAATTTTCTTGCTACTGAGCCTGTTGATCACGTATTGCCTCCTCCAGCCGTTTAACAATACATGAACATTCTTTCCTTCTGATGATAATTTCTCAACATAGTCACAAAATCTATCTGGTCCCTTTTCTAGCTTTGGCGACTTAAGATCATGACCCTCTGTGTCTCTTTGAAATGAGCCTACAACAAACTTATCATGTGAAATTTCGTATTTCTCCTTCATCTCCTTTAGATCTCTACACATCCAGAGGTCTGGGTTAACCCAGTAGCTTAATATTTTAATAGGTTTTTCTGTAAATCTCTTAATGAAATCATGCGTCTTTTTACATGGGACGTGATATACATCAACAAATCTATCTCTATTTTTAAAATTATTTAGTCTAGTTTGATCAAATTTTTCAGGAACTTCATGGTGAATTGTGCATACAACCTTTTTTGATAAAAGTGCTTGTGGGTGTATTTGATTCCAGCACCAAGAGCCCAATAGCCAGATAATTTCTGTATCTTTGTTTAGCTCTTTGCAGGACACATTATGTGATGAGTGGGATAAGTATTCGTTCCCAATTCTGTCACATATCCAGTTTTCTTTTGGAACGTGGCAAAATATATTCATTGATTTAAAACCTCTTTAAACACTTCCATGTACTGATCTGCTGCCCTCCTTATTGAAATATCAATATCATAATTATTTTTAATCTTATTAGAAAAGTCCATCTTAGGGGGTCTATAGAGCTTTATTGGTGAAAAATCCCACCTCTCTTCATCTATTATAATTGCATCTTTTCCTGCAATTTCTCTTGTTCCTCCGGATGAAGAGCATATGATTTTACATCCTGATGCTCTTGCATCAGCAACAACATTTGGGCAATGATCAAGCCATGACAGGTGTATAAAGTATTCTGCCCGCTTGTACACAGATATCAATTCATTCCATTCTAAGTGGCCTCCGTAGAATACCCTGGGATGTTTTATCTTAAAGTCAGGATTAGAACCAAGGATAATGAGGCAATGTGTATCTGAAGCTGATTCAAGAAAATATCTAACATTCTCCGACAATCTTTTATGAGGTCTCCAGGATGAAGCGCAGCACCATATTTTATCAAATTTATCTAATAATTGATTATCGATTGGTGATATTGAATTAATCATATCAACATCTGTTCCATTTCTTATCACATAGGATTTCCAGTGATTTCCAAAATATTTCTCAGTTAAAGTCTTATTGAAATCTGTTTGAAATATAACTGCTTCAGAATTTTCATATGTTTCCTGTATTGGTTTGTTAAGATCACTATAATCCTGCTCAATGTTAAAATATATTCCATCGAGCCTTTGAACAAGCGGTGCAATCTTATTTTGTGACATAATAAATGATAGTTGAATATCTGGCATATTTTTAGAAGAAACATCTGATATACCAAAAACATTATTAGACCTTCTTGTTAGTTCTTCTGAAAGTCTTGTTGCAAATGAGTTTGGTCCGCTTGTTGAATTAAAGTTGACATTATCAAATAAAATATTCAATCCAAAAAACCTCTAGATCTAACAAGATTTATTGTAGATAGCTGTTTCATTTCAGCCCAGTCTCTATCATTAACAGATACAGATTTTATATTATATAGATAGCATATTTCATCAATATACTTTCTCTTATTTGTTAGCTTTAAAACAGGCAGCATTAAAGCCTGATCATATCCTCTTTGAAACCAATTTCCCCACGGGTCTTTAAAGTTCTTATCAGAAATTTGTGACAAAAGAGAAGATCTAAATGTCCTTAAGTGCGAAGAGCACCAGGGCCATCCGTATGGATCAACATTCTCAGGCATTGATCTTGATATATTTATTCCGTTAATATCCCATCTGTGTGCAGTCCAGACTACATCTGATCCTCTTTTATATTCATCTATAAGCAAGGATACAGTATTTTCATTACAAAGCTGATCATCTCCATCGATAACAGCAATTATTACATCATCTTGATCCTGATATTCTCTTGCAACTTCTACAATATTTCTTAAAGCATATTTTTTTTCACTATTCTTTATTATTGAAAATCTCTCATCATTATTTACTATTTTATTAAACTCGCTCACTGTATCGTCTACTGATAGATCATCAATAAAGATGTGAGACCACCTGTCATCTTTTTGATTTTTTGTGGAATCTATTAGATCTCTAAGGTTTCTCGATGCATTAAAGCACGGTGATATAAATACAACTTTCAATTTTCAATCCACTCTTTTATTGTTTCAGGATGATTAATGCTTATTGAAATATGGGGTGTTGGTTTAGAAAAGTCAATCTTTTCATGAAATATCCACCCGCCCATTTCATTCTTTAGTCTTTTTGCAAGATCTGATATGTCACTATCTGTAACTTCTGCCCATGATTTGTCAAAAAACATATTATTCTCAGACGTGTCTTGTTGCTCTATGTTGTATAGACTTTGCCAATGCCTAGACCAGAATCCTGAGTATGTTTTTATTTTTCTCTCAATATCGAACCAGGAATAGTGATGAACTGATGGTAGTCTTTCTATAACTTCATCAAACCATTTTTGATATTTTTCCAAGGCGTCTTCATTTGAAGTCGCAGATCTCTTTAGTTCATCTATATCTCTTGTATAAAAAGTTACAAACTGTATTGGAACAAATGTGTCACTCCTAATGTAGTCACAACCATCACTTCCCGGTGCGGAAAACATATCTCCGCTTTCATCAAACCTTCTTAGACTTGCTGGAATTCCGTGAGTGATATGCGGAAGATTTCTTGACAATCTCCATTTCCAGGGATTAATATCCATTCTAACTTTATCTGGACCTCCCCAGTATTCAATAACTGGTAGTGCAATTAGCTCTACACCCTTTGGAAGTTGACTTATAATATTTTTAATCTTAGGGTAGTCAAGCTCATGAACGACTTCATCTACATCCTGTTGCCAGCAAAAATCTGAACTGCATAGTGATCTTGCAAGTGCCTTTTGCTGTCCATCAAACACGGCAGATCTTTTACTATTCCAGTCTCTATCCTGCCTATGAACTATAAGCCTGTCATTGTTCTTTGAAATTTCTTTTAGCTTTTCCCATGTTCCGTCTGTAGATCCACCGTCGACGACGACAACCTGATCACAGAATCCCAGCATTGAAGAAATTGATTCAATAAAGGGATAGCTTTGAGATATGCAATCTTTTGTAGTAGTATATCCACTAACAGTAGGATTAAACCCCATGCTATACTTTATTCCATTCCAGAATCTTTCTCTTGCTGCGTAGAGGTATGCTTCTGTGTCAAACATATCATCTGTGTCAAACCAAATTTCATCCTTGTGCTGAACAAAATCATTCAACTTTAGCTTGCATCCGAGAAGCTTTGCTTCAATCACCATTCTTGGACACGTATCTGAACCGAGCGGAAGATACACGAATCCTTCTGATTGTGCTAGCTTGTCAAGAACCTGATCGTACGAAAGATTCCAGACAACCTCATACTCTTTATTATTATTCTTGCACCACATCTCTGCAGATTCTGCACCTTTGACCCATGAATTTGATCCTAGTACCACCCATCCCTTCTTTTCTTTATCTTTGTACTTATGTCTTAATGCCTTAATGTATGCAAAGAAGTTATCATCAAATACAGATGATAGAACAGTATTATCTCCTTCTTCTAAAAATGGAAAAACAGTATGATACTTCTCCATTTGAGATTCTGACATCCACCACAGAGACTTTGATCCATGGAAAAATGCAGATATAATCTTTCCATGGATCTGATTATGACAGTCGCATGGAGAATTTTCTGAAAATAGATGCTTCTCTGGTGATCTATATCTACAGTACTTATAGTCATATTCTAAAATAGAATATTTCATATTTGAAACTATGCTAGGTATTAGATTCATATCTAATTGAGAGAAATTACCAAATATCCAATATTTTGAAATACCTTTTTCAAGGATGCTTAGGTCGACATCTTTAGAATGAAACCTCAGAACATTAAATGGCGAACTATCAATAAGTGCATCAGTAGTCATTTCAGCACCACCTACGTAGTCTGAACTAAACATATCTGAAACGAAAATAATTTCACAATTAGCTGGGATCTCTATTTCTTTTTTAGACGAAAAGAGATCATTATTAAATGATATCATCTATTCTCCGGTAGAATTTATAAAGATATTCTACTCAATTTATCCAATTAATATAATCTAGAATAGAAGAAGCTGATTAATTAGATCTATTCTTTAATATAGAGATATTTTATTAAAATGTACAATTTTAATTTAGATAGCAGATCCAGAAGTAATTCTATGTGTCATCAGCTCCCAAATAACTGTTACATTGCAGTCATCTGGTGGATTTGTTGGATTTATTGAGATTCCAACAATGTCGCCGGCATTGAATCTAGCTGTAGGTGCTGCTGATCCTGTTACAGTAAAATCAAATGCAACTGGAGTAGCATCTGCTGCACTAAAGTTAGTAATTGACTCAATCGGTGTGGTCCCAATGTACATAGATCCTGCAGCTGATTTGTGAAATCCTACAGTAGTTAAGCCAAGATCATTTTCTGGTCTAACTATAACCCTAACTGGTCTTCCTCCAAACGGCATGACACCCTGGACATCATCGATATTGCCTGTTGCCTCATTATTGTTGTACCATCCTATAAAGATAGCATCGGCATTACCTCTATTATAGACATGATATGTGTACTCTAGCTGCTTTCCGTACATTGCACCGGATGTTACTAGGTCACCACCAATTAATGTAGTTCCCCTATTAGCTGTTCCTGAACTATGATCTCCTGTAGATCCTGATATGAATGCAAATACATCTGTACCTGGAAGTGTATCTGATCCCATGAGAACTGCATTGTTTCCAGAGTCGATAAATAGACCGTGTGTCTTTGCATCTGTCTCAACTCTAAAGTCTGTTGCTGCAAAGCCTCCCTCGTTAAGAATGACACCTGTAGAGCTGACAGATAGAGTGGCACCAGCATCAAGGTCAATCGAACCGCCTGCATTAATATCTATGCTTCCTATTCTTGCTGTAAGGTCTATCTCCCCACCGTCGGAGTGAAGATTTAGTGCAGTTGATCCAGAGATAGTTAGTGCACCTTTTGTTGTTAGATTGGAAGTTCCAACAACATCAATACTAATTACACCTGTAGAGTCTATTGCAACTCCACCGGTACCTGTATCAATATCCAGTCCGCCAGCTGCGTCTGATGCATGAAGTCTAACAGCATTTGCTTGATTTTCTCCACCAACAATCTGAATTGAACCATTTGTATTTCTGATGTCAATATCTTCTCCTGCAGCACCTGCTGCAACAAAAGATAGACCGCCAGCTGATGCAAATATCTGTATTGCATTTGCATTATTATTAGATGATGTTACATACAGAATTCCAGTAGTGTCTATTGTGATTCCCTTGCTTCCAGCATCTATGTCAATACCCCCAGCGGCATTGCTATTTTGAAGAGCAATTGCATCTGCAACAGCACCAGACCCTGTAATTGTAAAGCGAGTGTCCGAAACCATATCCAGATGACCATCAGCCGGAGAATTTATAAAAAGACCAGCATCTCTAAATTCTAGCTTAGATGTACTAGCTAGCGTTACATCAGTTCCATCAAATGTGAAATTAGCATTTGATGTTAAAGTGTCAGAATCTGACCAGTATGCTAGTCGTGTAGCTGCACCAGATCCGTCAACAGATCCACCCCCTGACGTTGAAATTGTTATTGCACCATTTGATGCAGATGCTACAGTAATACCTGAACCTGCTTCAATAAACGACTTACCATCATGAAGCCGAGTAAGAGATCCGCTTAGCCCCAGTGATGCGCTAACAAATCCACGAGCACCAATATCACCAAGAATAGTTAGGTTGTCATTAACCCTAGTTTCAGATGTTGTGTGACCAATTGTAACTGGAATTCCAGAGGCATTTGTCGCTATGTTAACACCGCTTGATCCTGCACGAATATCCACACCTCCGGTTGCATGAGATGCATCAAGCTGAACAGCGAGTGCGGTTGCAGAAGTAGATGTCAATAGGGTCTTAGTTGATCCAGAAACTGTAAGAATTCCCTTTGTTGTAACATTAGAAGCACCAACACCGTCAATTGAGAATGTCCCACCTGAGTCAATGGTTACATTACCTGCAGTTGCATTGATGTCAATATTTCCTTGGCGGGAAGTTAAATCTATCTCACCCCCGTCTGATTCAATTGAAACTAAGTCAGATCCAGAGAGTGCTAGATTTCCATGTGTTGTTACGTTACAGGTTCCAACACCGTCTATTGAGAAGGTAGATGTTGAATCTATTGTTACTGCCCCAGATGCATCTATATCAAGAGTTGTAGAGTCTATATCAATAGGTTTATCTGCATTTGAACCAATTGCAATTGCCTGGGCAGAGTCAAGAGTCAGTGTGCCTGCAGAGTCAATGTCAACTGATCCAACTCTTGTCTCTATGTCGATTGTCCCACCATCAGACTTAAGATTTAATCCTGAAGATCCGGATACCGTAAGTATTCCCTTTGTTGTTATGTTTGAAGGACCGACAGCATCGATGCTTACAGCACCATTTGCATCTACTGCTATTCCTCCAGTTCCGGCATCTATGTCAATACCACCACCAGCATGTGATGCCTTAATGACAACTGCTGTGGCTGAGTTTGCCTCACCCTGTATTCCTACGTTATCTGAACCGGTGATATATAGAGAACCGCCTTCAGAAGAGAGAGTAAGATCGTTTCCAGCACCTCCAACAATAAATTCTCCCCCTCCACCTCCGCCAATGGCTACAACGCCATCTGCATCAATGTCTATTCCTCCGGCTGAATCAATATTAACAGCATCAGTGCCAGTTCCCTCTGCATCTATATGAATCTTTGATGCATCTGCATTGATTAAAATACCGCCAGCAGAGGCATTTAGTGAAATTGCATCAACCGCTGTACCGGCGGTATTTGTTACAGTATATTTTTCACTAGATGCTGTTCCATTTGGTGCAATGATCACTTCAACAGCACCGCTCTTACCAAGCTTAAGTGTCTGACCATCAGCAAGTGACGGTCCAATTAGCATAGATCCAGCAGTAGCATCAATGCTTATGGCATCAGCACCCGTACCAGCTGCTGTGACAATAATAGATGAATCATTTCCACCAACTTGCTGAATTGTGAGATCTTCTCCTCCAGTGCTAGATGTGACAGTAAAGTTCATATCGTCTGCACCATCAATAGAGACCGTACCGGTTGAATCTATTGTAATTCCACCAGTTCCTGCATTTACGTCTATTCCGCCAGCCGCATTAGATGATTGAATCGTAACTGCATCTGCAGCAGCAGCCCCTCCATCGATAGTAACTTTGTCAGTACCTGCATCGACAGCAATTGCTGAAGATACTGCATCTGATTCAACCCTAAAGTCAATATTGGCATGCCCATCTTCATTGATGACAACACCCTCAGCATCAACTCTAAGTGCTTCATCACTTGTGTTTCCAATAACTGTTTCAAAGGCTGTCTCACCCTTATTGATATAAAATATATTTGCTGTAGAGTCAAGAAACAATGCTTCATCTTCACCATTTGATTCAACTCTAAAGTCACCTGTAGCTCCGCCGCTCTTGTTTCCGTCCTCATTAACTACAAGCCCGCCCCTAATTCTTCCACTACCTGATACAAGAAGGTTTCCTGAAACATAAAGCCCACCAGACATATGCTCCTGGACTTCAACAATCATCTTGTCTGCGTAGAATGTACCTGATACAAGTACATCTCCACCAAAGACAACTACGCCTTTCTTCTTAACAGCCTTACCTTCATTAGCACCCGAAACAAACATCCACACATCTGTTCCGACTGATGCTGTCATATTATGAGATAGACTTCCATTTAGGTCAGATGCATCAGATGAACTATATATCAGTAGGCCTATGCTTGGCTTATTTGAGCCTGGTGGCCCAATTCCTCCTGATGCAATTATCTGTGTTGTTCTGATTTGATTTGCTCTAAAATCTCTAGCCATTACCGCCCTCGTCTTGTGCTAATTGCGTGATAGAATACATTTCCAGTAAATTTACTACTTAGTCCAACAGTTAATTCGCCCGATGTAATGCTAACTATAAAGGGATTAAAGTTTCCATCTTCGCATGTTAGAGTTACCTTTGGCGCTTCATCGTGACCAGCAAGAGTAGCTGTCTGTTCATCACTATTACTAAAATAAATAGTCCCAGTCTCTACAAGAAGATTACTAAATGTACTCATTTATGATCCTATCATTATTGCTTGAAAGTGAACCTTTCCTGTAAACGCAGCACTAGCAGAAAATTGAACAGAAGTTGTAGAGACTGATTCAACAAATATGTTAACATCAGCTGTATTATTAGACTCACTATCTACAGAAATTGCTGTTATTGTCGGAGTAGATACAAAATTCTCAGAAAACGTGTGTGTTACTGGTCCGTCTGTATTTGAAAATGTGACATCACCAACTTCAATAACAACTTCTTTATCTGCAATATATGAATTTTTAGGTCTAACCCTAAGATATGGATAAACCTTTCTAAATCTATTTTTATCTCTTTTTGTAAATTTTGTTGAGCCCATGGGTTGTATTACTCCATGAACTAATTATTCTGTCTAAATGACTTTTGACGCCAATGTAGCTAACTCAGATCGTTCACCCTTCATAAGTGTAACGTGTCCAGTTAATTTCTCTTCTTTTAATTTTTCAATAACTACTGTAAGCCCATTTGAGAATTGATCTATATATGGTGTATCTATCTGCTCTATGTCGCCAAGAAGGACTATTTTAGATCCTTCGCCAACTCTTGTAATTACAGTTTTTAGCTCGTGAATTGTTGAATTTTGCGCTTCATCAACTATTAAAAATGTGTTATTAAAAGTTCTTCCTCTAATAAATGCAAGAGGAGTAATTTCAATTATTCCCTTTTCTTTCATTAAAGAAAAATATGTTAAATCTTTAAATGCATGTCTAACATTGTCTGTAATTGCACCCATCCAGGGATCCATTTTGTCATTAACATCACCAGGAAGAAATCCGATATCTTTTCCAACAGCCTGGAGTGTTCTTGTTATTACAAGCCTTTCATACCTTTTCTCCTGAAGCCCTGAAAGTGCTGCCATCAGTGTTAAAAATGTCTTACCTGAGCCGGCTTTGCCCGTAAGTGTAACGAGTGGAATGTCTGATCTTGATAAAAGCTCTAGTGCAAATTTTTGTTCCTTATTTCTTGCATTTACAGAGCACATCTGTTCAATTCTTGTTTCAAGATGTTGAATTTTTCCATTTTTTTCAACGCCTATCATAGACTTATTTTGATACTTTCCAACAAAAAATTCGTTAGGATTTAATGACACATCAAGATCAGTACATAAAATACTTCCTTTTTCATAAAAGTCGTCAACTATATCAGGAGAAAATATTTCTAACTTTCTTTGTCCCGTATAGACATTCTCGTCTTCTGTTAAGACTCTATCCTTATAATAGTCTTCTGCCTTTATCTTAAGTGCATCGCACTTGACTCTAAAGTTTATATCCTTTGTAATAACTGCAACGTCAGAATTCTGTGAAGTCTTTAGGTGCATTGCAACACCAATTATTACGTTATCACCAGATCTAAGGTCAAGCGAGTTAGGAACTTCTTCAGAGTGAGATGTTTCAACCCTTACTGTTTGATCATTATCAAGAAGAACACCATCATGAAGGTTACCCCTCTCTCTCAATGAATCTAAAAATCTATTAATATATCTAGCACTCTCACCCAAGATTCCTGGTTTTTCTTTAAATCTGTCTATCTCATCAAGAACAATAAGTGGAATAACAACATCATTTCCTGGAAAAGAATGAATAGAATTCATATCATATAAAAGAACTGAAGTGTCAACTATAAAAATCTTTCTCTTTTTTGATTTTAGCATTATGATCCCGCGGTCGATGTACACGACAAATTAGATGTGTAAATTAAAACATTATTACCAATAATAGGAAAGTTATAAGACATGAAGTGTTTTGAAAAGTGTACTCTAATAGACAAGCCTTGTGAAAATAGGTCTTGTAGATATTTGATAGAAAATAGAGAATTTATGAATTGTACAATAGTTGCAGCAAAGGAAGGGCCTATGACTTTGCAACAGATAGGCGATATTTTTGGTGTAACTAGAATGCGCATATGTCAGCTTGAAAAAAAGATCCTCAAGAAGATCAGCAACATAGAGATATAAAAAATCCCCACGATACTATTAAGTATGGTGGGGAAAAAAATAAGGTTTATTTTTTAAATTCTACCAGTTGACACCTGTTGTTATAGCAACCCTGTAGTAGTCATTAACATCTGGAATAAAGACTAGATGAATAGGAACACTAAAGACACCTGCATCTTGAGTCCACCCAGCGGCGGCGACCAGGTGAAAGTAGTGGTTCTGATCCGAGGGGTCTACTACTGTCCCATTTGCTCCAACAGCCAGTTGAAGAGAATCATTAATTTCAAACCCAACTAACACGTTTGCAGAAGGAAGAACTACACTTTGATCTAGTCCACTAATTGTTAGATTTTGAATAAATAGTAGATCGAGCCATGTCCCACCATCCATCGTTTGCTGTGTCTCAAATCCCATTGCAAACATGTGCTGGCTATCCAGTCTTTCAGTCTCATCTGCTTTATTTGCATAATTGTATCCAAAACGAATTCCCATGCGTTTAGTCCAGTCCATATCAGAGCTTTCACTGCCGCCGACTGCATGGTCATCTGCATATGCTGGTGTGGATATACCGAGGCATAATAGACATGCCAAAATTTTCTTAAACATTTGCTTTCCTTTCTGTAATAAAATACAGTTCACAAATTATATTAATGAAATTAGATAAAGTTAAATTAGAGTAAATTGCTATTTTTTTAAAAATATATTAGGTTCTTTTTTGACTTTTTCTAAAACTATATCAACAAATTTATTAATTTGAAATAGTTTACAATTTGCATCTCCAATCTTTCCACTACTCATATCTTTATCCAGAGCTCTCTTTTCACATTGATTAATCCAAAACTCTCCAACAATCTTTGAATTTAGTTTGGGATATTTTGAATCTTTATTTGTTTTCAATAAAAAGTTCCAATAAAGTGTTTCTATAAAGTGAATATGAGTACATGATGACCACGGTATATCACCTATCATCATAATCTTACCTTTTTGAGAATAGGACTTATAGAATGGTGAATCTAAACCATATGTCTTTCCCCAAGGCTTTCTATCCCAAGGTGATACAGGTCCTTTATTTGAAATATGCTTGCCTAGAAATTGAATTGAATCTCTACCCCACCCAGAAATTGAATGAGAATAATGATCAGATCTATTTGAATCCTGAAGCTGTCTAAAATACTCAGTAATCCATCCAACAGTAGACTTAGATTTTTTAATATCCCAGGTGTCAGACCTTCTTCTTTTCTCACTTCCCTCAAAAATCATATTAAAAGAGGGCATGAGAAGCAAGCCGTGATAGGTTATAGCCTCCTGAAGAGCTTTTACTATCGTTTCTGCACCCTTTTCCATTTTTCCTATGCTCTTATACGAAGAATGAACAAGAACAATGTCACCCTGTGTTACACCAAGATCCTTAATATCGGAAATTAAATTTTTTAATTTATGCATATGTGAACTATACAGTAAGAAAGTCTTTCTTATATCTTAGTAAAGATTTCTCCTTCATCTTTGACTCAAGAACAACATCTAGAGTGTTACCGAGGTCTTGAAACGGCTCGTAGTACCAGCTACTGTGTGCTGTCTTGCCAACCTTAGGATCTTCATAGTTTTTCTTTGAGTTTGAGTGATGACATTGTGGAGTAATACCCTTTGGCCAGGATTCTACTGCCATACCTAGTGCTTCATCATATGACGAGCCTTGGTGGCCGCAAGTAAAGTGATGTGAGTCAAATACTATTGGAACGCCAGCAGTCTTGTAGATTCCGTGATAAAGCATCTTTGTAGAAAATAACCGCTCCCTGTCATCATTCTCTACGGTAAGCCGACACTTTACAGAATCTGGAAGTCGTTCAAAAGCCTTAAGCCAGCGAGCAATTGCAGAATCTCTATCGCCATAAGATGCACCAATGTGAATATTGATCTTTGACCAGTGATTTCTTTCCATACCCATTAGGTCAAAAATCTGACCATGGCGTGTTAGATCCACAATAGAGTTATTAACAACCTCCTCTCTATTGGATGTTAGAATATTGAAGTGTCCTGGGTGAAAAGATAGTCGTTGATTATTTTCACGAGCAATCTTACCAGCATACTCCAGATTAAACTTAATACTCTCAAAGTCTGGTAGCTGTTCTAGCTCGTACTCACTCATCCATGGAAATAGGCAGGATGTGATTCTGAATACCTTGATACCCTGCTGGTTGTTCCAGTCAATGATTTTAATAAGGTCCATTGAATTCTTAAGCGAAAGCTCTGATGCATACCCTAGACCTTTTTCTGTAAATGTTCTTTTTATCATCCCTCTGATACAAGTAACCCTATCTCGATTCCCCTTTTGCAGGGTCATATTCATACACGCGTAGCCAAACCTTACTGTCATATTACCTCCTGGATACTATTTTATCACAGGACGGGATGTGTTACACGTATTACTAGCTATCTAGCTATGGTGAAACAAATATTGAACTATTTCCCATGTCTGGATCATTACACCTGCAGGAATAAATTGACACTTCTCTTATCCCATTGCTACCTGCACAAGCTGTCTCACACTTTGTAACTGTATCACTATCAAGACTACAGTTTGATAAACCAAAGCAGATACAGATTGTAAGGCAAATGTAAAGAACTCCCTTTGCCAGTGATCCTGCTATTGAGGCTGCTGTCTTGCTGTCTACTAGGTCGAGACCTGGACCCGGATCTGGCGTTCCGTCTAACATACTATAATTCTAACATGCATTTAAAAAATATAAAAAATGGGCCCCAAAAAAGGGCCCATTTAAGTAAAAAATCTAATCTATTTATTCAATTTTAATAGAAATTGGCTGAATCTCCGCTCTTTGTGGAACAGTAATTACAAGAAGACCGTTTTCAAAAATTGCTGAAGCGTTAGAAATATCAAGATTATCGTCGTAATTTACGTACGTCTTTTGAAAGTTTCTTCTAGCAATTCTACGAGAGCTTTCTGTATCTGAATTATCACTAGAATTTGCTGAAACTGTGATGCTTCTTCTTTCCGGCTGAATGTCTACATTTAGATCACTTCTGGAAAATCCAGCTAGTGCAAACTCCATAATTGTATTTCCATTATCATCATTGTAGATATCTGTAACAGGATATCCTGATGTAGATTGTCTAAGATGACGAGGAAAGTCGGTAAAAAAGTTATCGAAAACATCGTCAAAAACCCCTCGGCCAAGAAGCCCTGGGCGGTATGTAGCTATTGCATTATTCATTTTATTACTCCTTTTTAAGCAAGCTATTAAGGCTTTAGAAATTCCAAAAAATTGGCAATTCCTCTAGCCTAATAAAATTTTAGACACTAAAAAAGAAGTGTACAGGCTTTTTTATATTTTTATTCATCATGACGACTAGGGTCAATATGTTCGAAATATACGATCCCACATTGTGGATGACACACCGTATTTTCTATTTTTATGATTGGGGCTAAAATGATGCAGCATATGATGACTCTTAAGCTTCTGAAAGATTTGATTTTTCCATTTGAGGTGATGTGTTGTGTAGTGAATCATGTCATAGACTAAATAGCTAAAGAAGAATCCAGCAACTATAATTCCAAACCAGGCAGGTCCAAAAATTACTCGAAAAGTAATCATAAAGGGTATAGAGATGATTATCCCTAATGCAGGAGGCATTACCAGACGAAAACAATCATTAGGGAATTCATGATGAACTCCGTGTAAAATGAATTGAAGACGAGGTCCCCATCGAAAGGGTGCTATCCAGTGAAAAAGTGTTCGATGAAGTAGATACTCACTGAATGTCCAGATTAGATATCCGGTGAAGAAACCTCCGAATAGCTGAGATGTGCTAAGTCTATCTATACTAAGCGAAATCATCAAACCAGTTATTGGTAGCCAGATTAAGGGAATTACCCACCATGGTGTACGAGAGAGTACATCAATCCAATCACTCTCAAATAAACGAGGAGATTCTGGTGAAGATCTTATTAACATGGAAGATTTAAAGGTTTCATTTTTTATTATTCTCTCTAAAGATATCAAGTATATTCAATATTAAATAATCTAAAAAATTGTGCACTCACATGCTGTAATTGCCTTATTTTCAAAATATTCCTCTATTTTCCAGCACTCTTCTTCTTCATAGATGAATATTGACTTATCAAGAACAGAGTATTCATTTGGTTCATAGAACGTCCACTCTCCCTCATCGACAAACCTTCCCCATCTATCTCCTATAATGTCTTGCTGCTGGTAGGATAGCAAGTCTCCAGATTCATGAAAGTTAAAGCAAACTGAATATTCTTGTACTTCCCACCACTCATTTTCAAAGCCTTCTCTTTCAAATGATTGAGAAGGCTCTACACATGATAGCAAGAAAGCTACTGATAGATATTTCATTTTAAAAATCTTTAAAAGTAAATTTAACTATAGACTCTCTCATTCTATCTCCAGTTGTAATAGTCTTCATTTCTATGAATTCTGGATTACAAATAAAGCAAGGGTCGAGAGGCCCAAATGCAAAAGAGGCCAATCGACCATTAGCTCTTGATATGTAGTCGTTAATTGCTCGACCAACTCCCTGTCTTTCTAATCTAACAGGTTTTTTAAGATGCTTATTTCCTGCATGTGTGTCTCTTTCGATGTAGAAGAGATCTTTATCACTATACCTTCCCTGATAGTCATCACAAACAATTAGAGTGTGATCGTGTGTGAGATCCTCAAGCATTGTAAGCTCATTAAAGACAGTATAGTAATTATGATCCCCGTCAATCATGACTAAGTCGTAATTTTCATATATCCTTTCTTGATTAATGTTGGAATATAGCCATTCAAGGCTGTTAGCTTCATATATTTCAACATTTTTATTACCTGGATTTTTATCAACACCCTTTAGATGAATTCCAGAAAGTTGCCCAATTTGCTCAATAAGCAGATTATTAACACTTACATCTATTCCAACATATGTGAATTCATCGAAGTGAACAGCCATGTTGTGAAGCATTGGAAGTGTTGTCTGACCTGCGTCTAGTCCAATTTCTAAAACTTTTGGACTATTAAAGTTTGTTAAAAAATCTCTTACCAGCAGCTTTGAAAAACCCAGGTAAGACATTTATCTTGCACTTAGATAGTTTCTTGTGCAAAATATACAAAATCCTGCACCTATAACACCCCACACCAGCTCACCATTTGCAAAGTTACTCAATGACCAAATTCCATTTATAAATGCGCATGCTAGGCTAAAGTATCTAGATTTTAAAAATTTCATTTCTATCTCCTTTAAGTGGTGGACCCGGCGGGAGTCGAACCCGCGTCCGCAATAGCTTAAAAGTCAAGTCATTCACAGGTTTGTCTAATTTACTATCACAAATTAGAAAAGGTAGTTGATTGTCCCTGCGCTTATCAACC
>Ga0098040_1000387_pt1 | contig 20363 bp, 29 predicted proteins | sample 7_EtaG_FD_75065 | JGI IMG/M metagenome (GOLD analysis project Ga0098040, IMG submission 75065) | Marine viral communities from the Subarctic Pacific Ocean - 7_ETSP_OMZ_AT15161 metaG | ecosystem: Environmental > Aquatic > Marine > Oceanic | place: Pacific Ocean | collected 2015-01-08
GACCTCTTAAATATTGCATTAAGTCTTGCAAAAGAGTCATGGCAATTGCTCTATCATTATTGATATTCTCAATTGCATCCTGTATGCAGTTATTAACGTCGACTTTTTCTTTTTTAGATTTTTCCATTTTCCCAATCTTTCTTAAATTGTTTATACTTAGACCTTATTTTATTTAGATTATTAACGATCTGCTTTGTGTTGAGACCGGTAATTTCTCTCATGTATAGGTAAATAGCTTTTTTATTAAAAATTTCTATTTCGTCAACACTTTCCATCAATATCCTAATTGCATTTAAAACTTTTTGTTCTTTCTCTTTTAGTTTGAGATTTTCCCACTTATCGATTTCTTTGTTTAATAAAAACCAAAATTCAAATTCTTCACGATCTTTTTCATATGGATTGTAAGTTACCATATATTTTTTTTCTACATCAACAGGCAAGATATCATATTGTACCTCTCGTTGAAGCATTTTTGTATTTTTCTTAACCTTGTGAATAAACCAATTCTTGGTGATCACACTGAAATATGAGAACGCTTTTGATCCTTTCGCTGGTTCAAATTTATCCAATATCGTTGTTAGCCAAACTTTACACTCGTCTTTGAGCGATTCAATGTTAGGCAAGTTTGTAAACTTATAAGTGTATACAATTTTATCAACCATTTGGTCAAACGCAGGTCCGATCCATCTTCCGTATAATTCAGTTCTTATTTTTAAATCATCAGTTAGAGCGTAATTTACAATCGCATCTTCATGCTCTTGAGTAAAATACCTATTGCTCTTCCTCTTTCTCTTCTGTGTCAAAATCTTCTTCCTTATTGTCTTCTAACAAATCTGGATCTACAATTTCGCCATCTAAATAAAATTTCTGTCTATACTCGTTTATCTCGTCTAAAACGTCTCTAGAGTGATTGATTACAGATTCCAGTGTGTCATCGCCATAGAATAATTCTAATTGGTAGACCCTTTCTACGTGCTTCGTAAAGTCATCGAATGTACTAAACATTTCTTCGATATCATCATTGATGTCATTCATTTGGTCCAATAAAGTTTTAATATACCATATGAACACGATATTAAGACACGCCGATAGAAATAATAAAAATGGTATTATACCGGTAAGTGTCATTATCAATACACAATTAAAAAGTGCTGATGCTATTAATAAATATCTAATCATTTTCCTTATACATTGCGCTCTTTAAGCGCTTCTTTTCTTTCTTTAAGTCCTGTCGAAACTCTTCAATCGAGTCTTTAACAACAGTTCCAACTTTATTGCCGGCTTCGTCAGACTTAGAATTTAAAATTGTTAACTTGGCCGGCACTTTATTTAACTCACATTCATCTTTGCATTCATCGCGCTGTTCGGGCTTGTGACTCATTGAATGAACTAAATCAAATACTTCTTTGCATGTCTCGCATTCATAGGTGTAACGAGGCATATTTTAAAACTCGTTATCGTCGTAGTCATCTTCGACTGCATTTTGCTCAAATTTTACTAGCGGCGGATTTTTGCAAACAAGCTCACCATCTTTTTCTAGGAATATTAAATCACCTAAAATATTGGTGATATCGCTTTGTTCCAATAAACATTTTTGCAGACACATCATCAAGGTGCCAACAGCATGATTGGATAATTTCATTTCTTGAAAATTTGTTATAGTCATTATATTCTCCTTTTATTCACTTACAGCTCGACCTTTAAGATTTTCCCAATCTTTTTCTGGTCGGACTTCTAAATTCTTCTTCCACACGGCATCTAATACTAGTGGTGCTATACCTGCTTCATTAGCAAAATGGATCAGTGCGTTAATATCTTTCGGAAAGCATGAGCCGCCGAAACCTAAACGCCCATCAGGCCCCGGCGATGAAAGGTGGGTTCTTCCAACTCTCTCATCATAAAGAGCATACTCAACAACTTTATCGTAATCAATATCTGCTTTGTCACAAATTTGTTTCATTTCATTCGCAAAGCTAACCTTTGTTGCCAAGACGCAATTCGTAAAATACTTAACCATTTCAGCAGTGTTTGATCCAGTTTTAATAATAGGTATTTTTGGAAATGCGATTCTAAACATGTTCTTAACAATCGTAGAGGCGGGGCGAGGTCCGCCTACAATAATTCTAGTTTGATTCTTAAAATCATCAATACTGTTTACCTCTGTTAGAAATTCTGGTGAGAACACAACTTTTACGTTTTCGTATTTGTCATTGAAATTCTTAGTTGTTCCTGGTGGAACTGTAGATTTGACGACAACAATATGATCTCCTGTTGAGATCGAGTTTACTTGATCAACTACCCCTTCCAGTATTGACAGATCGCATGAGCCATCTTTTTTCATAGGAGTTGGAAGGCACAGAAATAAGATAAAAGTTCTATCACATAACTCTTCTAATGAGTCACAAGTTGATTTTTCTTTTACAAATCTATCATATGTTTCAACAGTAAATGTATTTTTGAGACCCTCGCGTAGAGCGGTGCCAACAAATCCTTGGCCAATTATTCCTATATTATCTGTGCCATAGCTAGGATAATTCATTCTTTAGCTCCTTAAAACAACTATCAATACCATCTTTAATAGATATGGCTGCAGACCAACCAATGTTTTTTAGTTTGCGAATGCCTGCCTTTGTTCTAGCAACGTCTCCAGGTCTTGGCTCAACATAATCAAATGTAATTTTTGGGTGGTGTTTATTAACAATATTTTTAATTTCATTCAAAGAAATATTTTGACCGGTGCCGATATCGTAAATCTCTCCACAGAAATTATAACTATCAAAATTCATTGCAAAAATATTTGCAGACACCACATCATCTACGTGAACCATATCTCTTCTTTGCTCACCATCTCCTGTAATATAAGGCACTGTATTATCTCGTATGGCTTGCATCCAATTGGCAATTGCTGTGCCATACGAGCCGTTAGTTTCTTGATCTTCTGAGTATACGTTAAAATATCTTAGTGAAACAGTATCAAGCCCATACAATTGATTGTATAGCTTACATTCTAGCTCTGTAACCATCTTTTGAAGAGCATAAGGACTTTCCGGTCCTCGTCCATTACCAGAGATTGATGATGAACTAGAATAAATAACTCTTTTAGCACCAACTTTTCTGGCAAAATTAAGTACATGTGCACCAACCATAACGTTGTTCTTCATTGTTAATACTGGATTTTCAACACTGTACGCAACTCTTGGAAAACATGCCATATGAAATACATATTCTGGCTTAAAATTCCAATAATGAGGGTGAAATTTGCCGGTTTCATCTTCTATTAAACCTTGTAAGCTGTTGATATCCTTACCATTTTCACCTTGAAGGTCGATACCTAAAACTTCGTGTCCTAATTCTTCTAATTTTTTCACCAAATGGGCGCCAATATAGCCCTTATGGCCGGTTACTAAGCATCTAGCCATTCTTTTCTTCCTTTTTCTTTGGCGTTTTTACCACATCTAAGACCTTTTGCCAAGGATTTTCAAGATTTTTATTAAAATATAGAGCGTGATCATCGATATAAAAGCTAGCTGGACGTTTAATATTCGTCACTTCTTCGAAATATTTAGCCATATCATACTTTTTTAACCACTCATTAATGACAGGAACAGGTCTAGAAGACACAATAATAAGCCTAAAACCGCGTTTTATAAGCTCTTCCAAGGCTTCCCTTGTACCTTCGTTTGGAACGTCGTAGGCGTCCTGTAAGCCTTGAAATCCTTTGGAATATTTGTGTACCACACCGTCAAAATCAATCGCCAATGTGGCCGCTTTATAATGATTATCTACTTCTTTCATGAAATCTCTCTTAAAATATATTGTTCTAGTACTTTAACAGATTTCTCTACTGTTTGTTCAGCAGTATTTATAACTAAATCCGGATTTGTAGGCTCTTCAAATGGATCTGATATACCAGTAAAGTTATAAACCTTATCTGGATGTCCATCTGGAAGCAAAGCTTTCTTATAAAGTCCCTTTACATCTCTTTCGATTAATTGTTCAACATCGCATTTTATGTAAACTGTCTTAAGATTCTTATCTTTTGCAATCAATTCTTTCCTAATTTCTTCATAAGGATTAATTGCAGCTATAATTGTGATCACATTATTTCTCGACAATACTTTGCTTACGAACCCCAAACGACGAATATTGGTGTTTCTGTCTTCTTTTGAGAAGCCAAGATCATTGCATAAGTTTGCTCTGTATTCATCTCCGTCAATTAGTTCAACCAACAACCCTCTTTTCTTCAGGCGTTGAGATACTAGCTTTGTTAGAGTGCTTTTTCCGGCTCCAGACATACCTGTCAATTGAATGGCCAGTCCTTTAGTTTTTCCCCATCTTATCTTATCCCAAAGACGCTCGTGAAAGATATAAGCAACCAACATACTAAGATGATATAGTATTGCAATATATGTCATTTGTTTTAGAGAGCCAGTTATCAAATACGTTAATACTGAAAGAGTGATGAATCCTAAAGTTTTCCAACTGGATGCTTTTGCTATATTTCTTTTTCTTGTGCTGATCATATTTTATTCCCATTCTAGATGAATATTTTTAATTCCTTCTTTCTCTATTCTCTCTCTTATTAATTTCATATCGTTTTGTGATGAAGGTACTTTTCTTTCATGAGTTTCAACAAATATTTGACCGATTTCACTAATGAGTCCAGAATCAAATAAATCATTTAAAATATCTGCTTCAGTACCTTCAACATCAATTTTTAACATTCCTACTGGTCTATCTAAACTTTTAATAAAATCACTAATACCCACCATCTCTACAACCATAAAATTATTTTCATCAACATTGTGTTTGTCAGAAGCAGTCGAACTTCCTGTAGAATATTTTACCTGATCTTGATTTGCTTTTTTGTGAAAATATAATTTTCCTGGTCCTGATTTTGAAGAGTTCGTGACCGCTTTTGGCAGACATTCAACTTTGGAATTACCTGCAAACCTTTTTTGTAAAACATTAAATGCGTGAAGATTTGGTTCAAATGAGTATACTTTTTCAAACCCTGCTTCTGAAAGAAAGTGTGTTACTTGACCTACGTTGGCGCCACAGTCAATAGCAACAGAACCATCTTTAAATTCGAAGTCCATCTCTTCTCCAACATGATCATTTCCATAATATAAATTAACTTTTATCATCTTATTGTTTCTCCCTTGAAACCATTATACTTCGAACAACTTTTCCACCTTTTGTTTCCCAGTTGGCGCCTGGTCTTTGAACTTTATAAAAAGGAGGCTGAAGTTTGCAAGCTAACTCAATAGCGTCTTCCTTTTTAACATTTTCATATATTTGGCGGACCCACCCATCAGTTCGAACGGCATTGAAAGTCTTCCCAGAATCGGAAAGAGTTCCCATTGTAATAGGCTTATATCCTCGATTTATAAACGGTGCCGGCGATTGAACTGGTGTGGAAACAAGATATTTAATCTTAAATCCAATGTCGTAGTACTTTTCTAGTATTGCGGCAAAGTCGTTGTTCACATCATAATATTGAGGATGAACTTCTAATAAGATATGTGTCTCACCATCGTTTTCTTTAAAGTAATTGTAAGCACCCTCAAAGACATTTACTTCATGCCCTTCAATATCCATCTTAATAAAATTAGGATATTTTCTTGTGGAACAGAAAGTCTCTAAAGTAAAGCAATCGATTATTTCACGACGGATACTGTGTTTTGTTTTCTTCACACTGTTTAAATTTGGATGTCGAGCAATCCAGAATTCGTTCTTACCGTCCTTATCTGATATAAGACACTGTGTTTTCTCGCACTTAACATTATAACCATTTTCGGCCAGATTAATTTTAAGCATTCGAAGATTGTGAGGATCAGGCTCGATTGCATAAACCGTTCCGGAGTCACCAACGTTTCTTAGCATAAACATCGTTGCATACCCTATGTTAGCGCCCAAATCAATACAGGTCATGCCTTCTTTAATTGTGGTGTCTAATAATTGCATAAAAACAGACTCTCTGGCAAAATTATAATCTTTACCTGGTGATTTGGCATTGTAGAGTGTGGCGCCGATACCTCCATCAGAAACGTTCAAGATCCAATTAAAGCCGTCCACTTCTTTTCTATAAATCATTTATCTTCACTTTCCTCGTCATAATTGTACTTTATTACACTATATTTTTCCATACAAGAATTAACATATTCTATATCTTCTTCTGTTAAGAGGTTGGCATAATTATTATATTTGCCCATGTTGACCCTACCGGTGCCGACTCCGAAGTTTCCTTTGTATTTTTTAAGCAAATTCTCGCCTTCTCCAGCTTCTATCTTTTTCATATTATCATATGAAGAATATTCAACAGCTTCTTTTAGCGTCTCTATAATTTTTTCGCTCGACGGCTTGATGCCAAGCATGTTTGATATAAAGCCTAAGCTTATGATAGGATTCTTGTGAAGCATGTAATAAGGGATACTCACAAATTGATTAAAGTTTCCTCCCTTTTCCATCCACTTGTTATTATACTCAATAATGCTTTTTATTCCATGTTCCTCAGAGCGAATATAATCACTTATAGTGCCATTATAACCTGGTCCGGAGCGGATGCTAGTTCTTCTCTCTAAGAAATAAGATATGGCCACATCTCCTGGGTGTCGGTGTAAAAAAACAACACTTAATTCTTTAAAATCTTGTCCGTATCTTTTTTTGAAGCTTTTATAATCATCGTGTAAAGCTGGAAATATTTCATTTTCTTCTGTATTTGCATCTGGAAATCCCAGTGTCATAAATTTAGCTAGCATCATCCTAAGCCAAGTTCTTCCGGATTTAGGATAAGATATTAAGTTTACAGTCGGTGCTACAAACTTCAAACCATATTTTTTCTCTAATCTGTCTACTTCTTTTTGGTAAGATTTAGTCATTTCTTCTTTTTCCTTTTACTTATTCTTTTTATTAGCGTTATGATTGACAAGAGAAATTCTCCAGTTAACGTCCTTTATTTGATCGATATTCATATAATCTCTCCAATCAGACAAGTTTTGCGGCTTATTCCAGCTTTCATCATAACAGAATGTTAAATATTCATTAGCAGGTCCTGGTAATAAAAAGTCTCTTCCTTTATAATTGTATTTTTCTGCCTTGTCATAATAAAACTTTTTTGGATACTTAAACAATTTTGTTTGAATCATATCTGGCTCCTCGTCTGTTTCATAAATACCTTGAATTTGTATTTTAATTTTTTTATAGAAAAGCGACATTTTGCTTGAATAATCTCTTTTTACTGCACGGACGATAAAACCATTCTCAATAAAGATCTTTTTTATTTCATCAAATACAGCTTCATAATCACTAGCAACTGTGTGAATATCAATATCATCATCCCAAGGAATAAAGTTTCCGTCTCTGTAGAAACCCAGCGCAGTTCCATAACACAGCCAATATTTTAACCCTTTTTGTTTCAAACAATCATCAACTTTAAATAAAGCTTCCGTTGCATTATCTTCATCGATTCCAGTTTTATCCCAAAACTCGTGTATTACTTGATCCCATTCTTGCCTTGGCAGCTTACCAATTTTATATCTTTCTGCTTCGTCTTTTGTCATTTCTATTCCTTAAGTTAGTTTTCCGCCACACTGATTTTCATCCCAACGTCCAGATTTGATTAATTTTTTATATTTCCTATTATACTCTTCCGGGTCTCTTTTTTTAACGATATTTAGAAAATCTGTTTGAAATTTTTCTATTGCGGCTTCTAGTTGTTTTGGATTTAAATTAGATAGCAAGATTTTTGACTTTGTTGTATCAATTTCTCTAGCTGCTTTTTTAGTTACTTTCCCTTGTTCCAGCATATCATGATACAATTCTGATCCTGGAATGGCTGCAGCAATAAATGTAGATATACTGGTAAAGCTTAATTCGTTCTTAATATATTCAAATCCGTCTAATATTTCTTCTAACGTTTCCGAGGGCATACCAACAACTAATGTACCGTGTGTAAATACTTCAAGCTCTCTGCATTTTTTAATCAGACCTGGAATTGAGTTTAAGTTTACTGGTTTGTGATGTAGCTCTTTCAATGTTCTAGTGTTGGCGCTATCTAGGGACAATGTAATTTGATACATCCCAGATGCAGCCATTAGCTCGATAATATCCTCAGATAATTTATTAATCATTGTACCATTAGGCGTGCACCAAAGCAAATTTTCTTCTTTTAAAGCTTTGAACTTTTCAGAAGCATAAACCATATCATAAGTCAAATTATCATCTGCAAACTGCAATTCATCAATATTATATCTTTCTTTTAGAAGACGAACTTCTTCCATAATGTTTTCAATTGATCGCTTTCTATGTTTTTTCCAAGTATTTGTATTGGCACAAAAAGAGCATCCGACTGGACACCCTCTCGTCGTCAACATTGGAAGGACTCTTTCACCTTGTGGAACTGGTGAGAAAGGAATATTGATCTCAAAATACTTTTCCATAGGTAACATATGAAATGCTGGAAATGGAATTTCATCGATGTCTTCAATGTTATCTACTTGAGGATTGATAAATAATTTGTCTTCTACAAATCCAACAAGACCGTCAGCGTTTATATTAAGTTTACCTTCCTTTAGATTATTAATGATATCAACAAATCTAAATTCGCCTTCGCCTCGTATGATAAAATCGACTGTTTTCTCTTTATTATATTCAAGATCTAGATCTACTATTTCTTTTGGATAAATGGTTGGATGTAAACCTCCAACTATAACTAAAGAATCTGGTAGTGCTTCTTTAACAACTTGTGTTGTTTCATATAAATTTGGCAAATCAGTCGAAAACAAGACAGACAATCCAACAATATCATATTGTTTTTCTTTTAATTGATCAACAATTTCTTGTGGAGGCTTGCCATATGTAACCAGATTGCCGTTATATCGCTCCGTAGACCACCCCTCAACGCATAGATCGAGTATATCCACATCAATACCTGCTTTTTCCAGAGAAGCCGCCACATAGCTAATTCCGAGGGGTGGAATACATCTCTTTTGCATATACTTTGGAATAGTAATACATGGACCGATTAAGAGAACTTTTGGATTATCGATCTTCTTATAATCAATAAATTGTGGAATGGTATCAGAAAATTGAGATTTTCCTGTTTCTTTTTTCGAACTCAGATAATCACGTAATTCATTATTGCCTAAAGTCTTATTGATACGGCCACGGATTTTCTTTGGTCCGTTGTGAATTGGAAAATTGATTTTTTTAGGCATGTTGTTGATCTCTTAGAGTGCTTTAATTTCATCCCACACATCTTTTGTTTTACTCTTAATATAAGCAATGGTTTCAATTTGTAAATAACCTTTATCTTGAATTTTTGCAAAAGCATCTTTAGAATTAAAGTTTAAATGAATTGGCGGAACGTCCGGAATCTTAGCCCAATCCTCTCTAAAGTTGTGATATCTAACAATATATCCTTTGCCTTCTTTTTGTGCCTTTAAAGCATATTTCGCACCATCAATCCAGTGTGAAAAATCTCCCATCCATGCATCAATCCATTTTTTATCATTTGGACCAGTTGCGCCAACATATTTTATTCTTCGTTGTCCGCCCTCAAGACGCCAGCCTCCGCCTGAATATGAGTTAAAAGCAAATACTGGATCTCTAATAAGGAAAATCGTCTTTTCTTCTATCTCGTTAAGGAAGCCCATGCCGCCCCACGACATACACAAAAGCATTAATTTAGAATGATCTAATTTTTTCAAGCCAGCATATGCTGTTTCAAACATATCTTTTTGAGTCGACTTCTCATAGATTGTGTTACCTCCAATAAGGTGATCCATTCTTTCATGAAAGATCTGAGATGGAGTATGAGTTGCTTTTTGTTTTCCGCCGTCCGGTCTTAAACAAACCGTCCATTGTGAATTCTTAAACTGATTTGCAACGAAGCTAGATCCTGATCCTCCTGTAGAACTTATAACAATCATTTGGTCTCCTCTAAAAACTCTTTTACAATATTAACAAAGCTTTCTGCATATTTCTCTTGTGTATGATTCTTGGCATATTCCATGCCTTTATTTGTAATCTTATTTAGTTCTTCTTCGTTATCTAGATAATAAGAAAGTTTATTAATTATCTCTTCGTCTGTCATAGATATATCGATCTCAATCATAAACTCTTTAAATTGATCTTGTTGTTCTCCTGGCATGTCTGCTGCGAGTGCTGTTCCACACATTGGAATTTCAATATATTTTCCGAATCTAGATCTAGGTTGTCCACTACATGTAATACAGATTTTAGCTGAACTCAGTTGCTGTGCATAAAAGAAACTATTCTGATCTGAAGCTGCATTGTACAAGTTTCCGCCTGGATGTTTTAGTATATTACATTTATAATTCTTAGACAACTTAGGAAGAATATCTCTAGCCAGCCGGATTCGCAAAGGATAATGATCTCCCAATAATGATTTGGTGAAAACAGCACCAGCAAGAAGAATATCATACTTCTTTGGCATGCCATAATCTCTGTAAATAACCTGTTCGGCCGCATGGGGAATGTTATAAAATCTTAGATTATGATCAATTCTTTTCATAAAATAAGATTTCTTATAGTAACTCATGTCGTTTTCATGATGACATATAATCAAATTTGATCGACTATCATATATCTCTTTATTAGTCCAATCAACATCATACATCTCATTGTAGCGAAGACATTTTGGAATATCTAAATCTCGAATCTTAACCAAATTTAAAGGTTTGTATGCTACAACTAAATCTGGCCTTTTTCCTTTATAAAGATTATCGACGTTTTTACTAACTGACTTGTTTTTATTATAGCCTTTCCAACCCGGTCCGGACCAGACTAAATTAACGTCTTTTCTTTTTCCTATGGCGCGCATGCCGTGAAATCGAACTCTAGACATTTTTGTGTCGTATGTGCTTTTATCACACAAATACAATATATCAAGCACTACAAATACCTTGTTTTTAACTTTTCGTAATATGAACGCTCTGGATATTTTGCATCTTTATTTGCGCTACTACGGCGCCACATTTCATTCCAAAGATGGATTGCGTATGTCTCTTCACCAAAATTAATCTCCTGTTCGGGATTTAAAACAAGATTCCACATGCACCCCGGAATGGGACAAAATGTTTCTGGTGGTTTCACAAAGAAATTCATACTGTATTTCTCTACCATTTGTTTTACTAGTCGAGGTCCAATTTCTCCCCAAACTAGCATTTCTCTTTTTTTCTCCATGCAAGTCTCAAATGCATCTAAGGCAATTGGATTGCCGGCCGGCATCTTAATAATACATGAACCAATATGAGTGTTCCCCTGATTAAGAGGAAGAACCTCTTCGGAACAAAATACAAAAGGTGCTTTGAAATCAAATTTCTTTAAACAAATAACATCGGTATCAACCCAGTATCCACCTTTTTCAGACAACAATTTATACCTAAAATAATTTGAGAAAGCTGAATAGCTCTTATGATCCTTATACATAAAAATCATGTCTTCAGGCAAGATGGTATTTCCATCTTTTATTTCTACACCTTCGGGAACTCCCTCTACATCAGAATATGTATATAAATGTACATCGTGCCCATTCTTAACAAAAGAACTAAGGCTTAGCCTTTCCATTGTAGAGAGTTTATTACCGACCCACATTGTTTGAATAATATCAGACACCACTCACCTTTTTCCAGAATACTTCTGGGCGTCCTTTCAAATATTCTTCTGTTACTTGTAAATCATCTGTGCTAAACCAATCTTCTGTAACATGCTGCACATTATCGTTTAGCTCAAGCTCACAGTTCAATAATTTAGCTTCAATAACCAATCTAGGGCATGTATCTCCTCCGGTTGGGAGGAAACATAATCCTTTCGATTTGGCCAAAGTCACCAAGGCGTCCTTGTAAGATAAACCATGCATCTTGTTATATTCTTTATTATTTTCAACGCACCATTGTTCGGCTTCTTTAGATCCTTTAACCCATGACGGCGATGAAGATACAACCCATTTATCTTCTTTTTTACTGTATACCTCTCTTAATCGTTTAATTGTGTCAAAGAATTTATCATCAAAAATTGATGACAATACAACGCATCTAGATTTTTTAAGAGACTTAATATTTTTTAAGTGTGCGTCCATCTGGACTGAAGACATAAAGAAAACATTTTGTGCACTGGAAAGGAACTTACCAATTTCTTGTCCATGCTCTTCGCTTGCACAATTACACGGCGCGCCTTCTAGTGTTTCATGCAACTCTAAGTTTCTATATTTGCAGAATTTATAATCAAATTCAACTATATTATAATTGATTTTTTCTTTAACTATCTTCTGAATTGCATCTTTAGAAACTTGCGTAAAGTTACCAAAAATCCAAGTCTTATCTTTGTTTCTTTCAACGTATTCTACTGATAAATCTGATGAATTAATTTGAATGCTTTCTTTTGAAGCTTTGTCGATTAAAGTCTGCAGACTTAATTCTGCTCCTCCTTGAAGCTGATTCGCGAAGAAGTCACTTACAAATACGTATTTAGCATTCTCGGCTTTAGTAACTCCATCTCCTAAAATTTTTGTTGCAAAGTCTAAGTTTTGCTTTTCTTCAGTGAAATTTTCTACAATATGCTTCTGCAATTTCTTTGCTTCGGATTTATGTCTTCCAATATCTTTAAAAGCGTCTCGAAGTCTCATTTTATAAGACCCTTTCTCAGCAAAAGCCCACATTGCATCAGTGTCGATGACTCCTGGCCAGACTGCCGGTTTTTTGACTTCTTTTAATTCATATGCAATTCTAGAAAACATTGGTTTAACTTTAGTTTTACCTTTCTTGCTTGTTGTAGGCATATGTAAAAAATCTAAGTGGCCGCTCCAGTTGGTAGCAATTACTGGAAGTCCATTATAGGCTGCTTCAAATAAAGGAAGCCCGAAACCTTCACCATGAGTTAGGGAAACCAAAGCCTTAATTTTTGGGTGAGTATAGAGTCCATTCATCTCCTTTTCTGACATATAGCCATGTAATAAGTGCACTGAACATTTTGCATCTGGGAACTTACTTACTATGCTTTTTATCTTGTTTGTCATAGCAAGTCGATCTAATACACAATTTTTAGCTAAGTTTGTTTTTACAACTAGCCCAACCTTGTCATTTTTAAATTCGTCCATAAACCACTTAATTGTGTTTTTAAGATTCTTTCTTGGGCCCCATTGGGCAACTGTTAAAAAGTTAAAATCATGCTTCAGATTCAAATCTAAATCTGTCTTTTCCAAACTTTTAACTGGGTAGTGTACAACATCAACCGGCACTATACACTTCCAGTCTTTAACTTCTTGTCCTGTATTCGCATCGACAACATCATATTTTGTATTAGTAAAACCTTTTTTTGCATGTTCTGATACCACAATAATTTTATCCATGATTTGAGACTTTTGAATCCAGTTTTTACTGATCCTGTCAGTTTCGATGCCGGCAGTTACACCAATATTGACGGGAGCTAATTTCTCCCACTCATTCGGAATTGTTACTTGAATGGATATGTCAACAGGACCTTTCTTGTTGTGGATATGTTCGTGAGTTTTTTTGATTAATTTGTCGAACCATACTCTTTCTTCAGTCTGTTCAAATTGCCAATTTGTCCTTCCCCAGTTTACAGCGATAAGATATAAATCAAACATATCTTCATATTTACGAAGAGATCTTAAAAGAAATCTACAATGTTCTCCATATCCTGATTGTGTTAAAACTGGTCCTCTAATTAATATTTTCTTTTTCATTATGCTGCTACTCCAATTTCAATTAATTCCCAGGATTTATATCCTTTTCTGTTCTCCCAAGAGCCATATCGTTCATGTACTCCTAGCAATAATTCTTCCCACCTTTTGGTGTATTGTTCAAAGTTATAGTTTTCCATGACGTGATCACGGCCGGCTTTGCCTAACTCACTCCGCTCTTCTTTAGACATGTTGTATAACTTTGTTAGAGCATCAACTACAGACTCTTCTGATACTCTGTCTTCATATATCCATGGGATCTCCTGCGATCCGATAATTGCTTTTGAAGAAGGCTCAATACCAACACCAAACCAGTTTTTACCATCTGTAACTTGTTCTTGCAGCCCTCCAGTCATATTAACAATAATAGGTGTTTCACATGCTAAAGACTCAAAAGTCGATAAACCAAAGCCTTCGGCATCCGATACATTGATTGTACAATCAGCCATATTATATAAAATAGCCATATGTGTTGATGGAATCTTGGCTTGTGAGAATAATACCTCGCCATTAATCAACCCTAAACTGTGCACGATTGCCTCTAGATCTTGTCCATGAGGATCTTTTACATCAGTATGCATCAATAATTGTGCTTTATCGTGGCCAACTTTATCTAAGAAAGCCTTAAACCAATAAATTAATGATCCACTTTGTTTACGGCGAGCGTTTCTATTATTCCAAAAAACCAAAAATTTATCATCGTTACTTGGAAAGTGACTGTCTCTAAATTGTTTAACTGTATCTTCTTCAATTTTACTAAAGATGTCAGTATTTACTGAATGTGGAAGATAGTGGCTTTCGACATTCGGTGCAACATTTTGTACAATGTCATGAGTAACTTTTGAAATACAAGCAATAACATCATTTGAAGAATAGTTTGGCTTATTAAAAGTTGGATAAGGATAGTTGTCCCAAACATGATAATAGACCATAGGAGCTACTGGACGGATTTCATCTTCCATTTCCCAGAGCCAACCCCAAAATCTTGGGTCAGTCATAAACCAAACAATATCTGGTTTTTCATTTCTTAAAAGCGTGCGCATATGATCTGGTGTCCCATATCCATCAACAGGCATAATAACCCAATCATCACCATATCCATCAACTTTTGTTATACTGTAGTCATGATGTTTCATCGCACCAGCGATACAGTAAAAACTAAATTTACCTGTCTTTAACAGGCTTTCAATCATGTATTTTGTTTGAGTGCCAACTCCGGATGGACTTAGCGGGTGATCACTCAAGACCAATACCTTAATTTTCTTATCCAACTTTTTCTCCTTAAAAGATTAAGTGCAATATTCTGTTTTATAGAATTCACACCTCTTGCAAGAAAGACGGTTTTTGAAGTAGTTCTTGCGCTTTATATTATACAACACTTTGTCCAATAAGTTAAGCGCATTTTCAGTTTTACGATCTCCGCTGGTTACGCGGTATACTTCAACGTTGTCTTTCTTTGCAGTTCTTTTAAGTAAGGCAAAGTAAGTTTCAATCTTTTTAGGGTCGATATTATGCTTTTTAGCAAAATAATGCTTATAGAATGTAAGCTGGTATGTAGTCATTGGATCAGACTTTCTTTTCATGTCCCAACCCCAAGAACATGATTTCCAATCGATTACGTGATATTTACCATCTTCAGTTTTAATAACTAAGTCGATAAATCCTTTAAATTTACGGTCATGGTTTTCAATAGGTTCGTAAATCTTTTCCTCAACAGAAACAACTTCAAACTTTTCAAAGTTCTTCTTTAGTTGAGGCAAGATTAAATCAACTAACATATCACCTTGTCGACGCATATCAGACACCATTTTTGTGTTGATGTTCTCTTGAATGGTCTTTGGCAAGTTGTTGATTTCATTAGAAAAAGATAATTGAAAAAGAGACTTTTTGTCTTTAATATCTTTAATAATAATCTTCTCACAAACAGTATGCAAAGCAGAACCAAAAGCAGTATATAGATTACCTTCAAAACCTTTGAGTTTATCAATATAAGTTAACTTATGATAGTGGGCGCATTGGTTCCAGTTTTTAATTTCCGAAAATGAAATGTGAGACATGTTTTACTTCTTTTTTCTAGAAGTCCTTCTTGTGCTCTTTGTCGTTGGCCGAGGAGGACTTTTAACTTCCTCTTTTAACGTAGGAACCGTTTCTTTTTTGTCAACTTTTAATGTTGGTGGAACTACAACCTTTATTTCAGATGTGATTGTTTCAGACAAAACAGGTTCAACGACAAAAATAAAATCGCCCTCGTAAACAGCAAACTTGTTCATTAGGGTGGTATATTCAAGCATTTTTCCTAAATTATACCCTTCTTGCTTTAACTTTTCTTTTGCGGAGCGCCATCCATAGTTTACAATCGACTCGCTTTTAATTTCACTCTTAGTTAATTTTACATTTAAGGTGACTGTGTTATTTTTCTTTTGTTCAGTAATTTTGAATTTCATTGTTTAAATCCTCCAATTTATTATATAATACTGGACTAATCTTGTTTAGATTTAGTTTTCTGCCTAGATAAAAGTCCTCAAATCCATCTGCAAAGTATTCACGTAGTGATGTGGCCGCATATGGCGAAGCGAAGATATTCTGTGCAAATATTCTTAATTTTTGGTATCCTACTTTGTCTTTTAAGAAAAGATCAAACTCTTGATCGTATTCGATTTTTCCGAAATCGTGTTCATCGACAACGTAATTTTCATACTTTAAAACTCTTCGAAGAACAGTTCTTTTCCTGATAAACTCATTTTCGATTTCGTCGTCACCGTATATACTATCTGTAAATCTTTCTTCTACCAAGTGAGCGACTTCATGAATAATATCGTCTATCATATCTAGATCATTACTTTGTTCGTTAGTGATATACAGAGCCCCATCTTTTACCATTGCATTGATTTTTCTTTCTTTGAACTCTGGAATCTGTCCAACATATATAACATCGATTAAATTTAAATAATAATCTGGAACATTTGTTCTTAGATAAGTCATTATCTTTTGTATATCAATATTTTCTGGTAATGCTTCTAAAACGAATATGTTAACACTTCTTGTTAAATTATACTCGCCTATTTTACTCACACTTTCTTTTTGAGAGTCTTTTATGAATCTAGTTAAATTATTCCTCGTCATCTTGATCGTTATTATGTTTCTCTAATTGCTCTTGATATAACTTTTCCCCTTCTGTCATATCTTCCATGGCTTGGTGATATCCGCGAATCCAATTTTCTTCAGCCAGAGGTAATACTAATTCTTCAAATTCATTAGCCAATTCGTTTACAACCATTTCTAGTGTAACCTCATCGTTTTCAGGCTTAAGTTTGCCGCCGACATATTCGACAATCATCTTTTTTAGTGGATTTGCACCATCTTCTACCACAGTTTCTTGCAATAAAGAGTTGTTAGTCTTATCGTCTACGCTCATAATTTCTCCTTTTATATATTATAATAACAACAAATAATAAGTAAAGTTAATCACAAAATTTTAGCTGCCAGTGTAGCGATCTTGGAGCGTTCACCTTTTTGCAGCGTTACATGTCCGGATATATCATATGTCTTAAATTTTTCAACTGCATAAGATAATCCATTTGACGTCGAGTCGATATAGACATTATCAATTTGTTCGATATCACCTGTGAGGATAACTTTACTTCCTTCTCCAACTCTTGTAATAATAGTCTTAAGTTCGTGAGTTGTTAAGTTCTGAGCTTCATCAATAATAATAAAAGCTTTTGATATCGATCGCCCTCTAATATAAGTGAGGGCTTCAATTTCTATTGTTTTGTCTACAAAGAGGTGTTCCATGTTTTCATGTTGACCATTCATCAGGAATTCTAGATTATCTTGTATAGGCATTAACCATGGTCTCATTTTTTCTTCCATTGTACCAGGTAAGAATCCAATATCTTTCCCCATAGGTTCAACTGGACGAGAGACAACCATTTTCTTATAGCGACCAGTTTCTACGACTTGCTCCAAACCAGAAGCAATGGCCATCAAAGATTTACCAGATCCAGCTTTGCCGATAATTGTAACAATATTAATGTTCTCATCCATCAGCAAATCTAAAGCGAACTGCTGTTCTTTATTTCTAGGACGTAATCCCCATATGCCATTTTTCTGGTAGTCGTTAATTTTTCTAACTGGAGTATTATAATCCGTAAATTTAGCAAGAGCAGTTTTCTTCTCATTTTGATTAGAGACAAGCATAACAAATTGTTGAGTACTCAGTTTGATCTCTTCCTCATCTATAAAAACGTCTTCACCAGCGTAGAATTGGTCTACAACTTGATCATCGACGAGGTGAAGGGCAAACCCGGTATATAGCTTAGAAGTGTCTTGTACGACCTTCTCAGAGGCATAATCTTCACACAACATTCCTAACGAATCACATTTGACGCGCATATTGATATCTCTAGAAACAACAATAACTTTTCTTTTGGTCGCAGCCTTTTCAGTTAGAGCAGTACATATAATTTGATTATCTGAGTCTTCTCTATCTAAATCTGGTGGAAAATGATTTGAATCAAACCCTTTTACAGAAACGATTCCAAGTTTTTTTCTTAACCTCACACCTTTGTGCAGATTTCCACTAGCCCTAAGTCCGTCTAGAGTTCTTATGATGCCTCTGGCATTAGCACCAACGCCGTCATGGCGTTTTTTGTGCTTATCAATTTCTTCAAGCACCTTAAGAGGGATTATAATGTCGTTATTGCCGTATCCATATATCGATTGATGATCTGTTAATAGAACATTCGTATCGAGAACATATATTCTTTTCATAAATTTTTAGCCTTAATATCAGTAATTAGTCATTTGCATCATAGTTACTAATATGATTTTGAAAACATTGAAAGTTTGTTTACTAACAATTTTAATCTTAACCATTAGTTCATGTGCTCATAACAATGTACTATCAAATCCTGCAAAAGTAAAGAATACTTTTGTAAAAATGGATGTAATGATATCACTGGTTCGATCCGTCGATGGTCTAGACCAGAAATTAAATGCTGGTTCTGTTGCGTCTGGAGCGGGAGTGTTATACAGAGGACAAGTTCATATTTTAACCGCAAACCATGTTTGTGATTATTCTGATGTTGTAAATCCAGCAATCAGACTTGGATATGAACCTAAAATAAAAATAAGCGCAATCGACGTAAGTGGAGAAAGACACATATTAGAAGTTGTAAAACAAAATGCAGAAGCTGATATTTGCTTATTAAAAGGAAAAGAAAAGAAATTATCTATACCAGTTCTTCATTTATCCTCTAGTCCTCCAGAAAAAAACAAAAAGTATTTTAATTTTGCTGCACCTGCAGGAGTGTTTAATCCCGGTGTAGTACCTTTATTTGAAGGAAAATATGCGGGTGTATTCTACGGAGCATATGCTCTTTATACAATTCCTGTATATCCAGGTTCTTCCGGTTCACCCATAGTAAATTCTAGCGGAGAGCTAGTTGGAATGGTTCACTCAGTTCACAGAAACTTTCACCATGTTTCTTTTTCGGCCACTCACGAACAACTAAAAATATTCCTAACAGACGTTGTAAGTGATAGTAACAATAATCCTAAGCTTCACCTTCTGTAGAACTATCAATCGCTTGTGGGGGTGTGCTAGGTATTACAGATTCGATTACAGCTAGACATTCGCGTGCTTCTGTTAATATTCGAATCTGTTTTTCTACTTCACCGATTATATCAGAGTGATCAGCAATAGCTGCAGCCTTGTTCACATATAATTCAAGTGTGGCTGCTGCTGTTGATTCTTCGGCTTTAAATCTTTGTCTAACTGCATTTAATATTGATACTGCGCTCATTCTTACCCCAATAGTAGATTTTTCTTTTCTTTAAGTTGTCTGTTAAATTCGGTGAGATCTACTTCTTCACCTTGTAATTCTTTATAATATAATTCACCCAAATAAGGATAACGCTCAAACACTTGACGCATCGAATTTAGGTTCTCGTTTAGTTGTATTTGATTTACGAGATTTTCCACTTTTTTTGACATTCTTAACCTCCTCCTCTTTTATAAGAGCTGGATCTTTTCGATATTTTACAAGAAACATTCCATTTGCTCTTCTACGAATTTTTGTTTGCAAATTATTGTTTTCTTGAATTTTTGTTACTTTTTCTTTAGCCAATTCATATGTGTTAAAAAACCCGGCATTCGCCCATGGGTATCCTTCATTTTTTTCTGTCACGGTCTTCCTCTTTTCTCTGCTTTTTGTACCATCAAATCTGATTTGACTTCACTAAGCTGTTTTTTTAATGATTCTATAAGATCTTTAAGATAAGCAACTTCTTTCTGTAAACGTTCATTCTCTGCTACTAATTCTTCTATTATATCATGCATTATACTTTTAACTAGACAAAATGTTTAATTTGTTTTTGCTTTAATTGCTTGTTCTAAATTTTCTGGCGTCTCAGCTAATACAGTTTCTACAAATGTAGTTTGACACTCTACATAAGAATAGCCAACGCCCAAAACAAAGACGATTAATAAGACTATAAAGCCAATTTTAGCAAGTATATCTTTTGTCTTATAACTTAGTTTCATATGTACACTATACCTACTTTTTCAGAAAAGTCAATTAAAAAATGTCTTTTTTCTTAAAAAAGTTTTCTTTAAAGATGCTTTCTTTTTCAA
>Ga0098040_1000388_pt1 | contig 20312 bp, 33 predicted proteins | sample 7_EtaG_FD_75065 | JGI IMG/M metagenome (GOLD analysis project Ga0098040, IMG submission 75065) | Marine viral communities from the Subarctic Pacific Ocean - 7_ETSP_OMZ_AT15161 metaG | ecosystem: Environmental > Aquatic > Marine > Oceanic | place: Pacific Ocean | collected 2015-01-08
AGTCGAAACGAATCGACAAGTTACAGTAGAAAAAGAAACCTATTCGCTGCCTGCAGAAGGTGAAATGAAACTAGAGCGATCTCGGGCTAAAAAAGCAGATGATGAATAGCTTCAATCTACACCTCAAATGAGTTACACTTTCCTCGGAGATTACTATGAATATTAACGGCTGGCGCAGTATGGGCTTCGCCTTTGCGAACAACGTCTCGCTGTCAAGCGGGAGCTACGTTGTAGCGACTTGTACTCAAGATACAACAAACGCTGCTCGGTCAGGTTCTGTCCCTGATACTTGTAATCTATTCGCGATTGAAGTTAATTTGACCGGAAATGCTGCTTGGACCTCCGCCGATACAGTTCAAGTATATCTTGCACGCGATTCTGCTCGAAACTTTCCGATTACTCCAGGTGAAACTTCAGGGGCTACCCAAGATGTCACGGTGGGGTCGACAACAACAGCAGGCGGCACTGTATTCATTACAGATATCGACTACAAGCACGATGCTGGTGTTGCGAATACGGCTTCGGGTACAATCTACGTAGCGCTTAAATTGACTCTCGATAGTGGTTCCAGTATCTCAGCTGCGACTGCTGACGTTAGAGTCCATTACAGAGCGTAGGGGTCGTTATGTCTCGCAGTTCCGTTTTCCAAAGCAGCAAGTTTACTTCACTTGTTACTACTCCTGATATCGACGTCGATGACGGTACGATTAGCGTAGACATTACCAACAATCGAGTTGGAATCGGTACGATAACCCCCGGTACTCAGTTTGAGCTTGAAAGTACTGCACCCTACGTCACATTAAAGAACTCGACTTCGGAAAACTCTGATGGCGGCTGCGAGTCGAAGCTTATCTTCGAAGACCACGCCAGCGCGGCGCTGGGTCAGATTGAGGTAAGCCACAGTGGCTCATCGGATGACACTAAGGGCAAGATGATCTTGTCTACCCACACGGGTAGCTCACTCACGGCCGCGATTACCATCAGCGACGCCCAAAAGGTAACGGCTGCTGCAGATGTTCAAGTCACAGGCGATATCATCCTTGATGACGGAGGCTCCCTAAAGGAAGCAGGCGGTACAGCTGCGATCACCTTCGATGGCTCAGGGCATGTGACTAAGATCGGCCAAGATTCACCCAGCTCTGGTCAGTTCCTTAAATGGGACGGCTCTAAGGCTGTCTGGGATGCTGCTTCCGGGGGCGCTTCCGCTGATGACCACAGTACCGTTCTTCACATGCAAGTTTTCTCGTAGGATAATCCATGGCCACTATTTCAAAAATCTGCCTTTCTGCGTCTACGGATGGCCGTGGAGTTTCAGTTGCGGCTACCAGCAGCGCAGGAACTACCATTCACACGGGATCTTCGACTGCTGCCGACTACCATGAGATATGGATGTGGGCATCCTCGCACTCAGTGGTCACAGAAACCCTGACTCTGGAATGGGGTGGGGTAACCGAGGCTGGTGACCACTTCATCACCACCATCAATCCCAACGAGACTGTATTGATCGCGCCGGGATGGCTCATCAAGGGCAATGCTTCTCCCATAATAGTCAAGGCATTTACAACCACAGCCAACCAAGTCAATATCACGGGCTTCGTCAACTTCATCGATGCTGCCTGATGAGTAGAAGCACGCGAGTACCGGGTCCGATTAACAATCAGACCACTATGAAGCAGCGGCGAGAGTTCATAGGAAAAAGTGAGTGGATCAGCATTGATGTGACTGATGGTAGCTGGACAGAGCACGATCCCAACAGCACGCTTGTGTCTAAGGCTGCTGCTGCTGCTGGGATGACTATTTCATTAGAATCCGACCGGGATGGCGATGACTGGACTACCGGGGCTCAAGACTGTGTTCGGTGGTTTAAGCCTCTGACCACTTCGGCTGGAAGCCTGATGAAGTGGGAAGACGAGTTCGGCGTCGAGTTTCTCGTCCAACGAATGTCCACCACTGCCAATGATGAGAATTTCCTGGTGGCCTGCCTCGGGGATGATCCAACGGATGACACGAACCAGAAGTGGGCTGGTGGCAAGGTAGTGAACGATACGAATGGTAATCTGCAGCTCAGGTATGGGGGAGATCAAGATCTCAACCTGATTACAGGCGATGCTGCTGATCTCGGAAGCACACCCAAATGCTATATCAATTGCGTGCTTCAGATTGCCGATGACCGAAGCAGTGATGCCCTTGAGCCCATCTGCGTAGTCGGCGGAATGCTGGATAGTGACAGCGACATCATCGGCGGCAATATGGGGACGAATGGACAGAATATCGGGTGGAACAATTCCAACAATGTCTACCTAGTGATTGCGGCAGGCTGGGAAGACTCGGGCGCAAGCTCTGACTCAAGCGCTGTCTGGAAAGCATGGTATCGAGTGACTCACAGCTTTTCAAAGATGGATCCACCTTACGTGCCTGGGGGAGGTAAGAACCCACGCGGCGGCGTTTATGGGCAACAGAGATGATGATGTCTGATACACAGATCGATAACGTATGGGCAGTCACTAATGGAATCCGGCAGGATGTTAGTGCGATTAAGGTCTGCATGGCACGTCTTGATGAGCGATCGGCAGCGAGAGAGAAAGCCGTGGAAGTTCAGATTACTCGTCTGGACTACATGGAAAGGAAGCTCCAGAGGCTTGATCTGAAGGTGGCTGCGGCTATGGGTGGCGTAGCTCTGATCTCCTATGGACTTCAACTCTTGGTGCAAACATGAGCTATCTTCCTCCGGTATTACGGGCTGCAAAGGCCCAAGGCTACGCTGTTTTCGACGGCGATGCTGACTACGACTTGAACATCATCGGTGTACGAAACGACATTTCGCATCGCAAACCTGATTTGTACTTGGACGATCTTTACGTCTTCTGGAAGCAATCAGGCATCTGGCGCTGCTTTAATGCCGCGATGACCACTACCCCAGGCGAGTATTATCTTGTCCATCCTATGCGCCCCGACAAGGGTTGCGCGATTATGGCTCCCGGTCAGTACCGGGGTGCCTACAAGCAAGGGCTGCACAGAGGCAAGCCAGGGCTTCTTCAGCGAGGGGCTAAGGTCAAGTGGTACAGAGACAACGATCGAGACACTGTGCTTGATCTTGACCCGTCTACAATCACTGAAGGCTATGCGGGACTAAACATCCATCGAGGTGGGCGCGGCGACCGTGTCGGGCGGTGGTCCGCAGGATGCCAAGTGATGCATCCTCCCGATATGGATTTTTTACTGGAATTGTGCAAGAAACAAGTCGAAACCAATGGTTGGGAGACTTTCAGTTACACGCTTTTGACAGAGGATCAACTCAAATGACCGAAGCAAAGAAGAAGGCCCCAGCCAAGAAGAGGGCTACAGCCAAGAAGAGGGCTCCCGCCAAGAAGAAGACTCCTGCCAAAGCGTCTGCCGCCAAAGCCAAGCGTGTTGAAAGACGCCAAGAGCGACGAGAAAAGGTTCGCAAACTCGGTCTGGTAATTGCTGCTGCTATTGAAGAGGCTGCGGTAGTTCTTCCAAGTGCCAAGCCAGATGAGCGCAAAAAGTGGGTTGCTTCTGAGTTGAACGAAAAGTTGGACATTCCAATCTTGAACGAAGAGCAAGAGCAAATGGTTCTTGATTTGTTGGTTGACGTTGTTGCCGATGTTATGTGTCAGAACATGAACGACGGGCACAAGAGACAGCTATTGAAGAATGCTGCAAGTGCATTTGCAAGACTGAGGAGCAAATAAATGGATGATTCAGCAAAAAAGAAGCTGCTTGGCGCGGGCGTGGCTGCGCTCGCCGCCCTTATGTTTGGTGAGAGCCAAATAATGGAAATGGACGAGCGGTTGAAAGCCTTGGAAGAGATTCATCCAGAACTCAAGCAAGGAGAACTTGACGAGATTGCGGAAGAACTGCAATCTGAAGAGGATTCTCCCCCGGCTCTCGGTAAACCGGGAATGAGCGCCCCACCAATTGAAGCGCCTGCTGAAGAAGAGGGCGAATCTGAGGAGGACTAAACGATGGACCCGATGTCGCTCCTTGAGCACCTCGACACCATCGGATTGGTCCCCCTACTAATCTGGCAGTCAGTACGCCTGGAAAAAAAGATTGATGCTCAAGCTGAACAGATGGAGCATCAAAGAAAAGAGCACGACGAGCGAAATACCGAGATGATTAAAGGGTGGGAGAAGCAGCTTGTAGCCCTTGTCAATAAATATGAAGAGCGTGAAGACGAAATCAGGTCTCGCTACGATACCGTAATATCTAACTACAATACTGAACGAGACCGCATGTTCCGAGACTTCGATCGGAAGCTTGATGATGTGGTTCGATTCACCGGTAGTCGGAACAGTTAAATAAACCTCCTGCCCATAATTGGTCGGTTGAGGTTGTACCGATGGTTCTCTGCTATGGGTCAAGCTGCGCCTGATGACATCCCCATGCCCCAGGATTTGAACTGCAATAAAAGACCCCGAATGCTCAATGAAATAACATCCGGGGTCAGTGCTGAGTTTGCTGCCTCAAAAGCCTATTAACTGTCGTCAGCAGCCTTGTCCACGGCCTTTGAACGAGAGCGAGTCTTCTTGGGCTGCGGCGTTTCAAGAGCGTCTACCCGATCCATCAGGGCCTTATTCTGCTCAATCAACTGCTGAATCAAGTCAGATTGATCAGTGGACTTATTCACGCTGACCTGCTGTAAGGCCTGCGCAAGCTCTGGCCCAAGGCCTTGGAAGTTGAACTGTGTTGGGTCTACCGGCTTGCCGTTCCGATAAACGAGGTCTTTCTCTCCCCGCGCATCGATGTACTCAAAGGCAAACAAGAGATACTCAATCATTTCGTCTTCGACCACTTCGCGACCACTCTCCTTGTTAACGTCTGTGACGAATCTGTGTCGCTTTTCAATGACGCCAACGTCCGCATCGCAGAGAACCCACCTACCATTGGGCTGCGAAACAGCGATATCACCAGACAATCCGTCAATCGCTGATCGAACCATGTTGCGCCAAATAGGGGCGGTGACATTGTACACAACGGTAGAGACCGGTATCTGCCATTCCTTAATGCCTGTCCTGTTACCGTTTGCCCGGTACTCATCAAGCTTTGGGGTTTCGCTGAGCCGTTCCTCAATAATTGTCTGAGCGTTTTGAATAAGAGCGTTTTTGTCTCCCAGCTTTCTTCGGTTCAGATCAGTAGTGAGCTGCTCTTCCATCAGAGAGCCCTTTGCTCTCTTCTTCAAAACACGCGAAAGCAGTCGCTGCTCTCCGCTAATCACTTCAGTTGTTGCCATGCTTCTTCCCTTCCTTGTTGTAAATGCTCCACCTCAACCCGTGGACTGGATCCCAGCTAAAAGCAAGTCCTTTCCCGGTATTTCGATAAGCAGCGATTGAATATTCGACAAGAGTGTCGAGTCTCGGATTTCTCTGATGAGTGCTGTTTATAAATCGGTTTAATGTTGCCCGACTCATGGTGAGCTTCTTTGCTATTTGGCCCTGACTGCCGTCAAGTTGTTGAACCAAAGCCAACAGTGGCTCAACGGTATTCATATTGAATCCTCCCATAGTTTTTTCTGTATCGTTTTCCACTCCCTGACCGTTTCTGGCGAGACTACATTCATAAAACATTCCAATGGCGTCACCACCCACATGTCTGGAAGAAACATAACGGTGGGAAGGCGGCAAGCGTCTCTTACCAAAAGGTCTCTTTCTAAGTGAAAGACCGGCAAAGCAACGTATGAGTCTACTCGGTTCCTTGTGAAGATCACCATTGGAATCTTGTCTGCCCGTTCAGCCTCATCCCAAGTTGAACTCAACCAATTCAAAATGGGGCCGCACGGCTTGGCAGCAAATAGCTGCTCCATTCGCCAGGACTCTCGGTTCTTTAGTTCGACATACCATGGAACGTCGATGTCAAACATCAAGTCGCCGCCAAGGTGCCACTCAGAACCATACGCGCCACTCATTGGAGTTCGGCGAACCTTGCATCCCAACCATTCACTGAATTGTTTTGATATAGCTCTTTCAAACGAGGCACCCTTGTTGCGCGATCGTTTTCCAACTTTTGAGCGGTCCATGCTGTCTCCGTGATGTGACAGTGTAGTCACATGAGTTTTGTTGGTCAAGCTGCTTGACGAATCGGCGCAAGGTGTGTATCCAATGAGTCACAGCCACACTGGAGAGATCATGCCCATTACACTTCGACCATACCAAGAAGAAGCTGCAACATCGGCGCGAGAGACTTGGAAGACCGACAGAAGCGCTCTCGTTGTTTTGCCGACCGGATGCGGCAAGACCATCATGGCCTTGTCCGTTGCTGCTGCTGCGCGAGAGAAAGGCTTCCGAGTGCTTTGGCTTGCACATCGACAGGAGCTTTTGACTCAACCCGCGAAAGCATTTGATGCTGTGTGGCCAGAACTGGCAGCGGATAGCGGAATCGTTCAAGCCAACCGCAATGACGCCGACGCTGGGACCGTGTTCGCATCTATAGACACAGTACGAAACCCGGCACGATTGGATGAGATTCTTGGGCACGGCAATCCGATGCTTGTGGTGTGTGACGAGGCCCACCACTCTATGGCTAAGAGTTGGCAGAATGTGCTGAACCGGATTGACGAGGCCGCAGACAAGAAACCGTTTCGACTTGGGCTTACTGCCACACCGGAACGAACCGATGGCAAGCACCTTGGGAAGATGTGGCAGGTTGCCTATAGCTACTCAATGCTTGACGCGATTGATGAGGGATACCTCGTTCCAATAAAATCGGTCACAGAGTATCTGGAAGGGCTCGATCTGTCGGAGGTCGCCGGCACCGGAGACTACAATGCTGAAGAGCTTGGAAGGGCATTGCTCAAGGCCAGCGTGGTTGAGCACACAGTCGATGCGCTAAACCGAAACGCCAGGAATCGAAAGGTCTTACTGTTCACTGCAACCGTCGAGCAGGCCCAGCTTACCTCAGACGCTCTGACTGAAGCCGGGTGGCGGTCGGCATGGGTGAGCGGGGAGACTACAGCAGACCGCCGTGCAGAGGTTCTGTCGAGCTTTGAGGCTGGCAACCTTGATGCCATATGCAACTGTGCCGTGCTTACTGAGGGCACAGACCTGCCCATTGCTGATTGCATCGTGGTCGCTCGACCCACCCGATCGAAACCTCTCTACATTCAAATGGTAGGTCGCGGCGTTCGGCTGGCCCCCAACAAAGAAGATTGCCTCGTCATCGATCTGGCGGGCGCCACGGAAGAGCACGATCTAATTCAAGCCCCTGTCCTTGTGGGGATGCTGAAGGAGGACCGCCGCAGGCAGAGGGCTGGTGACTCACCACTCATCAAGGGCTCCAGCAAGGATCCGCTTAAAGGAATCTTAAAGCGAAGGAGGCCGATCAAGGCCACATGGGTAGCACTGCGAGGCCTCACAAAGATGGTGTGGGTCTGTGACTGCGGCAAAGAAGGGCTGGTCGCCATCGTCCAACAAGGTGATGCATGGATGCCCTACTACCTTCCCAAGCGCTGCCGGTCTCCGCAGCCCCTGTCGCGCTCCCCAGTTCACTTAGAGCTTGCCTACGGGCTGGGTTCTGACGTGGTTCGCAGGGCCCGATCTCTGACGTACCCCAAAGCCAGATGGCGAAGCGCCCCTGCAACGGAGGGGCAGAAGGCTTACGCTACACGCCTTGGAATCGCACTTCCTAACGGAGTAACCAAGGGGCAGGCTGCTGAAATGATAACCAAAGAGTCGGCATCCAGAGTCTTGTTAAGGCTTGACCTTGCAAGACCTGCTCAACAGAGGCTTCTATGATGAACGACTGGCTGGAAGACATGAAGCAGGCTGGCGTACTCGGTGTCGCCGCTCGTCTTGGGTTGCGGCACAAGCGGCAACGTCTTGAGCCCTGTCCGGTTTGCAATGCGGAACGCAGCGGTGCCGACAAACGACCCACCGTTGGCGTGCGTAGAGACAACCGGGGATGGAAGTGCCACTCTTGCGGGGTAACGGGTGATGCCGTTGATCTGGCATCGTTTGCTCTTATTGGTTGCAAGGCTGGCAAAGCTGGCGCAGAGTTTCGCAAGATAAAGGCTTGGTGGCTTGAGGATGGCCCTGGGCTTACCTGGGAGCCCGTACAGTACGAAGTGACTCGACCACCAGCCAAAGAGCTTGAGAGGGTTCTCAGAGCGTGTAAACGCCCATCAGAGTCCAGCTTGCCGGCGCTGCCTGGGTTCCTGGCTAAGCGTGGGTTTGATCCAAACACAGTGGCTGCTGGCGTTTTACCGTCTCGCGATTGGGCCGGCTGGGTTGGAATCGACTGGTGGCCCACGCATTGGGTCGATCAGTTCCCCTTAGTAATACCGGCATTCACTGGCACCGGTCAGCTTGTTTCGATGCATGGGCGATCTATAGATGATTCTGCAACGAGGAAGACCACATGGCCTAAAGGTCACGACAGTGCTGGTCTGTTGTTTGCTGATTCACGATATGCTCGACGGATGCTGAGAAACCAAACTACTGACGCAGAGACTCTGTTGGTGGTCGAAGGTTTGACAGACTATTTATGGGCTATCCAAACGGCGCCTGCCCGATGCGGAGTCATTGGGATCGCTTCTGGTTCAGCCACCTCGTTGAAGTTGCCCCGATGGCCTGAGAACCTGCGGTTCTATGTTGGCTCCGATCCCGATCCTACCGGCGATGCTTATGCAGTTAAAGTAGCTGAAGCTCTTGCACCCCACACATGCAGACGCCTCCCTCTCCACATTCTTTAGCGGACTCCTACCTATGGATATCAATGATGCAGGCCTTTCAGGCACCTCAATCTCTCAACTAATCAAAGCTGCAAGCGCTTCCGACCCCATGGCCATCGACGGTCAGGCTGCTATGGCTGAACTTGCAAAGGTCGGTGTCGAATCGATCGCAGCGTGCAACGCTGAGCTTCAAGAAACCAAAGACCAAACAGCCCGCACCCGAATCATCGTGTCGCTGCTGGACGAGCAGACCATCCAAGCTCTCGGCGCTGCTTGGAGATATTCGGAACCAAAAGTGCTCGCCGGCTTTGCCCAGCTATCGAATGCTCGTGGCCAGAAATCTACTGTCAATCAGGTGCTTCAAGCTGTCAAGCGCACTGCTGCAATGCAGGAAAAGCAGCTACGAGATCGACTACGCAAGAAGATGGGAAGCCGAAAGACCCAGACCAACTTGGCGACACTGCTTCAGCACGATGACATTCCTAAGCGCTTGGCGATCCCCACAGGCTGGGACTTGGACAATGATGGCGTCTGGACTGTCAAGGTAGCAGAAGACGGCAGTGAAGACCGGGTGCTTGTCGCCCCCTCTCCATTGCTGGTGGTTGGACGGTCTTGGGACATACACAGTGGTGAGACACAGTTGCGGCTTGCCTGGAAGCGTGGGTCTCGATGGACGTTCAAAACTATCATGCGATCAGAAGCAATGGATGCTCGGCCTTTGGTTGGTTTATCCCGCTGGGACGCGCCCGTATCAAGCCGCAACGCTGGGGCTATTGTCCAGTACCTAACAGACTTCGAAGCCGCGAACATGTCTTCACTCCCCATAGACCAGACCACTGGACACATGGGGTGGCAAGCATCTACCGGCAAGTACGGATTTGTCCTCGGAGTGAACCAGCACGGGTTGGAAGACGACAACGTGAGCCTTGTGCCTGACGATGGACTCGACCAGATCGCTGAAGGATGGTCTTCAAGAGGAACATGGGATGGTTGGATTGCAGCAATCGAGCCTGCGATGAGCCGACCACTGCTGATGCTCTCGCTATACGCTTCTGCTGCCAGCCCACTGCTGGGCGTTCTCGACGCGCCCAACTTCATCGTGGACTGGAGCGGGGAGACAAGCCGGGGCAAGACTACAGCGCTGCGGGTAGGTGGGTCTATATGGGGCAAGCCAGACGAACGCGCCGGGGGGATCGTCTACAGTTGGGACTCGACCCGTGTTTGGATTGAGCAGACAGCCGGGTTCCTTCACAGTCTTCCGTTGATTCTGGATGACACCAAGCGTGCCCGGTACAAGAGCGTGGTCAGCCAGACGCTGTATGACTTTGCCTTTGGCCAGGGTCGTGGTCGCGGCACGCCTGGAGGTATACGCAAGCAGGCGAGTTGGCGCTCGATCATGCTTACAACCGGCGAGGCACCCGCTACAAGCTTCAGCGAGGATGCTGGGACCAGGGCAAGGGTGTTGACCCTTAAAGGCCCCCCGCTGGGCCTACAGAGCGCAGAGAACGCCAAGGCAGCTATGTCCCTACGTTCTGACCTGATGGCAAACTACGGGCACCTCGGCCCAAAGATTGTCCAGTACCTTGTAAACAACCGGCATCGGTGGGATGAGATACGCACACGCTACTGGCAAGTCAGAGATAGCTATGTAATGTCTGCCGGGGATGACGGTGTCGCTGCTCGACTCGCTGTCTACGTGGCAGTTCTCGACGTGGCCTCTTCAATCATCCATTCGCTGGGGGTTCCAAAACCAGAAGTAGATCCCATGAAGACCCTGTGGTCTTTTGTGGTCGATGGCAGCAAAGACGCAGATCGCCCCACAGAAGCCATACGAGACCTTCACGGTTGGGCAGTTGCTAACCAGACTCGATTCTGGGGAAGGCATGAGGCCGATCCAAAGGACGGCACCCCAAGGGTTCCGCACGGTGGTTGGGCTGGGGCTTGGCCGCAAGGAGACAGCGGGCAGCTTGCTGTGCTCCCGGTCATAGTTAGGGATCTTCTCGATCGGTGGAACTACGATGTCACCAGCGTAATCGAGTCATGGTCGAGGCGTGGCTGGATATTGTGCAACGGACGATCGCGAACCAGACCTGTGCGTATCGACGGTGGGCGTTCCCGGTGCATCGTGTTTGACTCACCCATGCTGGAAGCTCTCACCTCGGCAGACGAGGAGTGATATATTAGGGTGGGCTGATAAGGTGAAGTGGTAAATATGGCACGAGACTACCGAAAGGAATACCTGCGCGACCATGCGACACCGAAAGCCAAGAAAGACAGAGCAGCACGCAACGGTGCCCGTCGCAAGCTTGGATTGAAGAAGGGCGACGGTATGGAGGTCGATCACGTCAAGCCACTATCGAAAGGTGGTGGTAATGGAAAGAGCAACCTGCGATCGGTAAAGCGCTCAACGAACCGCAAGAAGGCCTCGTCTTGGTCGGGCAAGAAATCTAAGGTCAAGTAGCGTGCCGATCTACGAGTACAGATGCCCAACGTGTGGCAAGACTAAGGAGCTACTTCAAAGGCACCGAGACGCAGCACCCAGGTGCAAGCCCTGCTCTGTGGACATGAAGAAGACCGTGTCTCGCAGTAGCTTCATCTTGAGCGGAACAGGATGGTACAAGGATGGGTACAGTTCGCCACCAAATGGAACATGACGGTTCACGCCAGAATGTTCGACCAACCATCACAATACCGAAGGGCTCTGGTCTGGCACGGGGTGTGGAGAACTCCTGATGGCTTGTGCCTGCTGGGGTTCCACGTCTGGTCATGCAAGGGCTTGTGGGTTGGCGTATACCAAACGAAAAGCAGGGCGACCGTTGAGGCCACCCTGCTTAGTTGATTTATCTACTCGCTCAATACGCACGGGCGGCGATTGATGCTTTCACCCTGTCGATTGTGCTCTCGACTTGTTTCTTGATTAACGGATTCTGGTCGAGGTACAGCAGGGCTAACTCAAGATCCTTCAACAACTCGTCACGCTCATGAGTAACGATATCGAATCTGACCTCTAACTGGCCCAGCTTGAAGAACGGCTTGTATTCTTCCTCGATTTTTTCCAAGCCTTTGTATTCGATAGAGATGGTTCACCTTCCTGTTGACGTGGTGGTTTGATTGACGTGCGACTCGTTGACAACGTCCTCAATCTCAGACTCATGAATCTCAGAGAGATCGATGCGGCCAAGGATTCGGTAGCTACTCCAAGGCTTGGCGACCTGAAGGGCGCGGCGCAGACCATCCAGGGTTCTGAACCGATAGGTGTACCCAGTGTCGTCCTTGGGGCTGGCGTAGAGAGTGATGCTAAGCATGGGAAGTCCCCTGCTGATTTAGTTGGGTCCACTCGCTGGATGTCCAACTGTCGTATTTGCGAACAAATCGGTGCTTGACCAACTCGCCGTCTGCGTTTGAAACAGTGACAACGACAACCGGGCCACCGGTTACGCGGCTTGTTAAAACCTGCACCGTGTCTAAAGTGCTGGCTTCCGAAAACTGATCTTTGAGTAGTTCGATTATTTGAGAAATAGTAAACATAGAATGCTCCAGTAAGTGAGGAGCGGGCTAAGAGCCCGCTTCCTCTGCAAGGGTTTCAAGAAGAGCATCGAGGTCCACTGCGGATACCTCTGCCTTGGGGCGGACGGCGCCGACCCTGGGTTTGCGGGGAAGTTTGCCAAGCTCTTGGTCAACGAGATCGAGGGCGTTGTCGAGGTCAGCTACAGCACTGATCTCTTTGATGCGCTCCTTCTTCTCGTTGCCGGAAAGCTTGGCGATCTGCCCAGCGGTGGTGAGGGCTGCGGTCAGAGCCTTGAGGGCTGCGGGACCGGTGACACCAGAGTGGTGTACGAAGAGGGCGAAGGCCAACTTCAGGGGGATGTGGTTGGAGGGCTGGAAGTCGCCGTCCTTCTGGACTTCGACGGTGCCTTGAACATTGATGACTAAGCGGTCATCGACAATGTGATCGCCAGCGGCGATTTCACTGCGGCGAGCCTTGGCGATCTTAGCAAGCTGGTTTGCAGCCGCTGCGATGGTCAAGGCGCTGATGGAGGGTAGATTGTTCATGATGTTCTCCGTGGGAGTAGGGGGGGGGTGTGGCGAAGTCAGAATCATCCCTGACATGTAGAAGTTTAATCTCTTCCTCGATACCGTCAACCTCTTTGTTGAACTTTCTTTAAAACAGTCTTCAGAATCGCTTGCAGTACATCGCTTTGGCTGGAGTCCAAGGCTCGGCATCAGGAACGATCGCCCACCATCCAGGCCCATGGTCAAGGGTTCTTTTCAGCACCAGCTTGGTAGAACCGTAGGGCTCCAGAAGTTCCCGGTGCTCTCGATCGTAGTCTTTGGATTCCAACAATACATCAGCACAAACGATGAGCGTGGCCTCCCTGTCGTAGTACGACACGTTGAACATCCGGCACTGGTCCCTGTCTGTGTAGACTTCAGCCATCATCACTCACCTCCAAGGGGGTGGTTCTTACATCGTTCAAAGAGTGCACTGATTCTCCCCAGGGTGTGAAGAGAGGGCGGTTCCGTCTCGCTGCCGAGAAGGACACCCTGTGCCTCAATCTCCTCCAGAATGCTGACGGCTTCTCGCAGCGCAGCCAGCAGGTCAGCATTCTCGGCCTTCAGCCTTCGGACTTGCATGTGTAGCTGTCCGTTCTCGGCCTCGACCTCCTCGTACCTGTCTGCCATCCTTGTAAATGCGCTCATCACTCACCTCCCTGCAAGAGTTGCAAGGCACGCTTGGAACTCCCTGTGGAATCGGACTGGAACGCGGTATCCTGTCGGGTGGCCCAGGCTATCGCTAAAGAATTCGGGAAGCTGGCCACCCTCCTCGTAGGCCCAAAGCCTACCCACCTCAAGCTCATCACGGACAAGAACCAAGTCTGTTCCGAATTCTTCACTGCCCTGCCTGGGGCTTAGCGCTGCTTCTACCCGCTGGGCGCTGAAGCTATTTAGCCGGTAGACATGATCATGCTCGATCACTTCTTCCGTGTCATATTCGATTGTCTCGATATCCCATTCGTAGTACACCTTCTTACTCATCACTCACCTCCTTCGTTCTCTGATGCGTCTCGGCGTTGCTTGACGTAGCTGATCACGTCTTCAAGCTTGTCGAGAGCGTGGTTCTCATGCTCTTCGAACTTGGTCTTCCAGACGGCAACAAGCAAAGACACAAGCTCGTTGTCGGTGAGGTCTCTGATGTCAGACTCATCAATCTCGATCTCTTCTTCAAACGGATTGATCTCTACATCAATCTCCTGTTCCCATTGGAGAGATTCGTAGCCCACCTCAATCGAGCCAGTCACGCGAACGGTTTCTGACTCAGGAGAGATATCTTTGTAAGTGGTGAATAGTGTAATGCTCATGACGATTTTCCTTATGGTGTGGCAATAAAAGGGTGAGGCATCTGTTTCCCCTGCCGCCATGCCTCCCTGCGCGGCTCCCACCTCCCAGTGAGATTAGCAATATGGGTTGTCTCGATCGTTTACGAAGACATGCTCCGCAATGATCTCCATCCAATCGAGACTAAGAATGTCGGGAAGCTCGATCAACTTGTCGTTGATTCGAACCTGTATCGAAGTGATCTCTGCATGGCCGTGCTCTGGTGGCGAGTGATACGTGGCCGCAACATCAGGGTGGATGTCGGCGTCGATGAACAAGGTGAAGACACCATCGTTTCGCGGGTCTTTAGCCTTAGAGAGATCATCAAGGCCCAGGCCCAGAAGAGCAGCGAGCCCACCTGTAATGTCCTCGTCATCGAGATTGATAAGCTCAACTTCGTATTCGTATTCGTAGATGCTGTTCATGGCGTTCTCCGTAGTGGGGTGTGACTCAACAATCATAGTCTCGCGATCGTGTGGGGTCAACCCCATGGGTGAAGTTTTTCAAATAAAAGTGTGAGAAGTGGAGCAGTGGTCTTCTTCTTCACACCCTTCGCAAAGCTTGTCGCCGGTCTCGGTCTCAGTAAGGAAGGCAGAATCAGTAAGCTCACCGCAGCTATCGCAGTGCTCTCGATCACCCTCCACACGGTGGTGATGGTCTGCGCCGCAGTTCCTGCACCGAAAGAAGACGTTGTTGCCAAGGGTGCCGAAGTGGTACGCGGGACCGCTACAGGCTGGGCAGATTGATATGACGTTACCCATCACTCACCCACCCGACTGTTACCCAGTGCTCGCTGCACTTTGGACAGGGCGCCTCGACCCTAAGTTGTCCGGCTCGGCGACCACTCTGGGCTCGCCTCTTACGGCGCTCTGGGCCAAACTCCGACAGGGGTACGTCCCTGCCGTGGCATGACCAGCCAAAGCTTCCGGTATCCCATGTAACGGTTTTCATCACTCACCTCCCTGCGCGTTAGCGATTGCTTCTCGCAGGTCGGCTTCCCACCACCTTTGGCAGTCGCTCGCGTCCTTGCACTCCTGCTCGGTCCACGGGGTTCCGTCGCCCATGCCGATGTTCGTCCAGTAGTCGGGAAGGCTGAATGGTGCCTTGTCAGCTTCGACCACACCGCTCTCCAGTGTGTCGATGAAGCCACCACTGTCGCTGTTGACAACGACATGGAAGGCAACCAGCACACCTCGGCTCGGGTGCTTCCAGACCTTGAAGTCGAAGCAGGCCAACCAGTCGCCCCGGTCACTGTCCTCGTCCACGTCCTTGTTCCACTCATCCGTGTAGCCAACGATGTAGCTCAGGTGTCCGTAGGCGTTGAGAGACTTCAGTTGGTCCTCGTCCGTGGGCACAGGTTCACCCTTTCGGCAGGGCTCCGAGCAGTACCCTTCCCACCAGGGGCTCACCCCCGTGTTCTCTGGGTCGGGGTCTTCCTCTGGAAGATCGCACCCACAGTTGAAGCAGATGGTGTCGTCCCAAGGCTCATCTGGCCCCCCAGGCACGTTACTTCTGTATCCCATCACTCACCTCCCTTCGCCTTGGCGATTGCCTCTCTCGCCACACGGGCGATCCACCCGTTGCGATTGCCTTCCAAAATATCCTCCAGTGCAGCCAGCAGGTCTGGTGCCGCAGCAATCAGGCGGGCGTTAGCCTGGGCTGTCTTGAGGTTGCCGCCCGTAGCCTGGGCCACATCATCTTCCGGGTCTACACTGTAGACTTCAATCCAACGTGTACTCACGCCAGGATTCAGGGGGGCTGCTGTTACGCGCCATGGTCCGGGTGTATGCTTAGTCATCACTCACCTCACTTCGCAGCAGCGGCCAACTCGACCGGCTGCTCTACATTGTTAGACTGCTCGATCACCCACTCGGAAGCCTTCTCGGCAGCTTTGGCAGCGGTGAAGATCGCACGCTTGTCGTTCTTGAGTACCTTGAGCCATGACTGGAGGTAGGCAGCGTGATCGGGGCGGGGGTCGCCATCCTGCTCGATACCAAGGTTGGCACACAGGAAGGCAGCACCAAGCTCTGCGATCAACTCCTCGGCTGCATAGCTCTCGTCACCAAACCGGCCCGACAGATCACGCCCAAGGCGATCGTTGTGACCGGTAGCGTGAACTACCTCGTGCCATGCTACGGACCAATAACTGTCCTCGGAGTCGAAGCTCTCAAGGTGTGGAAGGCGAACGTGATCTGCACTGGGATTGTAGAAGGCCCGGTTTCCACCGTGGCGAACTTCGATGCCGGTGGCTTCAATGATGCCTTGGCAGTCGGCGCGGCGGTCTACTACTGGAGCAGGCTCGTCTTGTTCTTCGCCTTCCCATTCGATCTGTTCACGATTGAACACGGAGAAGAACCGGGCGATTGGGATCTGCTTCTTCTTCTTGGTCTCTTTGTCTTCAATCTCGATGACGCGCCAGTGGACGATACGCTCGGACTTCTCACCTTTGCGAACCTGCCCGCCCTGCTTTTGGGCACCCTTGTAGGTGTACCAGCGGGTGTCGCCATAGCCTGCGGCCCAGAGAAGTAGGACGTTGATGCCCCGGTAGTTGTTACCGGTGGCACCGGATACGGGCAGGATGCCAGTACCGTCACCCTTCCAAGACTTTCGCCAGGGTAGGGTGGTGCCGTCTTCGAGTGCCGACTCGATGGCCTCGACGATCCGGTTGGTGGTTTCTGCGTAAACGTCAACTCGTGCTTTCTTAGAATACTTGGACATGATGTTCTCCGTGGGAAGTGTGGTGTGGCGTGGGGGAGAGGGCCGCCTATCGGCGGGAGCCCCAGTAGCGGGACTTGCGAGCAGGGACGGTTTTGTATGAGTAGTAGTACATGATGTTCTCCATGGGAGTGCGGTGTGGCTGGGGTGCCCCCGAAAGGGCGAATCACTTTCATAGTGACAATAGGAATCTAAGGGCGCGATCGTATACCGTCAACCTCTTTGTTGAACTTTGTTGATTCCCAAGGTTCTAACTGGGTATTGCCATCGTCCAAGACCAGTCTCAGCACCACGGATGCAGCGCAAGAGAACAGCAGAGCAGACAAGGCCAACAGCAACGTGACAAGGATCATGGGGTCGCTTCCTATCATTACGAAGTCATCCATAGACCACCTCGCCAAAGAGCCCAGCCTGGACGATGCAATCAGCAGCACCGGCATCAATGTTGCCTGCGTCATTCTCGTTGTCGCCTTCCACGATCCAGCCAAGTATTGTGGAGTTGACCTTCGCCTCCCCACTCTTGAGAGCCTTGATGCCCTTCTCAATCACTTTAATGGTGACCCGGTACTGCCCTTCATCGTCGGGGCAGCGTGGGTCAATGGTGTCGCACTGGATCAAGGCATTGAAATCCAGATAGTCAGCCAACTCTTTCGGTGTCGGGTTGATGTCGTATCCGGGGCTGTATTCCCAAACCCTGGCCCAGTAGTTGATGCCACCCTCTAAGGCAGTGACGAACACGCCCCACAGGAAGTCGTGGCGCTCAGCGGTGCGGTTGTTGATAAGGTCGGTAGTCATGATGTTCTCCGTAATGGATTGAGTGTGGCGGGTGGTGCCCCCCTCGCGGGGGGCTCGGTGGTTAGTACAGGTCTGGGTGTGCGACTGGGCCAAGCTTGCCAACGGTAAGCCTGACAAGTCTCTGGAGGGCCCGCTTGTACTCCCGCTGGACTTTGGTCCCACCCTCAAAGGCTTGCTCCTTCAGCTTGCGGTGAAGCTTGATCTGCTCAATGGTGATCTCAGCCAGATCCCCAGGGGACGCCGAGTATGTCCAGGTAGATACAATCTCTTCCGCAGCCCGCTGAGCAGTCTCTACGACTTCCTTGGCGTCACGCTCAGCCTGGGCCGCAGGCTCATCGACGGGAGCCTCTTCGCGGGTGTCGTCGTCGTCACCGTCAACCTGCACTGGGGTGAGCTTGCAGCGGTTCACCGAGGTCTGCTTGATGCCCTTGTAGTCCTTGTGGCCCTTGATGGTGCCGACCAGCGTGTAGGTCTTGCCCTCTGCAACCTGCTCGCCATCGGTGTCGCTTGCACCGTTGGATGCGAACCAGATGAGTACGTTGCCATCGGTGTCGGTGAAGTTGACCACAGTGGTGGTGCCCCAGTCAGTCTCGAAGCTGCGGGTGAAGCTCACGGTCACGGTCAGAGCGGGGAAGGCAGCAGCACCCTTGCGCTTGTCAGCAGCGGAGAGCTTGCGGCCAATCTTGTCGCCCTTCTTGCCGATGTACTCGCTCGTCGCGGCAACCTTCTCCTGCTCAGCCTTGCGGCGCTGACCGTTGATGTGGCGGTCGTAGGCGGTGACTGCGGAGGCCACGATGCCGACCTGCTTGCTGCTGATGGTGTGCAGGCCACAGGCCACCTTGAGGTTCCAGAGGTAGTCACTGTCGGTGTCGTCAGCGATCGTCCGGGTCCACTCGATGATGGACTCGGCAAGCTCACGGTGGCTGTCGGTCACAGGGTTGGTCCACTCTTCCTGGCCCCATGCCTTGGCGCAGTCCTTGAGCTTTCCAAGGTTCCGGTCAACCAGGGTCTGGATGACGTGGTCAGCAGTGGCGAGCCCGTAGCCATTCTCGCGAACGGAGCCACGACTGACGAAGCCACGGAACTCGACGGAGGCAGCAGCCCAGGCGAGGATGCTGTCAACGGAGTACGCCTCGACCTGCTTGCCGCTACCCAAACCAAAGAGGTCGTCTTCGCAGAAACCGCGAAGCTCAGCGACGAACTGGGCATAGCTCAGGATGCTGGTGCCATCGGCATCGCCCAGGTAGTCCTGGATGCAGTTGCGGCCAACCTGAAGCTGCTGACGAAGGCGGCTGCTGTCCTCATGACGAATGATGAAGGTGTCATTGCGACGGCGGGCCGTGTTGCAGTGCTGGCAGAGTGGGCGAGACTGGCGGAACTCGACGCCCAGGTCAGCATCAGCGAAGGCGGGAGCCTTGTTGATCAGGTTGATGTACTGGCCGTCGTCCACCTGGGTGTGATTGATGGTGGCGACGAAGCTCCAGCCGTTGAAGTGGACGGGAGCAGCGACCAGGGTGTAGGCACCGTAGTGGAGAACGAACTTCTCAACGACACCCCATTCGTTCTCGACTTGGCGAGTGTGGACTAAGTCACCAACATGGGTGAGCACGGGGGCATCGAAGCCCAGGCGGCCAGCCTTACGCACAAGCTTGGCGAACTTCTTCTCAAGGTGGCGGCGGTTCTCCCAGGGAACCAGGGTGACATCGTGCTTGGTGCCGTCAGCGTCAGCCGCTACGAACCGACGCTGCGGGCCGCGCTCTGTATCAAGCTGAGCGGTGTAGAAGGTTCCACCGTCAGCGGCGAAGTCGCGGGAAGTGGTGGCCTGGATGCCGGGGTAGTCGCGGGGGGTGGTGGTTTCGATGGTCATGATGGACTCCGTAGTGGGGTGTGACTTAGAAATACTAAGACCCCGATCGCCTGAGGTCAACCCCCTGATTGAATATTCCCTGAAAAGCAAGGAACCCCGCCGGGTTAGGGGAGCGCTTCTATGGAGCGCCGGGCGATCTCTGCCACTACCGCGTTTTGATCTGGCGTAAGGTCGCGGATAGCGTTCTGGCGGTTGTCGCGGACGGCAAGCCGGATCTGGTTCTGGTTGTACTGGAGGCGCTTGACCAGGGCCGCGTCTGTCAGGTCGCTGAAGTCGGGAGCCTTGGGGGTCGGGTTGCTGGTGAAGATCATGATGTCGCTCCTTTCGCCTTGGACAGCGCTTCGCGGGCTCTGTCGTGCGCCGCCCCCATGCGGGGCCCGGTCTCTGGAATGCTCTGGGCGATGTCTAGCCAGTCCTCTGCATCTTCCAGCGCCTCAAGAAGGGCATCCCGCTCAGCCTCTGCCTTGGACAGCGCTTCAAGAAGGGCACGCCTATCTTGGGCCTCGATGGCTCGGCTTACGGTGGGGTTGTAGACAGCAGGGTGTCGGGAGGCTGCGATCCAGATGGAGTTAGCCTCGTCGAAGATAACCATGGCGCCATTTGTCTCGGGGTCGAAAGCGCGGTAGCCGCTATTTGTGGCGATACCGGGCAGGCGAACGAAGGGCAGACCATCGGTACCGATGATGACGCGGAGGTCGATGCTGAAGAGGTAGGCGCCATCCCATCCGTTTAGGATGTTGACGGTGGTGTACATGGTGCGGGTCATAGTGTCGCTCCTTGCCCCCGTAGGGGGCGATGGGTGGTTAGGCGGGTGCGTAGCAAACAGAGCAGAGCCCGTGATAGCCTGCTGGGACGAGGAACTTCGAGGGCCCA
>Ga0098040_1000390_pt1 | contig 20242 bp, 6 predicted proteins | sample 7_EtaG_FD_75065 | JGI IMG/M metagenome (GOLD analysis project Ga0098040, IMG submission 75065) | Marine viral communities from the Subarctic Pacific Ocean - 7_ETSP_OMZ_AT15161 metaG | ecosystem: Environmental > Aquatic > Marine > Oceanic | place: Pacific Ocean | collected 2015-01-08
ACCCGTCCGGGTGAGAATGGTCGAACGAGCATTAATGGTACTCGTGTGGGTGAGGATGATTTCTATCAGAGGATTATGACTGAGATAGATGAAGATATTCTTAGAGTCATCCGTTTCCCTGCCATAGTACAAAACGGTGACGACGAACCTGAACCTTTATGGCCGGAGATGTTTTCAATGGAAGCTCTCGACAGGATTAGACGCAAGGTTGGTGAAGAGGCATGGTCACGTAACTACATGCAGGAACCTTCTAGTTCTTTAGAAGCTACGTTTGATGATGAATCTATTAAGAAATGTTTGAATCCGTTACGTTCCACGTTGCATGATCCTCCTAAAGACTGCACTGTTTACATCGGTGTTGACCCTGCGTTGGGTGGAATGAATTGTGTTATGGCGGCTACACCGCATGAAGGTAAGTTGAAGATACTTTTCTTACGTGAGGATCAGGGATTAACTAGAAACGAGCAGATACTTCAGGTAGTGGAGGAAGCAGTTTTACGCTGTCAGAAGAACGGTGCGACTGTATCTGATGTGGTTATTGAAGCGATGGTGTTTCAGAAAGGGTTATCTCGTGATGAACGTCTTATTGAGATGACTGAACGATACGGGTTTAGAGTCAGGGAACATCTGACAGGTGTGAACAAATATGATGAAACTATTGGTATACCTTCTATGGCTTTGTCGTTCATGCGCGGGGAGATAGACATAGCTTACGCTGATGATCCTGTCACTAGGCATCAAGCTGATGAGCTTATAAGACAGCTTAAATCATGGCGACCTCTGGTAAGGGGTACGAAATTGAGGCAAGATAGGGTGATGGCGTTGTGGTTTATATGGATTCTTTGGAGACAAAGAAAGCAAGCTTTTGACGTAGACTCTTCACAATTTAACTTTAAGGCACTACCTTATAATAAGACACGTTCTAAAATTGGAGCATATTAGTGGCGTATTCTTTTGAGGAAATAGTCGGAATAGTCCGACAGAGACAAGACATTCAATCACCTTTATTATCAAAGATGATTGATATTAAAGAAAGGTATAACGGAGATTATGTTATACCTCTTCCTTCTATGGACGAAGAACCTATTCTTCCACCATTAACTCCTGCTTTAATATCTGAGAACATTGATGCTGTAGCTCAAAGAGCCGCATCAGTAACCCCGTATATAGGTTGCCCTGCTGTTGACCCCAGCAAAGAACGTGGTAAAAGATCGAGACAATACGCTGATATTCGTAAACGTGCGCTTGCCGCTACGTGGTATCAGAACAAATACAAGTTAAAGATGCGTCGCGCTTACCGGCATCTCGCTGGTTACGCGACTACTGCTCTTGTAGTAAACCCCGATTTCAAAACAGGTATGCCTAAGATAGAGGTTCGTGACCCACTTGGCGTTTATCCTGAACCATCCGCGGCTGAGAATTATGATATTCCACGCAACTGTGCTTTTGTGTATGGCAAATCAGGTGATTGGTTAAGAGCTAATTATCCTGCTTCACGAGATGAGAATGGTGGACCAATAGCATCCGATAATAATGCACGGCAAGAACTATGGGATTGCTGTGAATGGATAGACGAGGAAGATATCGTCATCGGAATAATGGGACCTCGTTACAATCATTTCAACCAATCGTATCCTTATCATAGCACACAGTTGGAACTGTCAAGGTATAAGAATCTTGCAGGTATGCCTTGTGTGATAACTCCGGGTCGTGTCACCTTAGATAAAATTTCTTCTTCAGTATCGAACGTCGTTGGGATGGTCGATCTTATGGCAAAACTAATGGCACTTGAACTCATAGCCCAAGAGAAAGCAATCTTCCCAGATCGCTACATCATCGGACGTTCAGGGCAAGTGCCGATGATAGTAGGAGGTGAATGGAAAGATGGTAGGGAAGGCGAGGTCAATGTTCTCCTCGACGCGGAAGGGATCGGAGAGCTTAGAGGATCACCTGACCAGAATACGAACATCGCCATTGATAGGCTCGAACGTAACGCCCGCGTATCGACAGGTACGGTTCCCCAAATTGGGGGAGAGAGTTATGGCGCTCTTCGCACTGGTAGGGGCATTGACGCTCTTATGGGTGCCGCTCTTGATCCAAGGATACAAGAACTTCAAGAGATCATGGAAGGACATCTTCCCCATCTAAACGAATGCTTATTCGCCACGTACAAAGGGTATTGGGGTAACAAGACAATATCTACTTTCACTGGTTATGCAGGCGACTTCGGACAAGTTGAGTTCACACCTGATGAACATTTTGAAACATTCGACAACGTGGTGTCTCACTCAGTTCCGGGAGCGGATGTTCAAGGTACAACTATTCAGCTTGGACAGTTGTTGCAGATGAAAGGTATTAGCCTTTCGACATTCAGAACAAAGCATCCGTTTATTGAAGATCCTGAAGCTGAAGGCAGAAGGGTTGACGAGGAACAATTAGAGGAAGCTGTTATGGTTGCTATACAACAGCAAGCTGTTCAGGGTGCGTTGCCTGTAATTTATATATCTAAAATCGAGAAGTATCGTAAAAAAGGATTAGATATTTTTGAAGCTATAGAAAAAGCTGATGAGGAGATTAGAGAAATGCAAGCGGCGGAAGCCCCTCCTCCAGAAGCACAACAAGCTATATCTCCTGAAGAAGCGATGGGTCTTGCTGGTCCTCCTCAAGCTTTACCACCTGAAGCTATGGCACAAGGCGCACCTCAAGAGGTAGCTCCTCAACAAGCGATGGCTGAAATGCAAGCGGCGTTAGCGGCAGGTGGCTAATGGCTAGGACAGCACTTAAACCCGATAAAGCTGGTGGTGTGCAAGCTCCTGCGACTTCTCCTGATGTCCAATATGCTCAAGGAGAAGTAAACACACAAGCGCAAGATCCTAGTGCAGGTGGGATAGGTTTACCTGATAAGAGGGGTGTACCTGCTCAAACTTTGCAAGGTTCAGATGGTGTTGTATCAGCGTCTACGATGCCACCTGAGCAACAAGCTTTACAAGCCGCGAGAGGTTACAATCCTAGTCTTACTGCTATGGATGCACCTGATGATTTTCCTGATACAGATATAACTGCTGGTTTGAATGAACAGATTCAATCTATGGAAAGTATGCATCAAAGAAAAATGGCTTCTATGTCTAGGATGCTTATAGCAGGACTGGAAAAGTCTGATGATCCTCTTTTGCGGGGTATGGCACGAAAAGCTAAAGCAAACGGACAGATATGAGCAATGGGTATGAAACCCCAACACACGTTGGTGGAGGGTCACGCGGGGGTCGTGGTGGGCAGACATCAGTAGGTAGCCCAGATGGACAAGATTTAGATCTTGAACAAATTATTTTGAATCATAAAATCGCTCGTTTAGATATGGTGACAGGCGGTCATCAACTATTTCAGTTAGATAATGAAGGTATCATGCAATTACTTTTAGCAGATATCGCAATAGAAGATTTCGATCAAGCTATTGATGATGCTTTAGGAATGGTACATAAAAATAAAGCAGTCGAGTATTTAGAGGGAATGGATAAAGAAAGGCAGAAATGGTATTACGATTCTTTGCCTGTAATGTCTCAACAGATGCTCACAAGAACTGGGTATGAACGTCCAAAAAAAGGAAGGTTCACACGCGCTGTAGATAAGTTACAAGAATTGCAGAGTAAAATACCTATTTTGGGGAAGGTGCAGGCAAAATGGGGTATTGCTCCTATCTCTACTATAGGTGGCGTTTTAAGTACTGCCGCTGAAGGAACGCTTGATGCGATTCATGCAGATATTAATCAAGCGGCACGAACAGGAAGAACCCTTAGTCACACTTTCACACAACCCAGCCGCATGTGGTCTTTCGGAGAGTTGGGTGAGTTTTGGGAGATGGCAGAATTCGCTGAAACTAACTTTGCACCTGAAGCTGTAACCGCGGCGAGAGATCAATTAGATGGCAATGAAGAAGCATTAAATATAATGCTCTCTCAGGTAAGGCATGGTGATGCTTTAGAAGGTACGCTTGCATATTTTGAAAAACAAGTTGATGGGGATTTGCTTAAAGCGCGTCAGTTGGCAGAAGCTTTTCTTAAAAGCCCAACTGTTGCTTCTACAGGATGGTATGGCGCTTCACGGTATCTGAATAGTGGCAACATTCGTGCGGTAAGTGATTTCCCTGTTTACGCGCTTCGTCAAACGGCTTTACAAATTCCTCCTGCTTTTGGTGGCGCAAGGATAGAAGATTTAAAAATAGGGAACATAGGTTTTGAAGGGTTAAAAGAAAAATATAAACAAGGCGGTGATTATCTCAGCGCTGAAGAAGGTTGGGTTCCAGAACATATGTGGCATGGTTCACAAGGAGAACAACTCGCTCTTTCTAAATCTGGATGGCCTCGTACAACCGAACCAATAGTTATAGGTGTAACTGAATTGGCGGCGATCATAATGCTATCTCCTCTTAACACGGGTATGACAGCGTTGCAAAGAATTTTAAGAGCGCGCGCAGGTGTTAAAGCTCCGCATGAATTTCATGGAGGTTATCAAAAACAAATACATGAACAGTATGTAGCTACTAGCGCTCAAAGAGCTATGGATGATTTAGCTGGTTTAGGGAAAGATGCGACTATTGATGAGATATTAGCAAAGTTTCCTCAGTTAGTTAAAGAGAATGTTACTCATAGATCAGGAATGAAAGCAGGAGAACTTAGAGATGTTATTATCGCGTGGGCTAAAGAAAATGTCGCGGCTGGGGATATGTTTTTTGCGAGAAGTTCTTGGTGGAGAAGACAAGAAGTACGTTCTTTAAACAGGAAAATAGATCAAATAGTTCATCATTTTAGGATGCACGAAGAATGGTTGATTCAACAACAAATAAGAGTAACACGCGGGCAGGCAGGTAGCGCACCGTATACAGGGTCGCCTGTTTGGGAGTTAGCGCAACAAGATGTTAGGTTCAAACCTTTAATTGAATCCATGTTGAAATACCATGATGAAGCGAAACTGATACGTGGTAATCGAAAAGTTGAATTTTTTGAAATGGTTCCAGATCCTACAAATCCTGCTGAGTATATTATGGGACAAGCCAAAAAACTAGGAGTAGGTAAACCCGGATTAGATGAGTTTGATGGATGGTGGTCTTTTCTCAATGAGGCAGACGGAGCTAGCGCGCTTTTACATTTAGGTGGCAGAAGTCAAGTTGCGAGATACTACCCGCGTCTTTCTTATGCGTCACGAATAAAGTTAAGGCACAATTTATTTAAGCGTAAATGGCTTGGTACTGCTAAAGACAATTTAAATAGTGTTAGAAGTGATACTTTTGCTATGTCTGTTGAAGAGTCGTTGGGGTATCAAGAACAAATCATTGCACAGAGAGTATTTGGAGAACTTTCTAAAGGTGGTAACAGAGGGTTGCAAAAACTCACTGAGCAAGAAGTAATTCAAGCTGTTACAGACTTTCCAATGTTTGAGGAACGCGCAAGAGCGACAGCAGGTACGACTGCGACACGGATAGAACAAGGCGATGTTGCTGACCTTAAATCAATTATTGAAGCTGAGAAAGATCGCGGCTATGAAACTTTATACAAGGTTTACCGTGATGTTATTGTAGGTAACAAAACAATACAGGAATTGGATTATTTAAATGTAGAAAGAACTGTATACAATCCTGAAACTGGTCAAGATGACATTGTGATTGACACTTCTTTAAAAGATTATTTATCAAATGAAACCTTGCCTTACATAGACGAATACTTAACTGCTCATGTTTCAACTGTTGGTATACCCAGATTCAACGAAAAGGGTTTAATCAAATATCCAAACACTAAAAAGGCGCTTTTCAGAGAAGGTAAACGATTTGTTGAAAATATGAAAAGAGGGTTGATTACAACCCCCGGAAGTCTTGACAACGAGTTGCTTCTCAGAATCCCAATGGAGATAACTCCAAGATCGACTAAGACTTGGTTAGAACTTTCCGAATCTGGTCTTGAGGTTGGTCCGATGAGGTTGAATCTTGAAAAAGCAAAGATAAGCACACCTAAACAATTCCAGAATCTTATAGATGAAAAAGGTGTTAAATGGGTTGCTGAAGAATTACGGGTTTCTGTTAAAGATTTAAACAAATTTATTAAAGAGGAACTTCATTGGTTGCGTCCTGAAACAGAAATGTGGGATGGATTAGGGAAGATAACAGATTTTGGTATAGCGGCTATATACCAATTTACTTGGAAGTCGCATGAATGGGCATCACGTTTTTTTCGTATGGTACCTAAACGAGGTAAAGGTGGTTTAGATTTAGAACACCCATTAGAAGCAGTAACAGAATTCCAAGCGTTAGCAAGAATGGGTACAATGGCAGAGCAACCCACTCATGTTGTAGACGCTTTGTTGACTAGATATGTCAATGCGCCACTTGGCGAACGAATGAATATTAATCACGACTGGTTGTATGACATTATAGGAAGAACAGGAGCCATGCATTATGGTGACGATAAAGCTCTCGCTATAATCAACAAGTACACAGGCAGACAGGGTACTTCTTTTTCTGCTACCCAATCAGACAAATGGAAGGGCAGAGGGAAAGTAGACAGAGCATCTGCTTTGTTCCCTACATCCGCTAAAGCTGGACAACTTTCGATGGCGAAAGCTATACCCGATTGGAGAGAAGTCGGGAGACTTACTGCTCATATGGGATGGATGAGAGCATTAGGATACAAGATTGGTTTACCTACAGCAGATAAATTTATTAAGGAATGGTGGTCTTCTACTGTAGTTTTCAAAGTTGGTTTATTAATCAAAACAGCTCCAGATGAATTAACTAATATTGTATTACAACACGGTCTAATAGATCACTTTAAAGCTAGATTAGCTAATCGTTCTATCGGTTTAGTAAAAATACATAATGAATACGGACAACGTATAGAAGTACTTCCGGGAGCGCAGTTGTATGAAATTTCACCGAAAACTGGTGAGCCTTTAACTAAACAAGGAATGTTGGCTAAAGCGGCAGGTATCTCTCCGATAGCCAGTCAAAACAAATTCATTTGGACACCTATGTTGACTGCAACTCGACGGTTAGTTCAACTTGGTGGAGGGAGCCGTAAAAGGTTAAGAAATTTAGCTGAAAAGAATCTTAAAGAAAGCGATAGATATAAAGGCCAGTGGGAATCTTTGCCATATCAGGCTCGTAAAGAGTTGATTATGGCAGAGATGAGGAGTCTTATAAAAGGTGGACCGGGATCTAAATGGACTTCTACTGCGCTTAATAATTTGATGATGTTTGTAGAACAGAAAGCAAGAGTCTTTGATCCTGACGATTTAATTACACTTGCTACCTATCCTACTACTAGCGAGGGAACTGTTAATCGTGCTACAGAGGCCGCACAAAAGTTAATGGATTGGTCGCATGATAGTATACGTGAATCTATAGCTTTAGCTTATAGTCATCCTCTTATTTATGAAGCGGCTACAGAAGAACTATATACTCCTATACAGCATTTCATAGAATTAGGTAATCCTGCGGCGACTGATGAACAATTACGACAAGCCGCTACTGGTTTAGATCCTCAAAGCGTTTTGTATGAAGTGCCTATGAAAATGGTAAATCCAGTAACAAGAATTTTAGGTAAGAGTAACGACGAAACAAACTTTATGAATGCTGTTGTTAATCATATTGAGCAATGGAAATCTGAACCTGCTGTGGTAAAGATGGGGGAAGTTTTAGCTCATACTATTGATGCGCCTTTGAATTCTTTCTTCTCTGGTATCGTGCCTGATAAGTATTGGTCTGTTAGAAGAAGCAGAGGTAGAGTTGCTCCTTTGCCAGATGATTTTGTGCCACCGCCTTTGTTGCGTCAAGAAGATATTGTTTTCGTAGCAGAAGAAATAGGTGCAGAACATAGTGCTTTAGGGTATGCGTCTGTAAAAGAAGCCGATCCGTTTGCAGATTCAACTTTGCCTTGGGTGAACGAACTACATATTGATATTGGAAGTACTTATACGAGTAGTAAGTTTGTACATGATTTTATTCAAAAACCATTTGCCGATACTAACGCTCCGCAGGCTTTAAGAACTCTTACTGATATGGGATATCACGAACCTACTCTTTTGAAAGATTTAGTGAAGCTAGGAATTTATCCCAATATGGTTCCGTATTCTGACAAGTTTTTAGAATTGTTCAACGTATGGCGAGCGGAAAATAAACTTCAACCATTATCAATGACTGACAGGTTATCTGAAGCTGACATAAGAGTAGCTTGGGTGTGGCATCACGAAGTTAACCACATAAGATTTGAACACTCGCATTGGAGCAAAGAAGGTTGGAGTAATCCGGCTTTACGTTTAGAAAACGAAACAGCAGTAAATCAACTTTTGTTACACGAGTGGGGAGTACCACCACCTAAAACAATAATAAAACCTTCACAAGAAACTGCTCATTCTGTCACAAGAATAATATCTGGTGGGCAAACTGGTGCAGACCAAGCTGGATTGTATGCAGGTAAGGCTCTTGGTTTAGAAACTGGTGGAGTCGCTCCTATGGATTGGATGACTGAATACGGTGAATCTACTTGGTTAGCTGAATATGGTCTTACAGAAGCTACTAGTAAGGCTCTTACTAAATGGTATGAACAAGCCCATGATATGTCATTATCTAAAAAACAACGTGATAGAGCTTGGGCTATGTTGTACATGGAACGCACCAAAATGAATGTGGATATGGCTGATGGAACTATAGTTTTCACAGAACCCGGAATTGATTCTAAAGGTAGCAAAAATACAATCGAGTATGCTTTAGATCCTAAGCAAGGAAAAAATCATCCTAAACCTGTTTTACAATTCCACACAGATCGTTTCACTGAAGCGGATTCAAAACGGTTATTAAACTGGCTTCAAAAGAATAATATTACTACTTTAAATATTGCTGGTCATCGTGCTTCGCATGTAACTGAACGATACAGAGGGCGTGAAAGAAAGAAAAAGTTTCTAGCTGTTCGCCCTACTAAAACAATTAAAATGGAATTTGTTTTTGGTGACAAGAAAAAAGGGACGTTAAGAAGAGCCGTAGAAGGTACAACTGATAATACTTTTGATGCTATTAAAGCAGGGGAACGTACTGCTACTACTCGAAAATCTGGTCCGCAGTTAGACAACATGCTTCCAAATGACATTGTTATTTTCAGCAAGAAAGTAGGAAAGAAAACAGAACAGATCCATGCGCGTGTAGTCACGGTGCGTAAAACATCTGAAACAACTCCTGAAGAATGGGCAAAATTAGAAGGTTATTTAGAACGAGATGCTGTAAAGAACTGGACAGAAGGCAAGAAGTATGGGGTAGGACATTCACAACTTATATTCGAATACATACCTGAACAAGAAGCCGCTTTCCTTGCGTCAAACGTAAAGATTCAGAATTTTTTAGAGGACACATTACAAGCAGGGCTTCTTTCATCGGCATTACAAACAAAAGGAATCTCACATTTAGATGCTCCGACTTTAGATAGGATTTTGACAAAAGAACCTAATGCTGTTTTCTTGTTTGGCGATAATCTTTTAGGGAAAGGTAAAGCGGGTCAAGCTGTTGTAAGAGATCATCCTAAAGCTATAGGTATCCCTACTAAGAAACTTCCTTCAAAAGCGGATAATGCTTTCTTTAAAGATAGTGAACTTGCAGATAACAAAAAAGCTATTGATGCGGCGTTCGCTCGGATACCTCCGGGATCTATCGTTTACATTCCTACACATGGTTTAGGCACTGGGATGGCGGCTCTTAAAACAAAAGCACCTAAAACATTTGCTCATCTTCAAATGAGAATTAATGGTTTGAATCCTAAGAAACCAGTTAATGTTCATCACACTAAAGGCGAAGGTACAATTTTAAGCAACTTCGCTGAGACTCCTTTCATGTTTAGAGGCAGACAGTATTTAACTGCTGAAGGTGCTTATCAGGCATACAAGTCAGGTAAGCATGTTCCGGGTTTTGAAAAAATAAAAGGTACTACCGCTAAGAAAAAAGGTGGTTCACTAACTGTTGATACTAAAAATGATAAAAATATTGATTTAATGAGAGAGATTCTTAAAGAGAAGTACGAGCAAGTCCCACAGTTTAGACAAGCTGTAGAAAACGCTGGAGTTATAACACATTCAGTTGGTGATAAGTTTTGGAAAGATAAATTCCCAGAGTTATTAGAAGAACTTAAAACTCCTTACGCTCAGAGAAACGAATGGGAATTCCAAGGCGAGGATCTTGCACCTGCCGAGATGGTAGATAGATCAGTTGAATGGGCGCAAAAAGCACATGATCTGGTTACTGAACAGGGTTGGCGACAACCTTTGCGTGAATATTACGACAAGATGGAAGCAGGTATAGATAAGGATTTAACTTTAAAACAAATGCTAGAAATTTTACCTGTTAGAGATTCTTCACCTGAACTTAAACGCTTTATAAATGATTTATTAAGACCGATTGATTCTGGCGATGAAGCTGTGGCTTCTCGCGCGTTAGCTTTCCTTATCAATGATAAAATTGATGCAACGAACTTACGCGGGGCTAATACTACGGATGTCTTTAATGCACAATTAGAAGCATCTAACGCAGAGTTTTCCACACCAGAAGGTATAGATCGTTTATATTCATTACGGTCTGTAGCATCACAAGATCCAGTGATTGCTAGAACTATGAGTCCTCACGGCAGAAATGAAATAGAAACTTGGTATCCGCAAGTTAATGGTGAAGTAGGTTTGCATCTTGCGTATTTGTTCTCTAGGTATAGTGTCAGTGGAGCGGTGCCACTTGTACAAGAAATGCAAAAAGCATTGATCGGATTTTTGACTAAAGAGTTGGGTAACACAAAAGAAGCTGGTCAAGTTTTCATGTTGTTAAATCCTGCTAATAACCCTAATGAAAAGATTGCTCCTGAAGTTTGGATAGACAATTTACTGAATTTAGGGTATACAAAATTAACCGAATTGCATCAACAAAATGCTGGAGCGGCTATAGGTAGTTTCAGACCGTTACCACCAAAACACGGTTTGAATATACAAGCAGTTGATCTACTTGCGGTAACAGCCAATCCGTTAGATGCAGAAAAAATAAGAACTGCTCTTGAAAATTGGAACACTTGGCTTACGGAAACTGGTGGTAAAACAAGTTCATTAATGTTCCAGAATGTTCAACCACCTGCAACTCAACTTCCTTTAAAGAGAAGACTTATTTCAAAACCTGAATATCAAGCAGATTTAGCTTTCGGACGCACACATGGCACCACAGAAACATGGTCTGTACCGCGACAAGGATATGCAAATGAGATAATGAATCCACCTTCTGTGCATCTTTGGGGCGATGATTGGGCTAATAAACAAGGTGTGCCTAGAGGTTGGATCGAAGAAATGAAAGACGATTTACCAACTGGTAAATGGATACGTGAACAAGGAGAGACACCTTCTGTTGCAGATCCTTCTTTCTCGGAAGCTTTTTTTGGGGAAGATTACCCACTTCCTAAAGTTTTACCAGACGTTCCTGCAACTCCACCTGTAACTAGTATTGATAAGCGTCTTTATTTAGAAGAGGAAATAGCAATTCTCGCTGATGCTATAATGTCTTTACCAACTGGGTCAGCCGTAAATTATTTGTACTCTCCACTAGCAGGGTATAAAGAAGTCATTCCGTCATACGACATATTCGGTCATAGTGTCAATAAGTTAGTCAAACTAATTAATCAGGCAGGAGAAGAAGGGTGGGCAGTAATCGAACTGGAACGTGAAATATGGCGTGTTCTAGGCGATATGCCAAGTGTTGAAAAATTTGATAGAAATATAGATTACATAGGAACTGTTGGTGGGACTAAAGCAAATGTTTCTGAATGGATTTCAGATGAATATGGACCGGGATTAGAAAAATTTGATGGTATAAGAAGAATCTTTAAAGACGATAATGGATTTGTTGAACCTCTTAGAACAGTACCTACACGCGATTTAAAAAATCAACCTTACGGAGATATAGCACAAAAATTTGAAGGCGAATTCTTTGAACCTTGGAAAGGTGTCACATACGCAGAAGCTCAATTTGGTGCAGGCGGTCCAGCCTATGTCGCCACCAGAGGAGATGCGTTTGATTCTGGTGCTACATATTGGCCTCATAAAGGCTCACGACAGAAAGATCCATTAGAAGGCGAAGCTCCTTTCGATCCACCATCCGGCGCTGAGATTCAAGCGTACTTTGAACAAACTTTGAAAAGATTCACTCCTGAACAGATGGCTGAATTCGCACAATGGCGTAGAGATTTAACAACGAAAAGAACGAATAGTAGACACTTCAACGCTTCATGGCCTTTCATGCGTAATATACAATCAAGCGGAACTGATCCTGAAGATTTGATTCTTGCTGGTAAAGACCCTCAGAACTATCCGATGGCTTTCCAACAAACAGTTGAACAATTAACAAACGCTGGTATCCCTATTGACTTAACAGCTAAAGAAGCTATGCCTACTATCACAGCGGCGCTTGTTAGAAGCAAGATGCGAGCGGCGGTTCAAAACGGAGACAGAACTTTATGGACTTGGAGTACTGAAAAAGGTGCGGCTATCACTCCTGCTGATATAGGTGGTTTTCATAGAGGTATTAAGTATATGAGTGTTAACCCTAGAACTCAGCTTCTTAATGCGGATGAAGCGGCACCTGATCCTCATAAATTGCAGATATGGAAAAATGGTAGAACTGGCGAAGCTAAATATATTTATGATGATAAACCAGTTCCTTCTCATATGACTGAGGATGGGAGCGATTGGCATTTACAAGATGAACAATATTTAAGCAAATATGATGTGCGAGCATTGGCAGAAGATCGCGGAATTAAAATGCGTGACGAACTTAATTATCTTGCCACTACTCAAGGTAGAGCGAAACGGATGGGAATGGAAATTAACCATCCTTTGTTGTTTGAACTTACAGACACTAACTTTGTGGATAGAGACAGGTTGGCGAGATTTGTTGACAGACGACAACTTCCTGAACGAATAGGCGCAACACTACCTGTAACAGCGAATACAAAAGGAGTTAAAGCTAGATTTAATAAGATAAAGGAAGGGTTCTTCAGAGGGGTTATACATCATGGTCTTAAAGGTATGGTTCGTCAACCTATGTGGCATTTACAATTTCATAAAGCTTTAAATGGTGTAGGCAGGTATGTTAAAGAATTTAACCAGCACTCTCCAGATGCTTATAAACCTTTAGAAGAATTTTTAAATGCGTCTGATCCTATCGTAAAACCATTACCTTGGACTCATTCGCATACGGCTGAACATGAAACAAATAGTGTGGTTCAATTTGATATTCCTGAATTGTATGATTTTGTTGCTCACGTAATACCTAGGTTAAATCTTGGTAATGATATGGTTTCTGTTTTCGGTCATCAGGTAGATCAGTACATGATAAACAGTAGACCAAGATCAGATTTGCTTAAACAAATGTACGACGTTGGTGATGTGTCGATTGTGGTAACAGGAAGAGATCCTTATGGTTTAGTAAAACCCGGAACAAGTGAGTACAACCCAGATTATAAGAGTGTTAGTTCGGTTTCTTTTAAATACGAGATATTACTTGAAGATAGCCCTAGAGCAGAGCAGTTGCGAAAAATGCTTGAAGGTTCACGCAGATCCGTTGATGAATGGACTGGTGATGTAGATATAGATGGATTGGTAGGTACGACAGCAGGTAAACCTGTTTGGGAGGTAAAAGTAACTGGGGTAAGGAATGGTAGTTTCTATAGGGCATTCCCTGAAACAGTAGAACACTTTGCTAATAGACATCTAATGCTAGGCGAAGAAGCCTTCATGCAAAAAGTACAGTCTTTAACTGAATGGATGGCTTGGAGTACCTATCGAATTAACAACTGGGTTGAAAAAAGCGCAGAATTAGCTACTAACAGTTCATTACCGTTTGTTGATAAATGGTCGGTACGATCAGAATTGCAAGAAATAGTAGGAACATTAATACCATTCCATTTCGCGCATTGGCAGTTCTTAGAGAGATGGGTAAAAGCCGCCGCAGATGATCCTCGTATCATACCAAAATTGAATTGGACATTTATGATGATGTCAAAAGGTGGTTTCTTAGAAAAGGACGAAAAGAGTAATCAATGGAAATTGCAGGTACCTCTAGCTGAACAAGTTGTTGGTTGGATAGGTGAAACATTTACTCAAGTACCAGTTGTCGGTAGAGTATTTGATTCCAATATGGTTGGTTGGGTAATGGATGAACCTAACTTTGGCTTTCAAAACTTTATTGCAGGTTGGAATAAAGAAAACGTATTCGAATTTGGTTTGGGTCCACTCGCTAATTACGGTGTCACAGCTTTAGAGTATGCTATTGGACCTGAAATCATGGATGATGGTTTATTAGGGTTAGAAGAAAACTTTATAGTTAGTGCTAGGTATGAACAGGATACGTTTGATATGCTTTTCGGCGCTGTTATACCAAAGACAATATCTCAACCTATGTGTACATTGTTTAATTTAATGGGTGCTACTACTATTTGTACCGATTTTGCTAAAGCTCAAGTAACAGCAGTAATGCTTATGGCTATGGAAGAAGATCTTCCTGATGAGAATACAGTATTGGGTGATTTGGGTGGGTTTTCACAGGACTTTATTAACGCTGTGAATCACAGGGCTAGAGATATTTTAATCTCGAAGACTTTGTTTTGGGAGTTCGGTGGAACTACACCTTCTTATGAGGCTTTAACAACTGATGATATATGGGAATGGCAACCTAGATTCCAGCGTTCTTTGAGTTCTGGTTTGTCTTACGAAGATGCTTACCTTGAATTGTATAGAAGTTTCAAAGCTGACTTTGATGAGGATTGGGAGATTGTTCATCCTGATTCACCTATTGGCGGTGAGGAGCATTTACAAGAATGGTATAAAGAAGAGTTAAAATTCTCTGCGCTTCTTTCTGCTAAAACAGAAAAGACTGTTCTTTCAGAATTGCCTACAACAAAAGCTAATTCTGATTGGTTGAAAGAAACAGATCCTGATACTGGTATGTCTAATGGTGATTGGGTGATGTTAAATCCTCTTGCTAATTCTTATTTAATGGAGAGAGGACACACTGAGGGTGAAACAGAATACGAAAGTTATGCTAGAGAATGGGCTATAGGCGAAGGTTTAAGAACAGAAAAGCCTTGGGAAGATATAGCGACGGCTTTGTTCACAACAGTACCAGCGTCAATATTTTATCCAACGAAACTCAAGTTCGATAGGGCTGTACTCGAACTACGAAAGGCTGAAAAAGCAGGTATTCCTTTACCTGATTATTTTGATTGGGCAGATGATGGTCCTAATACTTATACCGAAGCTATAGCTAGAGTCGAACATCGTTACCTGAGTTGGGAGAAAGCTTTTAAAGCTACGCATCCTGTTTGGGCGGCTACACGAGAAGTTGATGATAACCCACGCGCAGAAACCATAGACTCTATAGGTGAATTATTACGGGTTTATGAAAAAGGTGGTTACATACCAGAATCAGAACACAAACTAGACATCCTGTACGGTATGCAAATTATTTACAATATGAGTATGAACTTAAAGAGTTTTAAAGGCACTGATGGTGTAGTAGTTCCGGGAACTGATAAAACAGCGACAGAGTGGCGTGACGGGATAAAAACACAGGCTTCACAAGAATTCGGTGCATTTATAGTGGGCAGACCGTGGTTAAATAACTTATACTATTCTTTGTTCCAGCCCTTGCTACAAGAGGATTGGCTTATAAAATATGAAGTAACGGAACAGGAAGAAGAATTTGTGAATTTACCAGAGATTTTAGCTTTAACAGGGGGTGAATAATGGCAGATCCACCTGTACCGTCTACAACTCTTGTGGGTGACGACCTGAATCCAGAAGTAACTGTTGCTCCTAACACGATTGTACCTAATCCGTGGGATACTACAGTCCCAACTACAACTGTATCTGCTGGCGAGAGTACAGGTATTAATCCAGATCAGGTAACAGAGAATACAGAGAGAATTACTAATCTTGAAAACGCGGCAGTTCCTTCTCGTATTATTCAAGCTCCTCACGACAAATTGCAGAAAATTCTGTTAGCTGGTCGATCACCAAACGATGTGATGAACACGATGATTAATATATTGTTAGATAACTATATATATTTTGTGCAATTTACTGGCGCTCCTCCTTTACCTGCTGACAGCATATACGCGTCTGTAGATGCTATTGGTTTGTCAGGACAGTTCGGAGCGTTAACATCTGCTATAGGTCAGGAAGGTAAGGTTCCTTACACTGTTGAAGTTATGAGATTATCTGATCCTAAGACTAAGGGGTTGATTCGTGATTTTGAAGCTATAGGAATGTTCGGTGAAGATTACGATGGTTACATTACTTTAGAAACTGAAGAACAAGTTCGTTTAGATAATTTTATAGCCAACAAATATAAAGGACATGAGTTCATGTTCTTAGCACCACAGGTAGATGAAAACGGTAGAAGACCGTTGTTCAACGATCCTAAACTAGGCGGAGATCAAGTTCCGATGATTGGTATTTTCCCTACTTATGACGGTACTAACATGGGCAACATTTCTAATATAGAAGAAATGATGGCAGGTATGCCTTTAGACAGGCAAAGCATTGAGTTTTTTCTACCTAATTTAGCGGCAGAAGATCCTGCTAAATTCAGAGCGATTCAAAGTCAGATGTCTATGTTAGGGTTTTACCCAGCAGGAGAAGGCGGGCAAGCCAGAGCGCCTTCATACGGATCGTATACTAATACAGATAAAATGGCGTTCTTTAATTTCACTAGCGCAATTATGAATGAACATATTCGTGTAGTGGAACACAATAGAAAGAACCCAACTGCACAACTACCTTCTACAGAAGTAAACGATTTCTTAGATAAACGACATGCAACTATAATCTCAGAAACTACTAAGAGAAGCCAGCAACCTATTACAGACGCATCTGGGAATATTATTGCGTTGACACCTAGCCAAGGGTTGCATACAGAAGTAACTCAAGCAGTTGAAGATCTTATTAATGAAAGATGGAATCCGTTCGGTAAAAGAGTCAATTCAAATCAACGAGAAACAATAAATCAGATGATGAATACTATGGCGGCAGAGGGTGACATTGATCTCACGAATATCACTAATGAAAACATTACTGGTATCGCTTCTTCAGATGAACAGTTAGCTTTAGCTGATGCTTTCGGCGCAGAATTTTATGGTGGTCACGACGCGTGGGCAACTAACGTCAGTCTTGGCGTTAGTGGCACAGCAAGAGAATTTGCGCGTTTAGCTAATGAAGCAGGAGTTCAATACGATTTTGAAAATCCTACAGATTCGCAGAAACAAAACACTTATAGATGGTATTTCATTACTTTGTTAAATAAAAACAATGGAGATTTTGATAGAACAGCTAATGAATTTGCTAATACTTTCGGCGCTCAACAACTAAGAAAGATGGAAAGTGTATTAGTCGGACCTACTGGTCAATCTAATCCTGCTAATTTTTTATCTAACGCTATTACTAATGCTACTAAGACTGGTTCTTTTGGAAGTTCTGTTGGCGCTAACACTTTGGAAGAACAAGGTGAAGAACGGTTGCAAGGTATACAAACTCTCGCTAACCGTGTAGACAGGGCTGTCAAGTTTAGAGAACCTAAAAATGATGCGCGTGAACAAATAATGGGGTCTTTGTTTGATTCACTTAGAGGTTCAGGTAATCAAAGACGAGCGCGAGGTTAGTCAATGAGTATGCAAGAAGAGCGTGTAACAGGTACAGATAAACTTAAAGAAATAGGTAGAGATATATATGACTTATTACCTGATCCTGTTCAAGACGAAATAGAAGAAGCTATTGATCTTACAGGTAAGTTTCTTAGTTATACTGGACCGATTGATGTACTCGATGGTTGTTGGCTACCTTTTGCTAATAATATCAGTAAACTTTTAGGCGGTAATATTGATATTTGCACACCTGTTGTTGGGAAAAGCGAACCTGAAGATATTGTAGCTATAAACGATAAACTGCATAGCCAATTTGGTGATGATGCTAATAATTTGATGCCACCTAGCGGTCATAATCCTTTAGAGGATGGCGTTGGGGTAGTTGTTGAATATGCAAATGATGAAGCTGAGAAAAAAGTAAAAGCTCGTTTAAAAGAATACGGGTTATCGACTGCTCCTAATAATCCCAACATGATTGTACCTATGGGATTGTATTCGGATAGAACTCCTTATGATATTGCTGAAGTTGATACAAACAAATACCATCTACCATCTGATGTGACTTTTGATCGTTTCAATATGATGAATGAAGTATTTGAAAATATTTACAGTCCACTTTTTTACGAACCTGAATGGGCAGAAAGTCAACAGTTGCCCGGCGCAGGTGATCTTCGAGGTAGAGGACTTGTTCGTGGTGATGTTCAGAATCCTGAACTTAGACACGTTCCGATAGAGAAGCCTGCTAAAGGAATGTTACGTGATGGTAACATGGTTCTTCCTAGAGAAAACAATAGACAGTTAGCGCGTGATTTGGCGTTAGTTATAGCTAAACAAGAAAGTGACTATGATTATAACACTGGTTGGAATGATTCAAAGCCTCAGTTAGGGGCGTATCAATTCAGTGAAGATAATTGGACGCATTGGCGTGATCGTTGGCTTGCAGATGGTACTTCTATAGGAGGAAAAGGACAGACAGTTTCTTCAACTCCTAGCTCACAACACCAAGATGCTGTAGCTAGATACAAATTTGAAAAAATGTTAGATGACATGGGTGGAGATATAGGTTCTGTTGCTGTAGAGCATGTCGCTGGTGAGCCTGCTGTTTACAGGTATTACAACAAGGGATTAGATTTCATTTGGGATTACCGTACAGAAGCGCAAAAAGATCCAAATAGTCCTGAATACCAACCACCTGCTGAGGAAAGCAATCATCCAACAGCGTTTGAATATGCAGGTTATATTAATCGTTCGTTGTGGAATTACATGAAAACAGGCGAAGTTGTGAAAGGGCATGAGCTTAATCCTCTCTTCCCAGATAATCATTATGAACAACATGATCCGAAAGGTGAAGCTAAGGATAGAACCCCAGATCAAAGCAGTATGGGTATGGAAGCTAATCCTGTTCCATTAGCGGAAAGGAGAAATGATGTTCGACGTTGATTTTGAAAAAATGGGAGTTGAATCACAAGAGTTTTTTGAAGGACTGGGAATACCAAGTAGAACTTGGTCTAGTTTTCAAACAGAATTTGCGGAACTATTTCCGGGTTGGGATGCTTTATTTGACACTAACCCAGAATTAGAAAGCATTATATTTTCATGGTGGGAACGTGTCGGTAGTACTTTAGATCATTCTATGGGCTACTCGGAGATGTCTAATGTTTTAATAAACGCTATTAAAACTAGCGACTGGTGGCGAACAACACCTGAAACTTTCAGAGATGCTTTGTTTATGGAGGGAGAAGACCCAGCTACTTTTAAAGAAAATCTGAGAATAAACAGAGAGTATGCAGTAGAGGTAGCGTTCTCATTATTTGGTGGTGGTTTCCCTGAGTCTTTTTATGACAAGGTAGCGCGTCGCGCTGAATTGTATAACTGGAGCGATGATAAAATAAAAAAAGAGATAGTGAGATCAGCTAGGTTACAAGAATTTGATATAGGTAAACCAGATAAAGGTAGCGTTAAAAGAACTCACGATACAATAATGAATTATTCGCAACGCATGTTGACTCCTTTAGGTGGCACAGCATGGGACTTTGCTTACAAAATTAATGCTGGTGTGTTAGATATGAATGCCGCTAAAGATCATATACAAACTATGGCACAAGCTAAGTTTGGTAACTTTTTAGATGTACGTGGTTTAACTGAACAAGGTAAAACTGTTTCAGATGTTTTTGAAACTCAACAGCAATCTATTGCGGATACTTTAGAAATAGATTTTGAAGATGTTCATATGTGGAAACTTTCTATGGATGAACTATTCCCATCTGACGGCACTACTACTAATGCGGGTCAGACAGTGCAATTAATGTCTGGTGAAAGAGAAGAGGATTCTGGTAGACGAGCCATGATGAGCGATTTTGATGCTATTGATTGGGCGAAGAAAAAAGATAGATATAAGACAACAAGAGGTTATAGAGATCAGTTAAGGAATCTTTCCGGTAGTTTAGTTCAAGTGTTAGGTAAGCGATAATGGCAATAGATCCAGAGTTCGGTGCGCTTTTACAAAGTTTAGGAGATCAAGAGGCTCAGATAAAATGGGCTGAAGATCT
>Ga0098040_1000394_pt1 | contig 20171 bp, 18 predicted proteins | sample 7_EtaG_FD_75065 | JGI IMG/M metagenome (GOLD analysis project Ga0098040, IMG submission 75065) | Marine viral communities from the Subarctic Pacific Ocean - 7_ETSP_OMZ_AT15161 metaG | ecosystem: Environmental > Aquatic > Marine > Oceanic | place: Pacific Ocean | collected 2015-01-08
CCGTGGTTGTGGTCTCATCGAAGAGGCTTTAAAAGAGGTAAGGTGAACATTTTTATTCCAATAAAACACAATTCTCAAAGGGTTCCAAGAAAAAACTTTAGGCTTTTAAATGGGGAACCTTTATATAAGCATGTTTTATTAAAATATGTCGATTTCGATGTATATGTTGATACAGATAGCGAAGAAATATACTCTGAACTTAATAGTGACATAAGGTTTTCTAATGTTAGTGTATTTAAACGAGCCGACCACTTGATTGGAGATACTGTTTCAGTTTGTGATCTAATAAAAAACTTTATTTTAAAGTTTAATATTGATAAATCAATAGTTCAAGTTCACGTCACAAGTCCTTTTTTAACAGCGACCTTACTAAAAAAAGCGTATAAGTTTATGAAAAAGCATGATTCTGTTGTGTCATGTAATACTTACAACTCAAGATTTTGGAGAAAAGAAAAATATGGCTTCTGTCCCTTGAATCATAATCCAATAAAATTAGAACAAACACAGGATCTTCCTACCTTATATGAAGAAAACTCCGCATTTTATATCTTTAATCCAGATGTTATAATGGCAACCGGAAATAGAATCGGAAAAAATCCATATTTCTATTCAATAAACACACCGTTCAATATTGACATAGATACAGAAGAAGATTGGAACAGTGTTATGAGAGAGGTAAAAAATGAAAAACATTAAAATTTTTATTGTAACATATAAACGAAGTAAAATATTGAATAAAACTCTGGACATCCTTTTTAACAAAACAGATTTCACAACAATCCCAGAGACAGAGGTTAATATAATAAATAACCATTCAGATTTTCACCTAAATGAAGAGTTTGTAGATAAAGTAAACGTTATTCACAATAATGCAAGGCCCGATTGGGATACAGGAAACCTTTCAAGAAGCTGGAATCAAGCTTTAGTTCATGGATTTAAAAATTTAAATAATCCTGAAACTAAAATTGTTGTAACAATGCAGAATGATATTGTCCTTCATCCAAACTGGGCAACAAATCTTTTGAAACTACATCAGAAGTATACTTTTGTCACTGGATGTCTCGGAGATAATATTGTTAGTTATAGACCAGACGCAGTTAAAAAGATTGGAATGTGGGATGAAAGATTTTTAACTCCCGGAAATAAAGAAGCCGATTATTATATCAGAGCTTTAATTTATAACAAAGACAAATCTATGATAAATGACACTGTTCATAATAGAACGTTAAATAACCATGATTCATTACCTTTAGATACTAATGAATATCAAGGGGGCAATGCCGATTGGATGGCGATAAAATCAAACGATATATGGGATGAAGCATGGTATCACACTTCTCAGATATTTAGGTGGAAGTGGAAGAACACATGGAAAACTCAACCATCATATACAGGGTGGTTAACGAACTGGTCAAGCGATTTTATAAACAACCCACCAAGTCCTCCAAAGGTTCCAAGTTTTGTTCAATATTATTATTTTGAAAAAGACATTGAACTTCATAATAAGAATTATGTCGGATGGAGAAAAGGTGATATGTGGCTTGATCTTGGCAAAGAAGGTGATATTGATCAACACCCGACTAAAGAAGGAGAGAAATTTAGATGAAATGTAAATTAATAGTTTTTGACCTCGATGGGGTTTTGGTTGATGCTTGTGAGTGGCATCGTAAGGCATTGAATAAAGCTTTAAAAGAAGTATGTGATTATGAAATATCTATGGAAGATCATTATGAGGTTTTTAATGGAACTCCAACAAGAGTTAAACTTCAAACTTTAACAGATTCAGGAGTCGTGCTTAAGAAAGATCATCAAAAAATATATGATTTAAAGCAAGAACAGACAATCAAACTAATAAAAAGAAGAGCCAAAAACCGACCAGAGAAGATTAGAATGTTAACTGAACTGAAAGAAGATGGGTATTATATTGCTTGTTATACAAACTCAATAAGAGAAACAGCGGAGCTTATGCTTGAGAAGACCGGAATCATCGATTTATTTGATAAAATCGTTACTAATCAGGATGTTACGAAAACAAAGCCTGATCCCGAAGGATATATTGATCTGATGGAACATTTTGGAGTCTCTCCAAAAGATACATTGATTATCGAAGATTCTCCAAAGGGATTTCAAGCCGCAAGAGCATCGAAGGCAAAGGTCATCAGAGTAGATAATCCAGACGCTGTTAATATTGGCTTATTTCGGGGTCTATTATGAAGATATTAATTCCAATGGCTGGCGAAGGAAGTCGGTTTATAAAAGAAGGATATACCTTTCCAAAGCCTTTGATCGAGGTAAATGGAAAACCAATGATTCAAGCTGTTGTCGAAAACTTAGATTTCGACGCTGAATACATTTTCCTTGTTAGAAAGAAGCATTTAGAAGAATATGGTGGTCTTGAGTCAACTCTTGAAAGAATAACAAATGGAAGATATAAGCTTGTTGAAGTGGATGGCTTGACAGAGGGAGCCGCTTGCACCGCTCTTCTTGCGAAAGATTATATTGATAATGATGATGATCTCTTGATTGCAAACTCTGATCAAATCATTGAATACGAACCTGAGAATTTTAAACTACTGAAAAACTTGACTCTTTGTGACTCAATGGTATTCACATTCAACGCTGTTCATCCAAAATGGTCGTTTGTTAAAACCAACTCAAGAGGGTTTGTAACTGAGGTAGCAGAAAAGAAACCCATTTCAGATATTGCAACTTGCGGCATCTATTGGTATAGAAGAGGTCTTGATTTTGTAAGGTCTGCTGAAAGTATGATTGAAAAGGACATCCGAGTAAAGAACGAGTTTTATATCGCACCAGTTTATAATGAACTTATTGCAGACGGAATGACTTTAATTCCTTTCTATGTTCACAAAATGTGGGGCATTGGAACACCAGAAGACCTGAGATATTATTTGGAGAACTACAAATGATTTTAATTTCACACAGGGGAAATATAAGAGGAGAAAGTAAAGCTTATGAAAACGCTCCCGGATATATCCTTAATACAATCAAAGAAGGATATGACGTAGAAATAGATGTAAGGTTTGTAAATAATAGATGGCTCCTTGGTCACGATGAACCAGAATATATGGTTGATGATCATTTTCTTAAAAATGATAAACTATGGTGCCACGCTAAAAATATAGAAGCTCTATATGGTCTATTGGATCTTGGAGTTAAATGTTTTTGGCATCAAACAGATAATTTTACTCTTACGAGCAATGGATTTATTTGGACTTATCCGGGTTTTGAGTTGACAAACAAGTCAATATGTGTTATGCCTGAAATGAGAGCAAAAATATATCAGAACTTTGATAAATGTGCTGGTATTTGCTCAGACAAAATAGAACAATACAGAGGTATTAATGATTGATTTAAAACAACTAGAAATTATTGACACAAGTCAAGATCTTTATGATAACTTCAACGGGTTTATATTAAGTCCAGACACAAAAGTATTTGGCAAACTTCTTGCAAGAACTCTCTTGATGGAGCAGGTAAAGAATGTACCCGGAGATATTATTGAATGTGGAGTCTTTAAAGGGACAGGTATTTTTACTTTTTTGAAGTTAAAACGTTATCTTTCTCCAAACACTGGAAAGAAGGTTATTGGATTTGATTTCTTTGATACCGACTCTTTGATCTCAAGTCTTTCAGATCAAGATAAAGAAGCAATGACAGTTTTATTCAAACAAAGAGGTTTCTCTCATGAAGAATCATTTCATAAATATTTGGGAAAACTTATACAGTCTTGTGGATTTCAAGATTATGAGTATGAATTGGTCAAAGGAGATATCTCCAAAACACTACCAGATTATTTGGATACAAAACCGGGATTAAAGATATCAATGTTATATCTTGACCTCGACCTTGAAGAACCAACTTATGATGTTTTATGCTGTGCTTGGGATAGAATGTCCAAAGGTGGCATTATTGTATTCGATGAATATGCCTTCCATCAATGGTCTGAATCAAAAGGTGTTGATAGATTTTTTGAAGGAAAAGATGTCGAGATCAAATCGTTGAATTATATTGCTCCTTCTGCTTATGTGGTGAAAAAGTGAATTTTAGTTTTGAACAAAGAAAAAAACTTATGATTTTATCTCACGAACGCTTAGTTAAAGTAAAGGAGTCTAAATCTCTTTTAGATTCTGCTCAATGGGATTATCATTATGCTTCTCATGCTTTGAATGTTCTTGATGGATTACAAGATGATAATGCTTTAAAGCTGTTAAAATCCGGTTTAGCAAAAGAATTAAAAGCTTCTAAATCTTCCTCACTAAAGGATGATCCAAATTCTGAAAATCAAGAAACTGTTTCTAAATTTAATTTTTTTACCAACATTACAAATCAAGAAATTTATTTTGGAAAATACAAAATACCAGAAATAATAAAACACGGAATCGCTGTAGACCTCGGAGCAAATGTTGGATTATTTGAGACCAAATACCATAATCGTTTTAATATGATTTATGCCTTTGAAGCAAGTTATCAGAACTTTCTTGAAACAATCGACAATATACAGAAAAATGATATCTCAAATGCTCTTTGTTTTAATCTTGCTGCTGCAAAAGATAGTAATGAAATAATAAAAATATATAGAAATAGTGGAATTGGCACTTCTGTTTCATGTACAACAACAAAAGAAATGCTATCAGCAGTATATAATGGAATTCAACACCCTGATTACAACGCAGATCAACAACCCGAATTGTGGAAAGAAAAGAATGAATCATACCACAATGTTATGACCATTTCATTAGAGGGAATATATGATTTTTTGGAGGTTGATTATATTGATTATTTGAAAATTGATATTGAAGGTGCTGAATATGATTTTCTTCTTGGAAAAGATTTATCAAGAATCGGAGCAATTGGATTAGAAATACATGGCCCCTTCGGAGAAGAAAAAAAGCAAGAACTCAAAGACTATCTTTTAAAATATTTTGACATTTATCATATTGAGAGTGATGAAAAACCCACACCAGAAAATAATTGGCAACCAACAATATCAGAAATAACTTATATTAATAAGGATTTGAAATGAAAAAGAAAGCTGCTATATTATTTTCTGGTATGATTAGAGAATCTGAGGATCATCATAAATTTTTTAAAGAAAACATAATGTATTTAAACGAAGACAAATATGATTTTGATATCTACATGTGTTTTTGGGATTACTCGGATTCATATAAATCTGATGGTCACTACCCTATAAGTGATGAAAAGAAAAACAATATTTTGGAAATATTTCAACCTAAAGAGTATAAAGTTCTTTCTCTCAAACAACAAATAAAAAAATATGTTGAAAAAAACCAAGCAAACTTTGAGTTTTTTGAAAGAACATTGCGTTTAAACCACGGAGGAATGAAATATAAATTAAATACGATTGTTTTAAACAATTATTGTTTAAAAGAAACATTTAAATTGGTGGAATCTAACAATATAAAATATGATGTTGTTATAAAAACTCGTTTTGATGCTTTGTTTAATACATATAATTTTATACCCGATGTTGAAGAAAATGAAATATTAATAACAAACAGAGACAGCAACCAATTATTTAATGATCATGTGATTGTTGGAAGTCAAAAGTCTATGGGTGTATTTTATAATTCGTTCGATAATTTATTTGATCAAAATTTTATGAATACGAATAACATTAGGTGTATTGAAACTCTTTATAGAACTATTTTAAAATATAACAACATAAAAATAAACCAACTTTATTGGAATCCATCTTTAAAGCGAAATCAGAATGAGCAAGGAGGGTGGCTTCGATTGTGGAACCCTCTTTATTTTGATGAAAAACACAAATTCTTTGAATCTATAACAAATCCAGAGTTTAGAAAAGAATATACTTTTCATGCAGCAAGAGTTGTAGGAAATAAGATAGATAAAGACACAGTAAATTTTATGTTTGATTCTGACAAAGAACAATTTTTAAAACTTTTTGACAAATCTTTTTTAACTCAACGAGATTTTTCTGCTGAAATGGAGGAAAAGTGAAATTATCTTGGCAACAAATACCATCTCCAATGGTGTCTGACATATTAAGTGAATATTGCGATGGAACGGTCATAGACACCGAACATGGCTGCTTTAATAATGAGACACTATACAACTGCATTCAAGTGATAAAACTCAAGAAAAAGCGGTGTTTTGTCCGTTTAAAGGACATTTCTAAGTCAATGATCGGGATGTGTTTGGATGCTGGAGCAGATGGATTGATCTTTTCAACGATTGAAACCGGAGAACAATGTGAAAAGATCATAGAATATTCTAGATTTCCGCCACACGGAAAGAGAGGCTTGGGTCTTGTAAAACAAAATCAATGGGCCATGGAGTACACTCGATATTCTCTTGTGAAGGATGGTCATGGAGATTATTACAAAGTCGCACCACCAATTTTAATACCTCAAATTGAAACAAAAGAAGGTGTAGATATGTTGGAGATAATTAAGACATTTGATTTTGATTATTATTTAATCGGACCTTATGACTTATCTATGAGTTTAAATATTGCTGGACAATTTGACAACCCGCTGTATAGGAGTTATATTGAAAAGGTGGAGAAAATTATTCCACTTAAAAAACGAGCAATACATATTCCAAAGAATATTGAATCCGTATATTTAGAATATTATTATTATGGTATCGTTTGCGTAGGAATGGATACAACAGCACTTTTAACTTGGCAAAAGGAGAAATTTTAGATGTTAAACTTTGAAAATAAAGGAGAAAACAATGTTAAACTTTGAGAATATAGGGGAAAGATTTATAGGAGTGATTCACTCTAAAGAATGGAAAGACCTCCAGAATAAATATAATAAATGTGATGATATTTATGTTTTAGGCCACGGCGGAAATATGGGAGTAGCAGATCACACAGCCGTAGATATGACTAGGCTTTCTAATGGCACGAAGAACGCAATGTGTCCCGGAAGTTGTGTTGTTGCTACTTCATATATTAATGATACTAATTTTGATCAATGGATGGTTGCATGGCTTCAATCAAGAACCTCCACTAGAACGAAATCACAAATGTCAAAATCTCTCGTATATGGAATTTCATCTTCTGGAAAATCAAAAGATGTAATCAAAGCACTCCAATGGGCATCTGATAACGGAATGGAAATATGCATGATAACGGCAAAACCTATCGACTTAGAGATAAAGGGACTAACGCAGGTAGTCTTGGGGGTTGATTATTATCACACAGCCGAGTGCCTTTCGCTGCTTCTTCAATATGAGTTAACACATGGGTCTGGTAATGTGTGCCCTCCCATCCCAATAAATTCATCAGAAGAATTAGAAAAGCTAAATTGGAAAGGCGGCAAGATTAGAAAACACAGCTACCCAGACGAACAAGTTAATATTGCTATTGATTTTGATGGTGTTATTCACCAATGTTCAAAGGGTTATTATGATGGAACCATTTATGACCCGCCGGTTGAAGGTGTAGTTGCAGCCTTAAAAAGATTATCAAACAAATATACAATTATTGTGTATTCGTGTAAATCTAAACCTGATCGAGGTTTAGTAGATGGAAAAACAGGGACTACTCTGATTTGGGAATGGCTTGAAAAATGGAACTTGTCACAGTATGTAAGCAAAGTGACAGCAGAAAAACCCCGTGCTGTTGCCTATATTGATGACAAAGGTATTAAGTTTGAGAACTGGGACCAATGTATTGATGATATGAGAGAACTAGAAATTCTATGATTCTTGTAACAGGACATAAAGGCTACATTGGTTCACATTTATATTCCGCTCTCATTGAGAGGGGATATTCTGTTATTGGGATGGATTTAAAAGACAATCAGAATATTCTATTTCATTTGAATAATATAAAAGAAAAAATAAATACTGTTTTTCACCTCGCGGCAATACCAAGTGTTGCTTATTCAGTTGAGAATCCCTCTTACAGTCTAATGCAGAATGTATTGGGAACCTCAACTGTTCTTGAATGGGCGATGAAAAATAATGTGAATAGATTCATATTCTCTTCGTCTGCTGCTATATATGGAAACGGAAACGGACCAACCTCGCCTTATGGATTGCATAAGTTAATGTCCGAGAAAGAGTGCAAGTTATATTCTGATCTTTACGATCTCGATGTCGTTTGTTTGAGATACTTCAATGTTTATTCTGAAGATCAAAAATATGGCGGAGCCTATTCCACAGTCATCGCGGCATGGATGGAGATGTTGAGACAAGGAAAAGAATTAAGAATTGACGGAGACGGAGAACAAACAAGAGATTTTATTTATATTGATGATATCGTTGATGCAAATATATTTTGCATGTTACACAATAAAAGGTTTAATGCCGACTGTTTTGATATCGCTTCAGGTCAGTCGGTATCTTTAAAATTTTTAAAAACAATGATAGAAAGATACCAATCAGCCAAATGGATTAACACACCAGAAAGAAAAGGCGATATAAAACATGTTAATCCTGATGTATCGGCAATAAATAATATAGGATGGTCCGCAAAAATACCCATAGAAGAGGGGATTGAAAAATGTTTACAAAATATAAAGGAGAAAAAAAATGAAACTAAGTGATCAAGCAGTTGGAGCCATTATGATGGCTCTTCAGAGGTCTTTGATGGAACAAAGTGATATAGTTCCAGTTTTAAAAGGGTTCAAGTTAGAAGAAACCGAAAAAGGAGTTGTTGTTAAAAATCCTCCATCGGTTGAAGTAAATAAAACAACCCAAATAGAGGCAAAATAGTGCCGAAGTATGTATATCGATGTAAAGAGTGCGAAGGACACTTCACCGTGGTTCACGGAATGACAGAGAGACAAAACCAGTGTGACTTATGTTCAACTTTGGATTGTCTAACAAGGGTCCCACAAATGCCTCATATCAAAACATCGGATACTGAAGATCGACAATCCCGACCGGCTGGGTCCATTGTCAAAGAAGCTATCGAAGAGAATGCAAGAATTTTGAAAGAAGAAAGGGATAAACTATGGGAGTATAACAATGACAGTTAATTTTACAGTTTGGATTATTATGGCTCTTATTTTAAGTGTATCAATTAATATAATTGCTTTTTGGTATATTAAAAAAATATTAACCAGATTTCTTTTTATATCTCAAAACCTTAATGATTTAGTTAAGATAATAAAGACTTATAGAGATCATATTAAAAGTATTTATAGCTTAGAAATGTATTATGGTGATGAAACAATGCAAAATTTAATATCACACACAGTCAGTTTATCGGAACTGTTGGAAGATTATGAAGACATATACTCCATAACAGAACCGCTCATAGAAGAGGATGATGAGGAAAATATTTATGGAGAAGATATAGATGCCGAGGAAACGAACAGCCAAGAAAAAGATGTACTTTACGCAGGACCACGAAAACGCGATTCTTGAATATTGTACTTCGACCTGCAATAAGCGAAGAACGGTCTTATATATAGATTGGATTCAACCAGCCTTTGATGAAATGGTTGATAAAATAGTTTATACTTATAAATTTACAACTCTTCCAAACATCGATGAGTTACGAGATGAATGTAAAATATGGTTAACAACTATTTTAGAAAAATATGATGTTTCAAGAGGCTCCAAGGCTTTTTCATATTTTAGTGTAATAACAAAAAACTGGTTTATACACAAAGTAAAACAAACTTCCAAGCGAGCTAAAAGAGAAGTTGATTTTGAAGACGCTTTAAAACAAGTGGATCCTGAGAAAATTGTGTGTTATAATCCATACCCAGCCGAGCAAGAGTTTAAAGATTTCTGGCGATCACTATGGGAAGAAATTGAATGTTGGGACACCAATGACATGAAAGAGAATGAAAGAAAGGTTTATGAGGCAATCAAGATAATATTAAATTCTGTCGAGGATATAGAAATTTTTAATAAAAAAGCAGTTTATCTATATTTAAGAGAACTTACCGGACTCAATACAAAACAGGTTGTATCACAACTAAATAAGTTGAGAAAAAAATACTCTTTATTTAAAAGAGATTGGGATGATGGTAAAATTTGATTAAAATCTAATTATTATATGAGTAAAAAAACAGATAAATATATTGATGAAGCAATAGATAATATTCGCCTCGACCGTGAGATAACCCGCGAACTCTTAGATGATGCTATTAAATGGCTTGCAAAAGATGAATCTCGCCACCGCGAAATAGGGATTGTTGTCTCAAAATATGTTGAAACACTCCAGAGATCTAACGAGCAACTTGTTAAGGTCGTATCTTTATTAAATAAGAAAGAAGCAACTGCTGGTCTTAGTGATACTGACATGGATGAAATTTATGAAATGATTGCCAAAGAGGGAGATAAAAAATGAGTTTTATTAAGGGTGCCCAAAAATCATTATCAGATAAGGGATCAAGGAAGTCATGGCATGGCGATTTAATTCAAAAATTAATTCAAAAACAATTTGTAAATAAACTTCAAAATATGGAAGAATTTGATGCAATTGTTCTTAGATCTGATTTAATAAATGCTCCTCTTCCAACTAAAATCACTGGTGATTCAAATGCTGGAATGAATATTAGCAGCCCCTCTATTTATAAAGCATATTTAAGACCAATTGATATTCATGATTTTTTGGTCCCCGAGCCCTGCAAATTTAAAGATAAAGCTATGCAACAATATTGTATTTCTCTGCATCCAATAGCCATGTCTGAAACCATTATGCAAGATGGTATTTCAAATTATGCCGTCCAGCCCGGTGACATTGTTAGTTGTAGATATCTGAAAGGTCCCGATAATCCAACGGGAATGGTTGGTTTAAGATTCGACCCTAGACGTGTTGGGGTGTCAACTGAAGATCAAAAAGTTGCTCTTTTTGGTTGTGATGAACAAGCAGCAGAATCTTTAACAAATATAGCCAACCGCTCATCCGAGGCCGACCCATCAACCGCTTGGGATATTAACGATGGTAGCGACGGAGACGACGGCGGCGGAGGCGGCGGCGGCGAAGGTCCCCGCAGTGGGCAAAAATGGGACTTGGCTGATTATAACAGAATTAAACCAAAAGCAAGTAACTATAATCCAAAACTCACTGGGGTGGATTATCCTAAAGCCGAAAAAGGAAGAGAAGCATATTATATAAGGAAAAGAAAAAAGAAGATAACACATGTAATGTTACATGCAACAGCAGGCAGTGTGGACACATATAAGAAAGATGGCAGCCTAAAAAGCCTCAAAGCCCGTGGAACAATTACTAGGTTTGCTAAAGAATTAATTACCACCGGCTACACCTATAAATGTCCGAAATTTCACGAACCAAAAGATGAAACTAAAGAAGGCTCCGGTTATAAGCGAAAAGTGAACCCAGCTACGACGAAGCTTTGGACTGTTGATGAAATGAAGGAAGACACCAAAGGACTGGGAAATTCATCCAAGATAGAGAAAAGTGGGATAAAAAATCCAGCTTGCAAAATAGTAAAAGAATATGGATGGTATCATTGGGATAAAACTGCTAAGAAATATGTAGTTAAAAAAGAAAGCGATTTAGGAGCCCCTTGGCCGACAGGCTATATATGTAACCCGAAGAACGAACAGGTTGAATCTCCTAAGAAAACTTCTATCCATTATGCTATATCTCAAGCTGGCATTGTTGTTCAAGGAGCAAGAGAGAATATGATAACCCACCACGCCGGCAATTATAATGGTAAATCAGTCGGAATTGAAATATGTGGTCCGCCCCAAGTAGGCAATGGCCAAGGCTATGAGGGAAAATATTCTAAAATGTATACGAAGGAATTAGTGGAAGAACTCGCAAATTTAGTAGCAGATATATGTAAGAGAAACGGTATAGTTCCATCGTGGAACCCCGGTCCTAAAATAAAATACGACAGAAAATGGAAAAGTACGGAAAAGGATTGGGTTCCCGGAACAATTCTTGGACATGATCAATATGCGATTGGAAACCGCTCAGATCCGGGAACTCATATAGAGAAAACCAAGGGACCCAACGATAAGAACTGCGCCCAAGCAGATTTCGATTGGCCACATTTTATGGATTTGGTGATGAAAGTTTATAATGGATAAAATATAAAATGGCAAGTAAATTAAAACAAGGTGCATTTAGGGCTTTAATGGATATGGGATCAAGATTTTCATATACCAGAGAAGCAATTTCTGATTTGGCACAAAAACATTTTGTTAACAAACTTAGAAATCAAAAAAGGTTTGATGCGATTGTATTAAGATCTGATTTAATAAATGCTCCTCTTCCAACTAAAATCACTGGTGATTCAAACGCTGGGTTGAATATTAGAAGTCCTTCTATTTGGAAAGTATATGTTAGACCTTTAGATATTCATGATTTTTTGGTCCCTGAGCCCTGCAAATTTAAAGATAAAAATATGCAAGAATATTGTATTTCTTTACATCCAATAGCTATGTCGGACTCTATTATGCAAGATGGAACTTCAAACTACACTCTCAATCCGGGAGACATTGTTAGTTGTAGATATTTGAAAGGACCCGATAATCCGAATGGCATGGTTGGCTTAAGATTTGATCCGAGACGTGTAGGTGTATCGTCGGAAGATCAGAGCAATGCACTTTGGCAATGCGACGAAGACGCTCAAAACACTTTAAAAGAAAATGCAAAAAGATCATCAGAAGTTGACCCATCTACTTCTTGGGATATTCAACCAGACAAACCAAAACCACCCACGCCTTCAAAAAACAATAAAGGAGGAACCACAACACCTGTTTTAGATTTATCAAATGTTGATGTAAAAACACTTCCTTTAATGAATGCTGAAAAATATGGACTCGGAGCCAAAATACCCAAATTTGATGAAGATAAAGCATTAACATATGCAGATACTTACACATGGGAATACAGGACTCTTTTCTTTGTTATTGCTAGAGGCGGCAAATCTAAAAAGTTTAATCATGTTGTTGCTTTGGACGGTGGAACAGTAGGAATAGCACACTATGCATCCGGCGGTTTAAATAGACTATACAAGGTGATGAATGAAAAAGGAATTCTGCAATCGTATCTTGGATATTCTTTGAGTCATCTAAAGGACCATGATTGTAGACAATTTAAAGCGAAAGAACCTTGGAAAGCCGCTGGATATAAAAAACGCGATGTTTATTTTGCCGCAATGGAAAAATCCGGATCCACAGCACATGTTCACAAGGGAAAAAATGATAAAGGACAAGGGTGTTATAGTGATGACAAATGGAAAACTGGGATGAAAAAGTTTTGTTCTGAAGCGAAAAATAATGACTTGCAAGTAAAAGCTTGGATGTTGAGCAGTAAACCATCAAAGGCATATGAACTTGCAAAGAAATATGGCTGGACAACTGAAAGAGAACATGGGGCCTCCGCTGCCATATCCAATAGTTCACCCAAGTTGTCTCAGAATCTTACCACAAAGGCAAATGGAAATATAGAACATGTAATGGCACTATATGGCGGCCCAACCCACCAAGAATGCGATCTAATGAATGCCGCCGGGGTTAAACCTAACGACATTCCAAAAGAAAAACGTTCTTCGTCAACTAGTGAATATTATAAAAAAGGCAAATGGGCCGCCAACGGCCACAGAATAAGAAGGATTCAAGCTATAAACAGAATCTTTCCGAAAGAAGGAAGCCCAGAAATAAAAAAGAAAACATAATTTTAATATTGAGGTAAAAAATGAGTAATGACTCTTCAACACATTTAAAGGCAACTATTGTCACACAAAGACAAATTGATATAAATAAAAAACAAGATAAATATAACCCTAAAGGTTTCGGACTATCTCACCAAGAAGAGATGGTCCCGGAATTTCATTATGGTGATGTTGAAAAAATTAGATGGGAAAGTGGATATAATTCTTTTATAGTTTTAGGAAAAGACCGCCCTTCCCATCGGTTTTCCGGCGCAGGAGGCACCGGCGAAACTCAATGCGGAATGATAGATTTGGTTGCTGGCCGAATCGGATCTTCTTTATTAAAAAATCCAAAATTATTAGAAGGAACTTCTGAGGGCGGCAAAATTTATGTTGGAAATAATTTTATTGCCGATTCCGCTAGAGTTTATATAACTCAAAAAGCTAAAAATGTCGATAAATATTTGGGATTCGCAAACAAAACCCACAAAGTAAATGATTTATCAGCCGTTATTATTAAATCAGATTGTACTAGAATTGTTGGAAGAGAAAGTGTTAGAATCTATACTGGTTCTTCTAAAACAGGTGAAGGACTTGGAGAATCTGGAGAAATGAGATCCAACAATACACCGATTGAGTCTGCAAGAATAGAGCTTGTTGGCGGAGGAAATGAAGACGATTTACAACCAGCCGTTTTGGGTAAAAATTTGGTAGAATTTTTGAAAAAAAATAATACAATTTTAACTGATAATTTAAGACGCATAATATTTGATATTATAATGCAGTTGACTGAACATAGTGCAACACTTGCTGTATTAACATTGGGAAGCTCCTCTGCGTTGGCAGCAAAAAATGCAGTCATGAACGCAGAAAATATTATGGCATCATTAGCTGACTCTCTAAATGAAAAAATTAATAATATTAATTATCTAAATCTTGGAACAATTCCCGGAACGTTTTCTATTTTAAGTAACAAAGTATATATTACTTGAGGATATTATGTCAAATTCAAAATTTTTAAGCATACAAAAAGATATATGTGAGAAGCCGGACAAAGCTCCGGAACCAGATAGGATATGCGCCTCTTGCGTGCCAAATCCTGATTTTATACCTCCTGACTGGTGGTTGGAGACTCAACCATGGCTAAATAAAGCAACTTGTGAATATTCTGTTGCTGTTACCATAAATGAAGAAGGTCGAATATTTAAATTGAGTGATTTAGAAAAGACTTTTGAAATGGTAAGAAAAATTGTTGATAATGTTGATGGTAACATTGATACCCCTGTTAGTAATGAATCTCTTATTGCAACCCACCCAGATGGCTTAGAAGCTGGTGCTTTTGAGCTTATTAAAAGAACTTATAAAAAACCGGGCATTAGAAAGTTATTAAGGCATTACGGAAAATTAGAATCTGATGAAATTATATGTGCTGCTATAAATGTGGAACAAAAAGAAACTGAGTTTAGTTCACTCGCTAAGTTTGTCTTTTTGGCTGGAGTAGTTGTAGCAGGTGTAGCTACAGGTCTCATCTTTCCCGTTGCAGGAACCATAGCAGGAACAACTCTAATGGCTGATTTATTTAGAGATTCTAAAAAAGAAAAAGATCTTTGTCGAGATGAAGAAAGTATGATAGAAAATCCCAATCTACAAGCTCTATCAGATGGTCTCAATTCTCTTCTTGATGAAGTAGGATTGATATTTGGTGCCGAACAAGTAGCAGCATGTGCAAATATGGCGTATTTAAATTATTCTGATTTTATAAAAGTTAGACAACAATTAACATCATTTCATTCAAGTCAACAATATAAAACGCTTGAAATAGAAGAAAAGGTTAAGGATAAATTTTGTGATATAAAAAATCTAAATGCTGTTGAATTATATACAAGAGTAGCTGATTATCATTTTCACGGACTTGCAGATAATGCAATTTCTGTTTTAGTAACAATTCCTGCTCATATTTTTGATCAAATACCTTCTGCTCCAAATGTCGAAGGTGCCGATGCCAATATAGAATCAGTCAAATTTACAATAGCAGAATTTACAACATACATTTCTAAGTTACATAAAACATTGTCTATATTTTCCAAGTTTCAATCCGCTTTTTATCAAAACGAAAGTGGCAAAATGATCCAATCGGTTCCAAAGTATGATATGCATTCTGACAATCCTATTCCAGAAGCCACTGAGGAACCCCCAGAAGCCACTGAGGAAGCCCCCCAAGCCACCGAGGAGGTCTCTTTTTATATAAAAACATATGTCGATAAAGTTTTAGATTTTGAAAATCGTTTAGCTTCCTTTATAGAGAGTAAGGGCTATGGATATCCCGGAGGAGGTATTATGGCAATGATGAGAGGAGCCGCAGGTTTGGAAAATGATGTTGGTGAGATTGAAATATTTTTTGATAAATCTGATCCCTCTAGACCATTTAAATTAACTGATACAATAAAAATAAAACCAAAAAGTTGTAATTGGAAAACATTAAAACTACCAGCAGAACCAGAGCCTTTAATGCTCGGGATGGACGTTGGCAACCTCAGATCTTTTGCTTTTCACGAACAAACAGCAATGGGTTATATAGCAAATTATGCTTCTATTAATAGACAAATAAATGCTAGAGAAACACCCCCTTGGCTTGACTTTATTTTAGATAATACATGGCCCAAAATAACAGTAAATTACGGTACTTCTACTATGTTTTCAGATAAGAGTGCTATAAATTGTTTGGCAGAAAATTTGGGAACACTTGATGATTTAATATTGAATGAATCTTTGAGTTTCTTTGAAGCCTTTCAATATCAGATGAATAAAAATAATTGCAAGATTATGAAAAATCTATATAAAACGGATCCACCCATTTTTGACGGAAAAAAGAAAACCAAAAAAGCGGAAAAAATAGAAGCAAAGAAAAGAAAAAAGAAACTGGATCAAAAATCTGGACTATATGATGAGATGAAAAAAACTAAGGAAAACTCAACGGGCGGTGAAACAACTGATCAAGAGTTAGAAAGTGTATTGTCTAAGCTTAATCCTTGTAATTGGAAACAAATAACAATGAAAGCCATTAAATGTTTGTTGGCAGAAATGACTGTCGAAGATGGTTATAAAGAAATAATAAAATCCACTCTTGGTTCGGTTAGTTCTGCTGGGCTAGAACTTATTATTGAATCTTTGCCATATGATAAACAGCAAGAAATTAAAAAAGAAGTTGAAAAAAGTTTTAAAGATATGCCTGCGCCATGGGACGCAGGATGGGAATCTGGGGATCTTGGGGCCGCCGTTGACGCGACTGTAATGGATAATATAACAAAAAAAGTATCTTCTATGGAAGATTTAGAAGTTACAAAAAAAGATCTTCAAGCCCGAATTACTAAAAATACAGCACGAATAGAAGAAATATCTAAACAGACTTATATAGAAACACAAGCTCTGAAAAGCATGGGGTCAGACTCAGTAAAACAACATCAAGATAAAATAAAAAAGATTACCCAACAACTTGAAGAAGAAAAAACAAGGCTTACTCAGAATGATAATAAAACTCGCGAAATGACCCAACTAAAACAAGACGTTTGGCAAGGCATTTTGGAAGATGAAGCTGAAAAAGCAGAAACAGAAAGAAAATTAGAACATCTAATCTCAACAGCCCCAATGATGTCTTTTGGAGGTGCTCTCGTCCCAAATGAAGCTGATGCTAACCAAATGCAATCTTACCGTAGAACAATAGAAAGTATAGATGAAAAAATAGAAGGAAAAAAAAGAGCCATTGAAATATACGAAGAGCAACTGGTTGATCTCCCCGCCGAAAAAGATCATATAACATCTGTGATAAAAATAAAACAAGATGCACTCGCACAAGCAAAATCAGATGCGAAGAAAGATGGATTTGTGTTGTCGTCCCAGAGCGGCTTTCTCGGTTCTGGAAATGTACACTATTCTTTGGAGCTTGCCGAGAAAAATATAAAGAAAGAAGTTGAGAAAGAAATAGCTGAGTTAAAAGTTAAAATTGCTGATGATGAGAAAAAGCTAGAAACCTCTGCAACTGATTTGGACAAAAAAGAAAATAAAGCAAACTTTGCCGAACTTAACTGGAATAATCTCACACCAGAGGATCAACAGAAGGCAATACAAGATCAAAAAGATCAAACAAGACTTGTTTCTTTAAGAGAGGGAGATAAAGTTAAACAAGGAACTTTGGGAAGGGCACTTGGAAATGTTCAAAAAGCAGTGACTCAAGCATATATCGATCAAATAATGAAAAGTGCTGATGTAATGGAACTAATGAATGCTATAAATAAATTGCCCGGAGCTAAAATCATTGGATCTTTTTTAACTTCTTTTGATTGCCCAAGAGATTCTTTGATATATCCACCTATTGATAGTTTTTTAAGTTCGTTAACATTGGATCCTTGTGGTCCCGGAAAAACAAGAATGGCACTACCGGAAGTACAACAGTGGCCTCAAAGGTGGAACCCTTTTGCTGGCCTCGGAGATGCATTTTCCTATGCGTTTAAAAAATCAGTGGGATCATTATTGACGGCACTTTTGGTTAAACAAGCTTCAATACTTGAGGCTTCCGCATGTAGATCCGTTGAGGCCGCAAAAAAAGTTTCTTTAAATCTTCTTTCGGGTGAAGACGCAGGTTTATCGGGAATTATTGATGAACTGGTTTGCAAAGAGGCAGCCCCGGAGAAAAAAGATAATGCTGCAATGAATTTATTTAATGCAACGGGAGTACCTCAAGCAAGCCCCGCTTCTGCTAGGGAGTTATTAGACACTATGTCAGTGTTGGGATCTGAAAATGATTTTAAAAAAGCGATGGTTTATCCTTCAGATGAGCAAGATGGAACATTTTTAGATAACTTAGCTAGAACTGTTTCTGCTGTACATCCAGAATATTCTCAGTTTATTGGATCCGGACAACAAATGGGCCAGTTTTTACAAGCTGCCGGTGGCCTTTTATCTCCTGAACAAGTCAATACTATAATGGACGATTTAGAAAGTCCACTTGCCGACTTTCCTCTTGATTCCAGTATTTGTTTAACAAAAGCTGAAGCAGAGGAATATGATGATCAATTAACTGAGTTTTATTCTGGATACGTTGGACCAGCACTGGCGAAGGATTTTGTAGATAAACAAAAGGATAGAAAAAAATCTGATCTTGCAGATTTAGCAGAGGCTCTGGCGAAAGGTCCAGAGGACTTTTTTAAAGATACTATAAATAATGCATTAGCCCCTCCTGATCCTGATTGCAAAGATAACCAGTCTCTTATTAAAATACCTGAGAATATTAAAGACATCACCGCCGGTATAGCTTCTTCGATTTTTGTTCCTCTTAAAAAATCTTTTTCAGATGATACCATGGAGGAAAATATTTTTGAGGCCGCATTCGGGTTCGACTCGGTTGGAATTATGTTAACTTTATTATCTGATGTTGTTGGATATAATATGGCAAAACACAGCAGAATAAGGACAAATTTAATTTTTAAGGCTCTCGCTTGGATCGGGATATTCGATGCCGAAGCTCCTTACCCAAATACAATTGGACGATATATGAGAGAATATATGCTTGATCTCAATGGATCAAATAATAAATATAAAAATGGTGAGATTTATTGGGGCTTTAAAGATAATATTTATGCTGATGGTGTTTTTATTGGGTATGCATCAGATCAATATCTTGAAGAAAAATATACAATAACCATTACAGAAGACGATCAATTTAAAGTAATAAACCATAATGACTTCAATTATAGATTTCATCAAAGAGGACCAGATTTTAAAACTCTCTCTGGAGATGGATCAAGAGGTATAATTATTGAAAGACCAATATCCGAAGAGGAATCAAGTATATTATCTTTATACGAGCCAACAAATGACACATTAGTTGCTATTGAAAAAGAAAATACTTACAGTAACCATGTTTTAAAAAATATTATAAATGAATATTGGGAAAATATTCCAAATGTAAATGTTGATTTGAAGTTTGCTGATAAAATTATAGAAGATGTTAATAATATAATGTTTACTAAATTTAGAGATTCTCTTTTAAAAACTGAAAACGGTGGAATACCTCAAGGGTTCAAGCATGGTGGAAATGCTGGTACAATAACATTGGATGATCTAACTTACGTTGACCCAAAACCGGGATCAACAGAATATACATACACAGATGATGAACGAGTTCTTGGAAGAAGTATGACAAATAACCCAAGAATTAAATTTTTAAACCCTGAAAAATACGGTGGTTCCTTTGAGGTTCCAAATATTTATATAGATCCAGTTGAAGCTTCCGGGTGGATGAGAATGTCAAGAATGATTATTCCTGATATTGATGGGTGCAGCGAAGACACCCAAAGTAGTTTTTTAAGATTAGAAGAGCTTGAAAAATTTATAGCTGAAAGACAAAATCAAATACCACTTAATGAAGAATTATCAAAATCACCTGATTGTGTAACCGAGGTTCCTTTTAATAAGATTGCATCCCCTTCAACTTTGGCAACATTGGAAGGAATAATCACAGCTTCTATTAGAGTTTTCTTGTCTGAAATATTTATCTTGGGTTTGCCA
>Ga0098040_1000395_pt1 | contig 20084 bp, 21 predicted proteins | sample 7_EtaG_FD_75065 | JGI IMG/M metagenome (GOLD analysis project Ga0098040, IMG submission 75065) | Marine viral communities from the Subarctic Pacific Ocean - 7_ETSP_OMZ_AT15161 metaG | ecosystem: Environmental > Aquatic > Marine > Oceanic | place: Pacific Ocean | collected 2015-01-08
AAGTGAGGTAAGGAAGGAGCTTGCATCCAGGGCATTGGCATCCAGGTCATTGCTTGAGTTCACTAAGAGGAGCCATGGGAGCTATCAAGTGAGCTGGCATCACAGGATGATAGCGGAGAGGTTGGAAGCTGTGGAGAGGGGCGAGGTCGACAGGCTTATGATAAACATGCCCCCCAGACATGGCAAGTCCGAGCTTAGTTCCATAAGGTTCCCTGTCTGGTTCTTGGGGAGGAACCCTGCTAAGAGGGTGATAGCGGTGTCTTATTCAAGGGAGCTTGCCACGGACTTTGGAAGGAAGACGAGGAACTTGGTGAAGTCGGAGCAGTTCACGAACGTGTTCGATGCGTCATTGTCCGAGGACAGTTACTCTGTGCAGAAGTGGGACCTTTCTGAGGGAGGCGGATATGTAGGAGTAGGGATAGGGGGGACAATAGTTGGCAGGGGTGCGGACATCTTTTTGATAGATGACCCGATCAAGTCAGCGGACGATGCTGACTCTGCCACTTACAGGGACGCAGTTTGGGATTGGTATCAGAACGTGGCATATACGAGATTGGAGAAGGGAGGGGCAATAGTGCTGACCATGACGAGGTGGCACAAGGACGATCTTGCAGGAAGGTTGACGGACTTGGCGAAGAAGGACGGATGGGAGGTATTGAGCCTCCCTGCCACAGGGGATGCGAATGAGAAGGAGAGGGAGGAAGGAGAGGCCTTGTGGCCAGAGAAGTATGACGATGCCTCTTTAAAGAGGATAAGGGAGAACATTGGCACGAGGGCATTCGGAGCGCAGTATTTGCAACGCCCTGTGATGGAGGAGTCCAGCATCTTCAACCGCAAATGGTTCAGGTTCTATGAGCCTGGGGGGCTTCCCCATGTGTACAGGTACATATGGAGTTGGGACACGGCATCGAAGGCGAAGGCACAGCATGACTTCTCGGTCGGCACGTTCTGGGCGGAGTGCGAGAATGGTTTTTATTTGGTGTACTTGTGGAGGGAGAAGTGCATATACACGGATTTGAAGAGGGCGATATTGAATATGCAGTCAGCATGGGAGGCGGACTGTGTTTTGATAGAGGACGCATCCAGCGGTATTCAGTTGTTGCAAGACCTTCAGGAGACCACTTCCTTGCCCATATTGCCAGAGAAAACAGAGGGCAGGAGCAAGGAGGCGAGGGCGGTGGCCATATCACATTTGTTTGAAAGTGGCAAAGTTTTCTTCCCAAGGAATGAAGATTTTGTTAATGTATTGGTGGACGAGCTGGTTTCTTTCCCAGCGTCAAAGAGAAAAGACCAAGTAGACAGCGTTTCCCAAGCATTGCGTTTCATGAAAAGGCAAGAGGATGCTTGGGTGGAGTGGTTATGAGCAGTTTTTTACAAAAGATCAGGGACGGCCTGGGCATAGTGCCTGATCTTAATCAGATGCAGGATGACCTCTATGAGAAGTCGAGCTTGTTCACTCCTGTGTCAAATACCTTGCTGAGTGGTTTCTTAGAGCAGGAAAGCACATATGACAAGCTTTCCAAGCAAGGGTTCCAGAAGAACCCTTACATATTCTCATGTATTGACATACTGGCGAATGCGGGGGCGAACCTGAAGCTTTCCTTGTTCAAGGGCAAGAGGGAGATAGTCAGGGAGCATAGGATACTCGACCTGTTGGACAATGTTTACTACGGGGACTCGAAGCTTTCTTATTATGATTTCATGTACTTTCTATGGGCTTACTTCTATTTGTCAGGGAATGCTTACCTTTGGGTGGACGTTTCTTCAGGGAAGCCTTCCCAAGTGGTATTGCTATCACCTTCTGAGATCAGGATAGAGGTGATGGCGAACGAGGTGAAGTATTATATAAACAATAAGCTTTTCAAAAGCAACGGTGCAAAGCTGGTCCATTTGAAGTTCTTCCATCCTTTCCAGAAGACAGAGGGGATGAGTCCTTTGGGGCCGTGCGCCATGTCGATAGACCAGAACAATGCGGGCAGGGTATGGAACACCAACCTCTTGAACAGGATGACCAAGACGGACGGCTATCTTGAGTCGAATGCGGGCAGGTTGTCCGAGAAGCAGAGATTGATATTGAAGAATGAGATGGAGGTCAAGACAGGGGGAGCGAACAACGTCATGAAGACGATGGTGCTGCCAGGTGGGATGAAGTTCCACCCTCTTACTTTGTCAGCGGTGGACATGGACTGGGAAAAAGTAATGGGAATGAGCGGAAGGGAGATATCAATGACCCTCAAAGTCCCTGCGGAGCTTTTGGGGTTTGAGAACAGGACTTATCAGAATGTGAAAGAGGCGAAGGCAGGGCTTTATTCAGAGGCGGTCATCCCTCAGATGAACAGGATGCTGAGTTTTCTCAACAAGGAGTTGTTGACCTTGTTCGGGGAGGGCTTCCATTTAGAGATAGACATGGACAAGGTGGACGTATTGAAGCGTGACAGAACGCTTGTGACGAAACAGGCGGTGAGCCTTTTCGACTCAGGGATCGTGACGAAGAACGAGGCGAGGAAGTTGTTGGGGTATGATGAAGTGTCAGATGGGGATTCTTTCAAAGAGGAGATGGAACCACCTGATTTTACGAATGTGGCAAGGGAAGCGGAATTAGAGAAAGAACCTAATAATAAGATGAGGGCGGTGAGCGATGATTGAGGTGAACATCATAGAGAAGTGCAGGGCTTTGGACATTGACCCTGACCTTCCAAAGAGCGAGCAGGTCTGGGGAGTGTACTCTGAGGATGGGAAGAGGCTTTTGGGAAGGTATCCGAGCTTAGAGAAAGCAAAAAAGCATTCTAATGACATAGAGGCAAATAAGGAGGAAGCTCAGATGAAAAAGAAATCTTTTCAATTTGAGGTGAAGAATTTTAATGTTGATGACAAAGAGATAAACGGGGTCCCTGTGAAGGTGTTCGAGGGATATGCTTCTGTTTTCTCTAGTGTGGACAGGGTGAGGGACGTGGTGATGCCAGGGGCCTTCACCAACGCATTGCAGAAGAATGGCAATCGTATGATACTTATGAGCAACCACAGGATGAACGTGGGGGTGGCAGATGTCAAAGAGGATTCCAAAGGTCTTTTTGTGAAAGGGTACATCAATCAAGAGACTCAAGCAGGAAGGGAAGGGTATTCTCTTTTAAAGATGGGTGCAGTGAACAGGATGAGCTTTGGTTACGAAGTGAAAGAGCAACAATGGGTGGAAAAGGACGGGAAGGAATACAACGAACTAAGGGAACTTGTTCCCCATGAGGTCAGTTTCGTTGATTTCCCTTGCAACTCCCAAGCTGAGATTACTGCTGTTAAATCAGTAAGTGATGAACCAACAACTGACCCTGAGATTTTGAAAAGTCTTAGGTCTATCAATCAGGGTCTAATTAAATCTACTAATTACTTAAAAGGAGAATCTAATGAGTAATGAGCAAGAAGTGAAAGCCCTGATCGAAGAACAGGGGAAATTGGTCAAGTCTTTTCGTAAAGAGGTTGTGGACAAGATCAACACAAATGAAGAGAAGAGCAAGCAGTTCGTCAATGACAAAGACGCTAATATGCAAAAAAGGCTGGACGAGATCGAAGAGAAGATCAACAAGTCCAACCGCAAAGTCCTTGAAGGGGCCTCTGAAGATAATAACAAAGAGGAAAGCAAAGAGCTTAAGGGCCTTTATGACGCTTATGTGAAGTTTGGTGAAAAAAAGATCGATAGAAACGATCTTGAGAGAATGAAAGAGCTGGCCACTAATGAATACCAAAAGCGTTTGAACAAAGCGGCAGGTGATCCTGTAGTGTCTTACACGGATGCTTCGGGAGGTCATTTGATCCCTGAGTTCATGTATCAAACCATTCTCAATAATTTTCAGGAAATTGATCCAATGAGGTCTGAGGCCGATGTAGTTTCAATTACTAGTAATAAGATTGAGTTCCATACAGGATTTGACGCAAGTGCTGGATGGGAAGCTGAATCATTTACTTATAATTCAGGGACTGCCCCAGATGCCGCTGATCCTTCTTTTTCCCGTAAAGAACTTTCTTGCGATGTATTAGCAGGTCAGATCAGGCTGTCACTTGAAGCTTTAGAGGACATTCCAAATATTGGTTCTTATGTTACTGAGCGTTTAGGTGCTAAGATGGCATATACAGAAAGTTATGCTTTTATTAAAGGAAGTGGTAGTGGACAGCCTCAAGGCTTTGACACTAACACTAACCAAGTTCTTATGGCAGCTCAGAGCAATAACGTGACCATGGGCAGTAATACTGTATTTGATTATGATGAGTTCTTTGAGCTTCAATCGGCATTCAAGACAGGATACCAGAGCAATCTAAAGTGGTACTTCAACCTAGACACCTTGGGCAAACTTAGAAAAGTTCAAGACGGTAACAGTAATTACCTATGGGCAGGTGCTTTGCAAGGAGCGGCTGAAGCTCACCCTGCTACTATTGGAGGAAGACCTTATACAATACTTCCTTCATTGAGCAACTTAGCGGCAGATTCATACTCGGTATATTGTGGAGACATGAAGCAAGCTTATAAGATCATCCAGAGAGTGGGTATGAGCGTTAAGCGTTTGGATGAGTTCCAATATCCAGATGTCCTATTCATTGCTCGTATGCGTATTGGCGGAGACTTAGTGTTACCTGAAGCATTAGGTTACATGAAAGGAGCCAGTTAATAACTGATTAACCCTAGGGGATGCCCAGGCATCCCCTTTTTTAGGAGGTCGATATGGCTGAAGAGAAAAAAACAAAGAAAGCGAAGAAAGCGAAGAAATTAGACCCCACAGCGGTGGAGAAATTCCTTAAAGAGCTGGAAGGCTCTGAGCTGAAAAAGCACAAATGGGCAGCGAACAATTTGAGGACAGCCCTTAAATTATTGAAGGGCTGAGATGGCAGCGATCAAGCTGGTATCAGCGGCCGACATAAAGACGTACCTTAATTTCTCAAGCACCAATCAAGACACTTTGATAGGTGAGATGATCGAACAGGTATCTGAGGACATTCAAAGTTATTGTGACAGGACCTTTACTGAAGGCACAGATGTACTTGAGTATCCCATAGGAGGGGGAAAGTATTTGTCCCTCAAGAGGTTCCCGATAACCTCAGTCAGCCATGTCAGGTACAACACCGACTTTGACTTCACGGACAGCGGTGACGATGTGGACTCTGACAGCTATACCATAAGCGGGGACTTTGATGACTTGGGGCTTATATTCTTCAAAGGGTACAAATGGCACAATGCAGAAGGCTCGCTGCAAGTCAAGTACACAGGGGGCTATGCGGACACCGCAGATATTCTTAATGTACCTGACGATCTTAAAAAAGCTTGCATCATGCAAGTGGCGTATTTGATGGACAGAAGGAAGACCTTGGGGGTAAGGACAGCATCTGGGCAAGAAGGAAGCGTGAATTTTCAAGGGGAGTATGATTTCCTTCCCCATGTAAAAGGGATCATAGATAAATACAGAAGGCTTACAATTGTTTAGGCCCATCACCAAGGAGGAAGGAATGGCAAAGAATAAGTGCAAAGTCGTCAAAGGACCTATAAGATACATCTCCAAGGGGGAGAAGGTCATAAAGCAAGAGGGAGAAGGGTGTGATATGGACAATCAGGTTGTATATGAGTATTTCAAAAGGCTTGGTTATGTGGAAGACCTGACCCCTTCAAAAAAGAATAAAAAGAAAAAAGAGGAAGTGCCTGAAGATGCCTCTGAAGTTTGATTTTACAGTAAGTCAATCTGTACTTTTTGAAAAAGGAGCATTGCCTAGGTTCGTCAATGAGGCATACGTCCATACTTTGGACACTACCCGAAGGGTAGCTGTGCAAGAGGCAAAAAGGCTTGTGCCTGTAGGCAAATTCTCTAAGTCCCCTGGAGCTTTGAAAAAGTCTATCCATAGTAAGATGATACCTGGGAGAAGGTTTGAAGGAAGGTTTGAGATCATTGCGGACGCTCAGAACAAAGGATTTTATTATGGGCATTCCATAGAGAAAGGAAGGGGGTCGGTAGAGATAAAAAACTCCCCTTATTTGATATTCAGGGACGGTAGGACAGGGAAATGGTTGAGAAAGAAGTCAGTAGGGCCTGCTAAGAAAAGGTCTTTCTTAGAACCTGCGGTGAGCTTTGCCCTGAGCAGGGCGGACGGGTATTTTCAAAATGCCTTGACAAGGTCCATGGACAGGTTTGCAAGAGGCATTACTGTAAAAAGGATAGGAAGGGATTAAGGCTTGGCAAACTCTATAAGAGAGAACATATTGGCCAAAGTCAAGACCTCAATGGAGGCATTGACAGGAGTAGGCACTGTGCAGAGGATGAGAGTCACTCCCTTAGACAATGAAGTGGCATTTCCTGCCGTTTTCATATTTGAGGACAGGGAAGAGATATCCACCCAGGCCCCTTCAGACATGGGCAAGGTGTACAAGAATCTTTTCGTCACCCTTCAATGTTGGGAGATAGATGATGGGAGTGGGACGAGCGTTCAATTGAACGAGCTTATGAAGAATGTTGAGATAAAGGCCATGAGCAATCCGAATTGGGATTCATTGGCCCTAGACACTATTCCTATTGAAACTAGGAATTTTATAGATTTAAGTAGCGTCAAAGGAGAGGGATACCTGGGCTTTGAATTTGACATAAAGATCAGATACAGGCATACTTTCTATGACCCAGAAACCGCCTAACAAGGAGAACGAAAAATGGCAGATATATTATTAACAAGGCAATCAGTCCTTTTTGTAAAGACCGAGACTACATATGGGACGGACGTTATTGGAGGGTCAGTTACTGCGGGAGATGCAGTTCTTTCCACCATTCCTGATTTCAGCTTTGATGTAGAAACTTATGAGAGAAATTTAGCTAGGGAATCGCTTTCTCCTTTAGACCCAAGGGTGACTAATATAAATTGCAGTTTATCTTTCTCCTGTGAACTTAGAGGAAGTGGCACAGCTACCACGCCCCCAGAGATCAATGCTTTACTAAAAGCGTGTGGGTTTTCAGTAGCTACTGAATCGGCAGCAGTTTTTTATAACCCTGTTACAACCGCCAGTTCAAGTTGTACTATTTATTTTTACCAAGGCGACCCTGGGCAATTGAAAAAATTGACGGGTTGTGTGGGGAACGTAAGTTTCGCAGTAGAGCAAGGAGGCATAGGAGTAGCTAATTTTGAAATGCAAGGGAAATTTGACGGAACTGCCGCCTTTGTGAGCAATACTGCAATCCCTACTGCCGATTATGACGAGGAGCTTCCTCCTATAGCTCAAAATATTAGTTTTGTGTATGGCAGTGATTCAACTTTTGAAATTTCTTCTGTAGAAGTGAATATGAACAATGAGATTCAAAACGTAAAAACCATGAACAGTTCTGCTAAAACAGCTACTAATTTCTTTTTGACAGGACGTTCTCCAGGGGGTTCTTTTAATCCTTTAATAGAAACTTCTGCAGTAGAGAATGTCATAACCAATTTGGAAGGCTCCACTGGAAAGAACCTTCAGTTTGTTTTAGGTTCTACAGGAGGGAATAAGATCACTTTTTATTTAGGAGGTTCTCAATCTGGAGGAACTGTAACTGACAGAGATGCTGTTACACTTACTAATCTAGGCTTTGAAGATTCTGATGGATTGGCCAGGTATAATTGTGAGTACCAATTAGGGGCAGGGTTTGACACGGGGAATGATGAAATATTAATTAAATTTTGGTGATAAAAGGAGGAGAAGGGTGAGTATTGCGGAGTATAAAAAAAGAGCTAACAACACTAAGGTCATTGAACTGGAGTTCTTCAAGGTTAAGATAAGGAAACTGAAGCCTAAAGATTATATAGGAGTGTCTGGGCTTCCTTCTATATATTCATTGGAGGAGAAAGAGCAGAAAGACGATCCCCCCCAAGAGGATGCCTTACAGCTTTTTAACACCATGAAGAAGTTCATATGTGCATGTGTTGTCCCTGATAAGGACAATGACATGCCTGGGATAGTTGACAGGCCTGAAAGCGAATGCAAGGATTGGGAGATATCTTTTGAGGAAACCCTTTCGGATGAGGACGCATTTAAGCTTTTCAACACCATTCAAGAGTTCACAGTAGGAGGTGGCCAATCTGACATGGCCGTGTTTCGGGAAGAACAAGACGTTCCTGATAGCGGTGACGATGATGGCCAAGGAATACGGAAAGTTTCCGCATGAGGTGGTAGAACTTGATTTGGGGGATTGGTCATTCAATTTGTTTTGCATGATCAAAAGCCAGGAAGAATCTAAGCCTCAAGAATACTCTAAAGAGGTTATGGACATCGTGCCTAAAATGAAAGACCCTGAACATTTGAAAAAGTTATCTGAATATTCTGATAAATTACCTAAAAGGATGGTGAGGTGATGGCAGCTTTAAGTTTAGCTTTAAAGGCTTTGGGGGGAGCTACTTTTGCAAAGGACATTGCTAAAGTTGCAACTAAGTTATTTGTTTTAAACAAAAGTTTCCAGGAATTATCAGGTTCCATTAAAGATGCTAATAGCAGGTTCCGTTCTTTTGAAAAGGCCATGGCGGACGTAGGGACTCTTTTAGTGAATGACCAGGCCAATGTTGCAAAATTAACAAAAGAAGTGGACGCACTTGTAGCTTCTATGGGGCTTAATGCCCAGGATACGGTCAAGGGGCTTTATCAGATAATATCTTCAGGCGTAAGGGACCCTGCTGAAGCCATGGAATTGTTGACCGAATCCTCTAAATTGGCAATAGCAGGAGTAACTGACCTGTCCACTGCTGCCAATGGGTCAACGGCCATCATGAATGCCTATAAATTACAACTGCAAGACATCACCGATATTGGGGATGCAATGCAGCAGACCGTAGTTCTTGGAAGATTGAGGATGGAAAACCTTTCCTCAGCTATGAGCATAGCCATGCCGATAGCTGCGAACTTGGGCATAGGGTACAAGGACATATTGGCAGGAACTGCCACTATGACCAAGCAAGCGTTCACTGCATCTGAGTCAATGACAGGATTAAGATCGGCAATCCGAAGCGTATTGCAACCTACTAAAGTCATGAAACAATTATTTGACAAATTAGGGGTTTCTACAGGTCAAGAACTTATTTCAAATGCAGGAAGCCTTCAGAATGCCTTTGTGGAGATACGAGAAGCGGCAGGGGGGAACATACTGGTATTGGAAGAGGCCATCCGAAGGGTGGAGGGATTCAATGCCTTGCTTGCCTTAACAGGCAAGAACGCTAAAACTGCGGCCTCTGATCTCCTGGAGATCAAATCAGCTACAGGAGCGGTAAATCAAGCTGTTGAGGTGGTCAACAGGACCCAACAAAGATGGGGGGACCGATCCCAAGCGGTATTTGATTCCTTGAAAAGAGATGTGGGGTCATTTACCTCTCTATTTGTCAAGTTTAAAGACATTGTAGTGGTAAAAACTGCCGAAGCGTTAGGGGTAGTGGAAAGTTTAAGGGAAAAAACGGCAAGGGCAAATAAAGATTCCATAGAGCAAATGGTCAATGAATCAAGGTCCACCAAAAAACTGACCAAAGAGAAAAGACTACTTGAAGGGGCTATAGAATCCGTTCTAGAACTGCAAAAAAGGGGTCAAAGACGTTATACTTCTTCCCAAGCAAGTATGAATAGGGAAATAACTCAAGTTTGGCTTCCCCATTATAGACAGGGACTAAAGTATATAAACGAAGAACTGGAAAAAAGAATTGAGATGGAGAAAAAACTTGAACTGGCCTCAAAAAAAGCGATGGCCGCCGCAAGACGTGCCAGAGAAGAAGAGCTAAAAAGGGTTACAGGTATTTTAGAGAAGGAAAAAGCTTCCTTAGACAAAGCTGGCAATAAAAAGGACCTCTCTGCCAACAAAAAGACAATGAAACAAGAACTTGCCTTGGCCGAATTAAGGCATGAATTAGGATTAATATCCGCTAGTCAACTTGAATCTGCCAAACTTAGTATAGAAAATGATTTTTTAAGCCAAAAGGAAGGGATTGTTGTCGCTTATCTTGAGAATAAGCTACGACTTATAAAAGAGAGTACCTTGAGATCAGAGAAATGGAAGATAAAGAACGCCAAGGAAGCCAGCTCAAGGATACTTAGCATAGAAAAGGCTACTGATCTCAAGATATTTGAAAACAAAAAGAAAATGATAGCCCTGGAAAAGAAGGAAAAGAAGGGGAAAGATACAGACTCTTTTTTGTTTGAAGAGGATTTTAAACGCAGATGGTCGATGGTGAATCAGCGAATTGCTACAGAAAGGATAAGGCTTCAGACTAAGATAAAACAAGCTCAACTTAAAGGGAACGTAGAACTGGAACAATCTTTGAAGGGAATATCAGTTAGGATGTTCAATCTAAGACAAAAATTTATAGATGGCGAAATAAAAACCATTGACGATTTTAAGAGGGCAATCCTTCAACTTAAAGAGGATGTGAAGATAGCTCAAACGGAATTTAAGCAAGGGGTAGTTGAAACCGTAGACTCGTTGAAGATTTTTAAAGAACATGTCTCAGAGATAAAGAAGAACTTAGACTTTATGGCAGATGGAATGGACAATCTCCAAGCAGGGATGGAAAATCTAAGGAGAGGTTCTGGGGCATGGTTGGACAAGGTGAAAACAGTTTTAGGGATATTCAATAGCATAGCGTCCGCAGCTGACAGGATAGCTTCCGCCCAACAAAAACAAGGACTTGCCAAAGGGATGGGCATGTTGGGAGGTTTTACAGGAGGATTGGGCGGGGTAGTAGGTGGCATAATGTCCCTTTTCCATGATGGAGGGGCCATCCAAAGGCTTCATAAAGGAGGTGTCCCTAACATGCTGTCCTCTGATGAAGTTCCTATCATCGCCCAAGCAGGGGAGTTCATGTTAAGTAAGAACGCTGTTCAGAACATGGGTGGCCAGTCTGCTGTGAAGGACATGCACGACAATGCCGTAGCAGGAGCAGGAGCAGGGACAAATGTTAAATTGAACCTTAGTTTTAACCCCGATAATTTCAGGTCTTTTTTAACAGGTACTGAAGAAGGGAAGGACATTGTTAAACAAGCGGTCATTGAGGCATTTCCTACATGAGTGCTAACGTCTTGATGCTCCCTCCAGTCAAAAATTCTTATGCCGAGGTCAGGATAATGCCTACTTCAATGCTGACTTTTGACAACGGAGGGCTGTCTTTTTTAAGTCAGTCAGACCTTTTCGACAATGCTGATGAATATGCCAAATTAAAGATCAAGATGAATCTTAAGACATTCACAGAAAAGCAGTTCAACATCCTGAACTCTTTGCTTTATGAAGGGGTGAGCAGCACTATAAAAGTCCCTGTTTATTTTTCACAGATGAATCTTAGTTCTGCATTCACTTCAGGCACGACTGTCAATGTGAAGGCATCCTCATACTGTTCTAATATAACTTATTCTGAATTTTATGGGTATAGATATGGGTTAGGGATCACTGTGCCTCGCCCTAATGTGGAATTGCTTTTGGTGAAACAGGATGAACCTGGGGATGTCCCTGAGTTCGAGGTATTTACTATAAGTTCTATAAATCATGGGGCAAGCACTATAACCACATCGGGATCGCCTACTGTGTCCTTTGCTGAAAATGATCATGTGTATCCTTTGATAACCTGCACTTTGTCCAATTCAGTTTCTTTTGAGGCAGGGAACCCTGCTTTTTTAAACGTGGGCATTGAGGTGGTTGAGATATGAGCTGGCCTATTTACGGGTCTAATTATGTGATGCTTTACATACCTGTAAGCACGGTGCAGGATTTCTGCATCCCTGTAAGACCTTGGACAAGGTCCTTGAACGATCAAGCCTCTGTGTTAGGGCAGTCCTTTCAGGACAAGACCAAGTATTCAATAGGACAGCCTTTTGTAATTTATACGGGGAATCTTCATTGCTTTAATTCAGAGGAGAGAAACAGTCTCTGGGACTTATGGAAAATATGCAAGCAAGACGGGCAGTTCATTTGGCTCCCTAGTTGGAGAAGGGACTATGTATTCTCTTCGGTAGCGGTTGACAATAAAACGGTTACAATAGAGGAAAGCTATCATGACCTATATACGACTTCATTGACATCCAGGCATGTGGTGATATTCTTGAACGGAAATCCCACCACAGACACTCCTAACTACAGAAGGCTCACTAACCTGACCTCTACTCAATTGGTGTTGGACACAGCTCTTTCTGGGATGACGGAGGCCACTTTGATAATGAATCTTTATTATGTTAATTTCTTTAGTGACACATTGGAGTTCCGATCACATGGGAATACAGATTCCAAAACTCCTTTGAAATTCATTGAAGACCAAAGGAACACTCCCACATGAGTTCGTTGTATAAGATATCTATAGGAAGTACGGACTACACTTACACTTCAGGTCAGTCAGAGGTAACATATGATGGAGACACCTATGCTCCTTCTGCCCTTGAAAGGTCTGAGATATTCTTTTCTTTGGCAGACCATAAGCTTACTTTAAAGCTTCCTCAAGATACGGCGGTGGTCACTCCTTTGTTAGAGGACAAGTTCTCTGAGCTTGTTACTATAGAGGTCAGGGCGAACAGAACAGGATATACTTTATTGTTCAAAGGATATGTGAACAAAGTCATCACTAACTTGAAGAATTATCAAGTCCGAATGTACTGCTCTGCGTTCCCTCAAGGATCGGGGACCCTTCCTAACTTTTCAATGACCAGCACTTGCAAATGGGCATGGTCACAAGGCTTTACTGATGCCAACCCTTCTGCATTGTCAGGGACAATAAATTCGCATAGTACCTCTACATCTGACAATACTTCCACTTTAACAGGATCAAGCACTTCCTTTGATTCGGATTTTGTCAAAAACGATTTTGTTAGCATAGACGGGTATATTTACAGAGTGACAGTAACCCCCTCGTCCACAACTTCTATGGTGGTGCATCCTACGTTATGGGAAACCCCCTCCACTTCCAGTTACTATAAAGTGACTTCAATAGACGAGTGTCCTGTACAAAGATCAAAGTTTGTAAGCAGCTCTGTAACTGTGGACGGTACTCATAAATTCGATGCCTCTGACAAGACCCAGTTCATAGTGCCTGGAGGGCATGACCTTGTAAGCAATGGTGCAGATTCATTGCCTAAGTATAAATGGGGAATTGCCGTTTTCAAAGACAGCGGAGGGAATGAGATAGAAAAAGGCTATGTGGTGCAGGTGGAGTCCACTTACATAAGGTTCCTGAAGCCTGTTAGAAAAAACGCAGATGTCACAAGCATTGAGGTCTATCAAGGATGTTCAAAGAAATGGTCAACATGCAAGGACAAATTCAGGGCTAATTTTAAATTTGGGGCATTTCCCAATACAGACAAGGTCACCCGCTATCCTGAGATGGAGGGGGTCACGCAAGATGTCAATTCACAGACTTATATTCCAGATGTTTTTGGCATCCAATGGGTAAAGGGAGCAATGACCTGGTTCGATGATCAAGCCTCTTTTATATTTTCCCCGCAAGGAGGGATTGAGGCCCTTGGGTCCAAAACCTTACCCCCAGAAACAAGCAATGTGGCTGGATATTGGGGATATTATCGTTCTTATATCCTGACTTTGGCAAGACACTTAGATTCCATACTTGCCTTTAGGGTGGAAGAACAAGGGATCAAAGACAATGGCACTGCAAATGAGATGACAGTAGACGGGATGGTTGATTCATCTAGGGATTATTTCCCTAAAAAAGGAGGGGAGTCTTTTTATATAGATGCCAGTTATTGTGCTTCAGCAGGGGATTCTATACACATTCCTCGGCAATTCAACCGCACGGACATAACTGAAAGTATGCAGAATTTAGGGGACCTTTATCCAGGTTCTGCTTATGAAATGGGAGGTAATTATTGGGGTCATAGAGGTTCTTCAGGTAACTCTAGGTCAACTCAAAAGTTCACTTTCTATGATGGCACTTCTAACTCCTTGAATACTTGGCACAATTGGAGGACAATGACGAGCAGGGCGTTTTGGGACCCCGATGAGGGGGATTTCACAGCATCTGGAAGATCATACGTCATTGCCGAAGGTATAACGGGAGGAATATCACCAGGGCAAAGAAGCAGAGGTGCTTTTTGGGGGTATGCTTCAGAACTAGGGATGGGAAGCCTTGCAGGAAAGAAGGATGACCATTTAGGAAAGAACACCAAGCCAAAAGACCTTTGGGTGGATAAGTATTTCAAGGTAAGCCATTATCCTTATATATCCAGTTCTGCATATCAAGACATAATAACTGAGGATTTTACAAATGGAACGGGTACTATATCAGAGATAACTTCAGGCTCTGCTATAGTAAAAGGGTCAGGTACTGCATTTTTAACAGAACTGTTGCCCGATGATATATTATTGATAGATGGGAATTACTATAGGATAAGTTCCATTACCAGCAACATTTTATTGACTTTGACGGCAAACGCATCCACAACTGCGGCAGGTGTAAGTTTTACATATGGGAAGCAGAAAGGGGCAAATCCTGCTTGTGTTGTTTACTATGTGATGAAAGAATCTCTTAAAATATCCGCCTCAAGCATAGACACCTCTACTTTTCAAACGGCAAGGAACAGTTTATGGGGGGAGCAGTTGGACCTTAATGTGACCCTGAGTTCCCCAAGGCCCGCACTGGACTTCATTAAGGAAATATTGGATTTCACCTACTCTTCTTTGATCTGGGACATTTCTCTAGGCACTCCAGCATGGTCACTTACTTTAATGAGGGCATCTCAATCCTCTGTCAAGACCTATTCCACCTCCAATTGTTTTGACATAAGCGTGTCAAGTAATACATATAACGACCTTTTCAGCGAGCTTGTACTCCCATTCACCTCCAATGAAGACGTTCCTATTGGGCTTAAGCAGTCTTATTCAAATGATCTTATAAGGGAGATCGTAGGGTTTTCAAAGACTAAGAAGGTGAGCAACCCTTTAGTTAATTCCCTGACAGCGGCAAGTTTTTACTTAAGCATACAGGCAACTAAATTATGCAGGGTGTCCCAGAACTTCACTTTCAACATACCTGTGACCGATCTCTTCACAGTTCCTATATTAGAAGGCTCTAAGATACTTTTTAATTCTTCAGAATATCCTTTAGGGGAAGTGCCCTTGAGAGTGAATAAGATAAGTGGGTTCTCTGAGTTCACTGACAAGGCGAAGATAAACGCTAATCTTGACTTCGACTCTGTCGCAGGGAGATATGTGCCTATTGCACCTTCCCCCGCACTGATAGCAGGCTTTAACATAACCACATTGGACGCTGTAGAGGCAATCCCGACTTTCTTTGACACTCCTTTTTTATCAAGTTCCTCAGGCCTTCCTATTGCTAATTTTTCCCCTGCCAAGAGTCTTTTCGTGCTGTCCGCAGGAGGGACTATGTACGCTGGGATGTTCTCAGAGGTGGAGATGCTGGACATTAGTTCTAATGCAATAGACTCGTTTGATCTTCCTTTTGCATATAAAGGGACATTGAACAGTGCCCTTTCCCCAGGAGCTTGGATAGACAAGGGAAGCACGGGCATATTGATAGACACCAATATGGACATCGGGATAAAGACAGTGTCCTCAAGTGAATATGATAACATCGCCATCATATCCAAATTCAATGGAAGTTCCCAAGAGAACTCTGACTATGAGATGATAGCGTTTAAGACCTTGGAAGAGGTGAGCGCACCTTCAGACTCATCTGGAGGACAGTACCGAATAACTGACATAGTGCGTAACATAGCAGGAAGCAATTACTATGATGCCGATCCTTACGCATCTTCTTCCCAATATGTTGGAGGCAGTACAAATAAAACAGGGCAGTTCACCCATAGGTCAGGAAGTCAAATCTGGGTGTTGACAGCAGGGACATCTGGGCATAGTGCCCCTATAAATCAATATGTGGACTTTGATTCTGACTCGGATGGGGTATTTGACTCCTATAGGGTGGCATTGTCAGGAAAAGGGGTGTTCTGTACGGATAAAAGCAGTACCGCAAATACTTTTGACCTAGTAGTGCCTTATGCAGACGCTTCCCCTTTCATATTTAAGTTTAACCGTCCTTATCCACCTTCCCAACTGTTTGGGTACAGGACAGTTAAAAGTGCCAATATGCACTATTATATACTTTACATAGGACCATCTGCCCAAAGTGGAGGGGCATGTTGGAGAAACCCTGACTCTTCATCCACTATAGACAAAAGGCCCTCTATGGATTTAGTGGTGGAATATGCAGATACAGAAGGAACAAGATCAATCCGAATAGTTCCTTCAGAGAACATTGCTTGGTATTTTGACCTAGGCAACCTGCCCACAGTTAATAATGAACACATAGAAGGATATATTACATCTAAAATAGGAGGGTATGACTTTGATGAGAGTGGGTCAGACAATGTTTCTAGCATCAGTTCGGCAGGGGAACCTGTGGTGCTTAGGGAAAGTTTCTTAAACAGACAAATAGAAGGGTATGCTTGTTTTATATTGAACATAGACGGAGCTTCTCTTTCCACTATGACTTTCAAAGTTTACCATGATCTGAACGGGCTTCGTTCAATCCCAAGACAAATAACCATAGATACTAGCGATGAGGCGGTGATAACATGAGTGAATTTTTAGGTACAAAAATAGATAATATAGAGATAAACGATCTGGTGTGGAGACAAAAAGTAAACATGAACTTCATGACCTTGTCGGCAGTTCAGACGGTGACTGGAACATATACGGTAGACGCATCCCCTCCAAGCCCTTCCACATATGATAGCACCATATTTTGTGATGCTACAGCGACTGCATTTACCATCACCCTTCCTGCGGAAAGCGAAGGGAGAAAACTAAAGTTCATCAGAAAAGATGACAGCACAAATGCAGTAACCATACAAGCTGCTTCAGGGGATTACTTAAACGGTACTGTGGACGGCAATGTTAGCCTGCACCACTCATCTTCTGCATATAGGAAGGGGTTAAGTATTGTTTTAGTGTGTGAGGGAACTGATACTACCGAAGGGTGGTGGGGCTTGGTTCGTGATAATTAAAATATTTTTTGCAAAAGAATCGAAGAGTCTGCTACAATAACGGTGGCTCTAACAATAATAATGATAAATAGGAGTTATCTCAATGGCAAAATTCCAAGACAGTAACAATCGTTTACATACGGGCAGCGAGTACGCCACCACAGGTGTCACTCAAGCAGCTTCTTTGGAAGTAAAGACTTCAGCAGGGCTTTTCTTTGGTGTATCAGGCTACAATAATACTGCAAGCACGGTGTACGTCACCATACATGACGTGGCGGCATTAGGTTCGGCAGCAGCTGCAAATGTAAAATATTTTCTAGTGGCAAATGCCCACCAGGGCTTTGGACTGTCAGTCACAAACCATGGCATTCATTTCTCGACAGGCATTCAGGTCAAGTGCTGGACTGATCTTGCTTGCACTTCTGCTACAGGCACAACGAACATAATAACTGTGGAGTATCTATAATGGCGAATATATCACAAGGAAGTACCGAGAACGTAGTCCTTGGTGAGGGATATTCACCCTGGGCATTGAACAGCAATGACCTTTACCCCGACAGTACAAGCTACATCGTAGGTATTGGAACAACTGACCCAGACTACACGCTTCATGTAGAAGGATCAACGACAGGCGTTAAAATTGACGCAAACACAGACCACTTAAAGTTCTTAGACAAAGACGGTGGAGTTAATGACAATGGGATATTATTTCAATATACTGAAACTACCACCAATGCTGCTAAACTAAAATTATTCATGGATGTAGCCGATTTTAATGAGAATTATATCGAGCTACTAATGGGAAGCTCCCTTGGGGCTTCCTTCTGTCATCAAGAAGGTACCAACTTAGACGCTAAGATAATAAATACTGGGTCAGTTTTTAAAATCGGAACGGGAACCTCTCATCCTGTAGAATTTCATACAGGAAATAATTCAAAAATGGTGTTGGGGACTGCTGGTGAGTTAGAGATTACAAATACAAGTGCTAACCAGCTGAAGCTTAGTGACGGCACTAATTATGCTACATGGCAAACGGCAGGGGATGACTTAATTTTAAACGTGGATGGGGGTGCTTTAGACAATCTCACTATTGAAGCAGATACAGGGAAGTTTATTTTCCAGTCAAATGCAGGCAGCAATAATACGGTCACTCTGAATGCTGATAACGGGTGGAACTATATCCCAAGTATAGCAAACACTACCCTTAATACGAAAATCATTAAATCAGGGGCTGCTATTAGTGCCCCCACAGGCATCTTTTTCGATTGGGGCAGGAAGGAAGCAAACACATCCAAAACGGCTGATTATACTGCAGGTGAAGGAGATCATGTCGTTTTTTGTGACCCCACTAGCGGGAGCATGACAATAACCTTGCCTGAGGCAACTGGTGGCAGGGTCATGAGAATAAAGAACACGACCACAGGGCTTGCGAATACTGTTACCGTTGCGACCCCTGCCTCAGAAACAATTGATGGGCAAGCGTCCTCGGTTCTAAGTGCCTCTTACGGCACTATTGAGCTTGTGGCCGATGGAACCAATTGGTTCATATTGAACGTGGTATAATAATACCTAGGAGTTTTAAAAATGGCTGGTTATATCTTAAAGGATGGTTCTGGGAATGTTGTTCCGAGCGGAGGCAAAGGTACTGTTTCAAAGTCTGATGCAACTTACACTTATGCTCCTGGCGATGGTGACATCGTAATCTGCACGAATACCGCAGAGCAAACAATTACCTTGCCTACTGCTGCATCCTCTGCAAATACCGTGGTGACGTTCTGCGATGGCAATGGTGGATGGAGCGACAACGCCACGATCATCATCCCCAATGGCTCTGAAACAATTGACGGTGGGACTTCCCTTGTGTGTGACACCAACAAAGGGCAGACTTCCATCGTGAGCAATGGGACTGCGTGGTTCGTGACAGCGGGTGATTATAGTGCTTATACAAAAGCAAGCTCGCTGACCTTTGACGGTGTTGACGATTATGTTGACCTTGGGGATGTGAACAGCCTAACAGGCAATTTCTCAGTCTCTGCTTGGATAAGGCCGACAAGTGTCACGGGAGCATACCAGACTGCTGTTGGCAAAAGAGTATCAGCAGCGGGAGCTTGTAATTATGAGCTTGCAGTTGATACAACGAGTGCAAAATTCTCTTGGTACTCTCACAATGGAAGTTCGGGTGATTATGTTGAGTCTAGTCAGGTACTCGCAAATGACACCTGGTATCACCTGGTGGTGACCCTTGCAGGTACAACTCTTAATATGTACGCAAACGGGTCAAACGTAAAATCTGCACACACACTAAGCAATGCAGTTGTTGCGAACGCAGGGAGCCTCGGCTTCGGTAGAGCTGGCAGTTATGTTGGCGAATATTTCCCTGGACAAATATTGCAAGTGGCAACATGGGAGTCTACCCTGACCTCAGGGAACGTCACAACGCTTTACAATTCTGGGGTTCCTGTTGACCCCAAAAGAGTCAGCAGCGGCACGCTTACAGGAGCTTGGATGATGGGTGATGGCCCTGAATCTGGGAAAGGTTCGACTGTTTATGATGTGTCCGTCAACGAGAACAATGCAGCATTTAAAAATGGAACTGCATTCAGCACAACCGTGCCGTAGGAGAGATAATGAAATTCGTTATTTTGAATAAAGATAAAGTAACTTCTGAGATGATCAACTCTTGTTTAGAGACAAGCATTGATTCGCTGCGGATAAGCTCAGAGAACAACGCCATATTAAAATACGAAGGCACTCAACCAGATTGCCTAAACGGATATAAAGATTACACGCTCGCAGAAATGCGAGAAGAACTTAAAAAAGGAGAGTGGAATGCCAAGTTATAAAAAAGGAGAAAGAGAAAACATTTTAGTTGAAAGCAAGACCCTCAAAAAAGAGTACAGGCTTGAAGATTTAAAATCAAAAAAAGCAGGTTTGGAAGCAGAGATTGCTAGGATTGACGGTCTAATTGCAGAAGCAGATAAATTAGAGCTAAAGGAGCTTAAAAATGATTAATATAAACAGCATTGAAGAACATATTTCCAAATTAAAAAAGCAATTTGAAGAGCAGAAACAAGGTGCATTGATGACGCAAGGGGCGATCCTGATGGCAGAGACTTTGCTGAAGGAAGCG
>Ga0098040_1000396_pt1 | contig 20057 bp, 21 predicted proteins | sample 7_EtaG_FD_75065 | JGI IMG/M metagenome (GOLD analysis project Ga0098040, IMG submission 75065) | Marine viral communities from the Subarctic Pacific Ocean - 7_ETSP_OMZ_AT15161 metaG | ecosystem: Environmental > Aquatic > Marine > Oceanic | place: Pacific Ocean | collected 2015-01-08
CGCTGTTTGAGGTGTCTGGGCATCTGATGGTGAGGATCAGTGCCGCGCACACAGCAGGTGATACAACTTTGGCGGTTGAAGGCACACATCGTTGGCCAACCGTCGGCAGGATTATTGTCGATGGAGTCAGTCATTACTACACAGGCAAGACGGCTACGACGCTGACTGGCCTAGTCCACCATGACGCAGACCACGGTGTGGCGCTGACAATCACACTGGAGGACGGGACGACGCGGAAAATAAAGTCAGTGTCAGGACTTGCGGCAGATCTGCGTGATCAGACCGTCGTTATGCTGTACACTAGAGATCAGAGCGACATGGATCTGCTAAGGAAGTCTTTTTTCTTAGAGACAGCAGAGGGGGTAGACTTAGACACTTATGCTAGGAACTACGGGCTGTTTCGCGTCAGGGGTATGCCAGATACGATGTTTCGAGAGTTGCTGCTGGTACTTGTCTACTTAGATGCTACGACTATGTACTCAATCGAGAAGGTACTCGATGTTCTAAAAGGTGCTGGCAACTACGATCTATACGAGAAAGACGATGACATTCGTAGGGTTTTCGTAGACATACCACCATCGTACTCTTCCGTGTCTAAGGGCAAGGCATACATGGCAGCTCAAGAAGTTTGCGCGACAACGACGCCGCTTACAGTCTCGTTGGTGGGCACACCTGTTGAGGTTTACGGTATTTACGATGCTACCGATGTCACGAGGACAGGCGCTAACTACCTGCTAAGTCCTTTGACGGTTTGGTCTAACGGTAATGAAACTGTAACCAGTGGACTAGCCTTTGTTACTACAGATGTCGGCAAGCCAATATTCAGGGTAGGCACCGACGAACATTGGAAAATACTGGGAGTGTTAGATCCTAGCAATGCTATTTTAGGGCGAGACAATCAGTCAGGCGGTTCGCTGAATACGGGTACGCCTCACCTGTTAGAGGCGAGTACTGACTATTTTCGACCTTGGATGGCAGGACACAAAGTTCAGATTGTCAGCTCGTCAAGGCCGTCGAATCACCAGATTGCTGACATTGTCGGCGTACCTACTGACAGGTCGGTAGTCCTAAACAACGCTGTACCGTTCCAAACAGATATAAATGTAGAGTATAGGCTAATACCATATTTCCCACTGACTACCCCGTCGTTCGGTGTCAGACTGATGAGGCACACCGTGGCAGGGTCGAATATAACTACGGTAGCCACCATGCCCGCAAGCGTTAGTGTTGACTACACCACCGTTAGTTCCATGCAACTCGTTTCAGATCAGAATACTGACGGAAATGATCGTGAGCCTTTTTACCTGTTCGACGATACTTACATTATCAAAACAGTTTTAGATATTATTACCGCCGCTGGTGTTGAAGCGGTAGTGGAGGTGACGACATGAGCGGCGGATCACGCGATTTAGTAAGGTTTGAGGCGAACGAGCGAGTCGATCTTCCAGACATGGAGGCAGTGCAAGACAATGCGCGTTCGGAGTCTCGGTTGGCGACATACGCCACAGTTACAGGTGGAGGCAACAACCTGTTAGGAACAGGCAGCTTGTACGCAACAGGACAGCGATTCGCTATCAAACCGTTCGCCTGCACGACTACAGGCACTCAGATCACTGTAATAAAAGGTCTTGGATATGGCGGTGTCACTGATCCAAACGGTGTTGTAGAGTACGGGGTCACCTTCGGTCTTGATGGCGATGCCTCTCAGACAGTAGACATGAGTGGCAAGGCCACAGGCACCTATGCTGTCCAAGTTAGACCTACCTTCGACGCAGGTGCCTCTGGTACTCGTATCTTTTGGGATGCAGGTGCTGCTGCTGAGTCAGCTAGTGCTGTTGACACTCGTAAGATTACAGGTTGGACAACCCTCATCGTACTAGCCTCGGCACTGGACGATAGGGCGCTGACAATCGGGATTTTCGCGTGGGACTTGCCGACTACCACCATCTCTACTTTCCTCGAATACCAGTTCCCCGTATACGACGCGCTGTACACTTATGCACCTGCGTCGGGTATCCTAACTGTCCCACAAGAGTGGTGGAATACTGTCGCACTCGCTGACCCGTCGAAGCGTGATCCCACGACACACCGCGCTCAACTCACTACCTCACTGGTAGACTTTACAGCAGTAACCCGTGGGCAAATAGCGACGATCTTAGGAAAAGACTATTGGAAGGCGCTACCCGCACTGCTAACCACTGTCAGGGCAGGCGTCGGCGGTGTCGGCGATGCCGTCAGCCTAGACATGCTGCGCGATCATATCGACGCTTCGGTAGATCCTCACGGCACTACCTGCACAGTAGGCTCTGTTTCGTTGACCTGTGGTACATTCAATGCGACAGGTACGGTGACTTTAGGTAACGCAGCTTCGACGCATACAGTTGCTGGTACAAGCTGGACAGACAACTCCACGGACACCAACTTCATGGGGGATGTAAACATCCACAACGACATTATCATTCACGGTGCAGGTGCCCTACCGTCATTCAACTCAGCCCTCACGACTTACCGCGCTTTCAGTCCTATGGATATGACGCGAGTCGAAAGCACTAGTCTCATGACTTATGCCAACGATGGTGCCACAGTGAAATGCAAGACGGCATCACCTGCCGTCAACCTATATCTACCGCTAAACAACAACTGGGCAGCGACAGCATCAGTGACGGGGGCATCGATCAACTCGATGTGGGTGAGCTTGAGTCAGTCTATAGGTTCAGGTGCTACGGTACATGCTTCTAACTGGACAGTTATAATCGAGCTACAGCGCAAAAATACCATCTGGTCTAACAGTTCTTGGACAACTCTGTTCTCGCAAGGGTTCACAGATGCAGGTATAGGTGGTTCCGAACAGGTGCTAGATCTTACCGCTTATGTTACAGCTTTGAGCGCAGCCGAGAAGCTCATTCACTACGGTGAGGTTATGCAGCTACACATCAAGTTACTACCTATCGACAGTTCAGGGACATGGTCGGCAGCCGACACAGATAGTGCGTGGCTCAACGGTGTTTTCGTCGGGTGGGAATCTTGGAGTTTACAACCGTAAGGAATAAGGAGAGAAGACATGGCTACTAATAAAACATCATCGACGAGACTCAAAATCGTCATCATCGCAGTTGGTATTGCTATCTTGAAAGAGGTAGCAATGCAGTTTGGAGTAGAAGTTACACCAGAGACATACTACTCTATTGAAGGAATGCTCTTAGCACTAGCAGGTTTGGATACTGTCCGACCGCTAGGCCAGTACGGTGACACAGCCGTAGTGGCTGAAGAGCCTACTGAAGAGCCTGCTGAAGAGGTAGCAGCCGAGTAAGTTCACATAGTGCGTGACACCTTCGCCTCATCTGCCATTACCACCACCATACAGAGGTGACGGGATGGCAGGTGAGGCGAATGTCTTTGCAGTTGAGGATAGGCGTCGTGGACGCTACGGACTAATCTACCTAGAGGACATCGATCACGACGACTTCAGGGCGCTACCATCAGGTGCGAAGCTGGTGTACTTTGCGCTACTACCATTCGCAGCCGCTGCGACAGGGCGAGCCTACCCTAAAGCTGAGACTTTAGCTCGCATAACAGGATTGTCAGTTAGAACAGTTCGTCGTGCGACTGCTGACCTCGAAGGCGCTGGTTTCATCGAAGTCAGCAAGAAGCACCTGTCAGAGTGGCGACGGGTGAACCTCTATACGCTGATAGGCAAGGTATGAGAACGATAATCGAGATTGGTAATATTACCTCTAAGATCTCGACGACTAAAGAGGCGCTGAAGGTTGTCAGGCATAATGTTGCCTATCGCGCCCAAATCATGCCGACCATCGACGCTCAGCGCATCATCAAAGGCTATTTCCACAGCCGACGGCGCTACGGCACCCACAGCGACATCGCTTCACTTTTTGGACACACTGAGACAGCGGAAGAGCTGGAAGCTGTTGGCTGTACGCCTGACAATCTCACAGGGACGATGTTAGAAACGACGCTCAGGCAAAGAGGCTACTGGGACGGCTGGCAGCGCATGGTTCAAAGTGACGGTTCTTTCCCCACTGGCCTTACACCGCATGTCACCAGAGCCTTAGAGCTAAGGTGTGACATCACAGATTGGATTGTCAGCGACAAGCGCGGGACAGCGCCAAGGGGAAAGCCTCTGCCAATACCTGATCTGTTCGACTATCAGCAAGCGGCAGTTGATGCCTTTCTTGAAGGTGGGAGAGGCGTCATCGACTTACCGCCAAGGGCGGGCAAAACTCGCATAGCCGTGGCCATAACAGCTTCTTTAGGTTTGGAGACACTCTACATCGTGCCTAGCGTCGGACTAGCTAAGCAGACAGCTTCAGTTTTCAATGATCATGGCTTGTCAGCAGTTCAAGTGACAGGCGGCAGACCTAATGCCAAGAAGCAGCGGCAGATGCAACAAGCTCTAGTCTGGATAGCTACGCCTCAGACGGCGGCTAAACTGTCAAATGTCGCTAATCGAAAGCTACTCATATTTGACGAGTTCCACCATGCGGCGGCAAAGACTTGGAAGGCTGTGTCGGAGGCAGCGCCAGCGGCTTGGTGGCGACTAGGGCTGACAGGCACCCACTACCGCGCAGACGGCAAAGATATGGAGATGGCTGGCGTGTTAGGCCGTTCACTATACAGCGCATCTGTGGCGGGTATGGTGGAGAGAGGTCGCCTAGTGCCAGCTAGGATAGCTATGTTGCGAATCCACAGCAAGGTAGGCGGTTCAGGAGGCCACGAAGTCTACAGTGCAGGTGTCGTTGACCACGCTGAGCGTAATAGGGCGCTAGTTATGGCAACGAATGAGCTAGTCAGACAGGGGCGGCGGGTACTTGTACTGACGAAGGAAGTGAGACATGCGGAAGATCTGTCGGCAGCTATACCCTTCAGTGAGCAAGTAGATGGTAGAGACAATGATGCTGTTGACACAGCACTCCTACGCTTAGCGGCTCGCGAGATCAAGGTAGTTGTAGGCACATCAGTTATAGGTGAAGGTCGAGATGTACCTGCCTGCGATGCTCTAGTTTACGCAGCAGGTGGCAAGTCGAAGGTCAAGGTCAAACAGGACTATTTCAGAGCGCTGACAGCCTCTGAGGGCAAGACAGGCGCTATCATCGTAGATATGGCAGATTGTCAGCATGAGGTCTTGACACGGCACAGCGCTGAGCGTCTTCGCCTTTATGAAAGTGAGGGCTGTTTTACAGTGGACATCTTAGAAGTCGGTGAGTTCAAAACATGGAGTAGTAAATGACGAAAGACGCATGGAAAAGGCGGCTAGGTGACTCGGCTTGGAGTTACATCACAAATCTGAAGCTCAAGACACTGGAAGAGGAGGGGCTAGAGGAGGTAGCTGCTGAGTTGCTTACGCGCCTGTATGAAGCAGGCTGGCGAGGGCCAGAAGTTGCACCTGTTATCGACCCCAGAGGGACAAAGGTGCTATGGCAGAATGGACTCCAACGAACGGCAGTTCTGACGACTGAAGGCTTATTGAGATATTGGGAAGGGAAGGGTCATCACTGGGTGCTTCTGCGTGTCAACCAACTATGTAAGGCGACGGCAGGTGCGCTTGCTCCGAGACTTCAAGAGGTGTTACATGCTTACGAAACCCAATGTGAGGCTGACAATGTTGAAGCGCTACCTAGTTGGGCAGACTGGCGAGTATTCGTAGGCGGTGAGCAGCCAGTTATAGACGCCGCTACCCTGCATGAGAAGCTGAAAAATGGTGAATGATGTTGAACGCTTCGTAGCCATTTACAACGATGTGACAAAAGAGCAGACCAAGGCGCTGGGTATGAAGCCTCGCAACCCCACATCGAGACTGACAATCCGAGAAGTCGAGGATTATCTGGCGTGGGCAAGCAAGAATAGCGTTGATCCAGCACTGTTCATGCGGGCTAGGCACGACGCGGCAAGCGGGGCAAGGATCGCGATAAAGCACTTATCGTCAATAGGTGAAAACTTTATATCTAACTACCGTCAATGGGGTGAGTGGCTACAGTCCATGCGAGCGACGAACGAAAGGTTCAAGGCTGTACCAGATTTCAACGGGACAGAAACCGCACTCACACCACTACATAGAGCAGGCAAACTTGCGTTAGCTGACGACAGGCTTGTGTGTATGCTCTCACCAGAGATTAGTGGTGGGTGGCACCCACAAAGTTCAGATTGTCAGGGGTGCAAGGAAGCAGAACCTTGTAAAAAGCGCTTGAGTCGCACGACACGGCGTATCCGTGAGTGGAGAAATAAATGAATGGTGCAAGCGAGTTTGGTGTCGAGTTTCAGCGTCAACTGCTAAGGGCTTGCCTAGCCGACGGTGGCTTACGAGCATTGGTCAAGCGATACATCAACGATGGCTCGCTAGGCTACACAGATCCAGCATCGGCGTGGGCGTGGGGCGTCGTCTCTGCTACAGACAGCCCTTCACTCTTGAAGCTCAGAACAGAGCTAGGGCGGCTTGTTAGCGATGACCCTGTGAAGGTCGGCGTCGAGACGCTGCTGGCGATGCCTGACGACTATCGTGATAATGAGTATGCGAGGTCTGAAGTTGTCGAGTGGGCAAGACAGCAAACATTTATAGCAGGGTTCAATGCTAGTCGAGATGCTTGGAACAACGGGGATAGTGCCGAAGCCTACAGCACGATGATGCGACATATCGAAAAGATGGACGATCTGAAGCTGGAAGATGCTGACAGGGGCTGGTTCTTTCAGGAGTTGGCAGATCGGCAAGCTAGGCGAGAAGACGGCCTGCGAGTAGTGAAAGGTATTCCATCAGGTGTGCATAAACTGGATGCCGCTATGAATGGCGGATTGTCAGCAGGCGAGCTTGAGGTAGTACTAGCTTATTCAGGTATTGGTAAGACTTTCTGGGCAGTTCAGCGTGGTTTCGTAGCGGCTAGGCTTCGATGTCGAACGCTACATTTTGTACTGGAAGGCGGCCGAGGCAAGACTGAAGACCGTTACGAGGCTAGGTTCGCGCAGACGCTGTACCATGAGGTCAAGACGGGTAATATCGACCCTGACAGAATGGCGGCAATGCAACGGGAATACGCTAGAATGAAAGACTTGCTAGTCGTGCGAGGCTTCGGAGATAGGCAGCAGTGGCAGGTAACATACGACGACCTATTAGCTGAGATTCGTGAGCTAAGGACTTCACAGGGCTGGGTACCTGACATGATAGTTGTTGACTACGGCGATCTGCTTCATGCAGTTGGCGACAACGAGTACCAGCGGCAGAAAGTAGCCTTCAGGCAGCTAAAGGCATTGTCAGAGCGTATAGAGTTCCGTGGGCACCGTGGATACGCAGTCTGTTCACCTTCACAGGCTCAACGGCCTAGCCAAGGTGCGGACGAGCGTGTACATGTTTTGAGGCCGAGAGACATAGCAGATAGCTATGAGAAGGTTCGCGTGGCAGATGCCATCATCAGTTTGAACAGGACAAACGAAGAGAAGGAGCAGAAGCTGGCAAGAGTGCATCTGGGTAAATACCGAGACAGTGAAGACGGGCTTACCGTCAGAGTGTCCACCGACTATGAACATGGCGGCTTTAGCACCCTCACCAGAGGGGAGGCTCCACCGCCAAAGTCATTCGCTAGGTCTTGAGCATGGACTTTGAGAGTTGGGTACGAGCTAACATAGCCATCAGCCAAGAGCATGGTGACGGTGAGGTCACTGCGACATGTCCAAGGTGTCAACGGCCTAAGTTAGCCTTGAACCTAGAGAAAGGTGCGTGGCAGTGCTGGACTTGCCACTACCGTGGACGCCGAAGAGACGCATTAGTTGAAGAGGTGACAGGAGAGGCATCAACGCTGTTTTCTCGCAGCTCACAACACGGTGCGAATCCGCGCTACCTGACAATCGGAGAGGCATTGTCAGGCACAGCAGGTGGACAAGAGTCCCTAAAATCACCAAAATCGTATTATCCGAAAGCACCGTTACCAAGTAGGTTATCGAGCGATCTGTCAATAATGCAGAAAAACTATCTAAAATCCCGAAAAGTTCCTGATCTGCATAAAAGGCTGTTTCAAGTAGGAGTATGCTCCGATAATGGCACAAAGGCGGGTTGGCTGTTGTCGAGCCGAATAATCATACCTGTGATTAGCGCTACGAACACAGTTATATATTGGACGGCAAGAGCGTTGCTAAGTACGACAAAACCAAAGACGCTGAACTGTCCATCGGTAGAAAAGCTGAAGGAATGGGGATTGTCAGCACCTGAAGGGCTGGCTAGGAAGTCAGATGTGCTGCTAGGACTGCACTTAGTCACCAGAGGTGATGCAGTTGTATTAGTTGAAGGGCCGATGGATGCGCTGGTCTGCGGCGCTGGCTTTGTCGCAACGCTGGGCGCGGGATTGTCAGAGGCTCAGGCTAACCTATTGATAGAGCGACGAGTCAGCGAAGTCATAGTGATGTTTGACCCCGACGACGCAGGTAACGCAGGCGTTGACACAGTTGTTAGCAGGCTGGGAGGGCTGCTACCGATCAGAGTGGCGATCTGTCCAGAGGACTCAGACCCTGCCGACATGGGTAGGGAGGCAGCACTAAAACTAGCTCAGGGTGCCGAGACACTGACAATCCCGAAGATTGTCAGACCGAAAAAACGCAGTAACGAAGGGGGTTTACGGCGTCGTAAAAACTTTATTCCACCACTTTGTCAATGAAACTGACAATGCAGGTTCTATTACTGAGTACGGGGGATTACCCCTCGATCAGCAAGGAGGCTGAAATGAGTTACACGAATGCACCATCAACAAAACTACTGGCAACGCACTGTATGCTTTGCAACTTACCACTGCGTGACGCGAAGAGCGTCGAGCTAGGCATTGGCCCAACATGCCGCGCCAAGTCTGGATACTCGTTCGCGCTAGTACCAGAAGACAAGCGCAAGGCAGCTAATGCAGCTATTCACCGAGCAGGTGTCGCAGCGCAGGCAAGGCCAGTCAACGCGCAAGTCATACTAGACGCAGCCGACGAGATCGAAGGTTACAGCCTGACGCAGTTAGCTGACATCATCAGAAATCGTTTCATCACTCTAAAGGTGCAGGTGCTGGAAAACGCCGAAGTCACTCGCTGGGATCGCGACGCACGCGAGGAAATCGTCGTCAGCGGTAAGACTAGAAAGGCGCTGGCAGTTTGGACGCCATTCAGTAGGCAGGCGAATGGTAACAGGCGGCAGTTCATCAAAGGACGCGCACGACCTGTGAAAAGCAAAGACACAGGCTTCCATTGGGAGTTCGACTACGCACAGCAGCGCCAAGTTTGGGCATGGCTGGCCAGTAACTTCGGAGGCCAAGCAGGTGCAGTTTTATCAGACGGCAAGCGCAAGGTATTCGTAGTGCCGTGTTGGGCAGAGTTCATAAGTAAGCATACGCAAGACCAGTACGGAAACTGGGTGAGGGAGGTGAAAGGTGAGTAGGTCTAAGAAAGCAATCATGGTAGAGGCGGTGATCTCTCAGCTATCTGAAGTGCGAGCGCTAACCGCTGACAGGAATCATCAAATAAATATCGGGGAGCTTGACTCTCTGACAATCACGACAATAGCTGGATTATTGTGGCGGTATACCACCATCAAGCCAGCACAACTGACAATAGTTGAAACTGATCGCCCACCAATGAGCGACGAGTTGGAGACTGTTGCGTGGGTTCCAGTAGAAAGAAACAGCAAGGAGGCTGAAAATGACTAGAATAGAAAACTTTGAAGTTCTTATGACAGATGACGGTGACATATCGGGTCTGAGGTTTGACGACATCGTGGTTGAGGCAACCGAAGAGTCAGTGGCGACACTGGCTGACCACGACCTAGACTCGGCAGTCTGTATACCTGAAGATGCAGACTGGTTAGAGTGGGTTCGCGACATCGTAAAGGATTGTCAGCTACCTACAACGCCATTAGCCGACGCTCCTGAAGCGATTGGCGGTGAAGAGATCACAGGTAGTATCGACCGTGATCAAGACGAGCCAGAGGTAGAGATCGCTGAAGAGGTGTCACTGCCTGACATAGGCTCACCCGTCAGCGGTGCGGCGGCTAATCCAGAGGTGAAAAGGGCAGGCTGTCGCAAGCCGTGGGAAGTCAAGGGCTGGGTAGAGGACAAGGTACTAGCAGTCACTAAGAACCATCGTAACGGGTGGGGAAGGTGTGAGTACCGAGTGAAATGCCTACCGTTCGGCAGGTACCAACTGATCTATTTCAGCGGTAATCGAAACGACTTAGTCGTTGGGACAGAGTGGGACTACGCACAAGAGATGTTCAGGTCTTTTTTAGGCCACAATCACAAGTGCGTTGGTTCGACAGGTAAGAAGCAAGGAACGAGATTGACAATAAAACAGTTCTTTGGAGGGCGGGTTCGCAAACCAAAGGCAACTACAGGCAGCAAGGAGGCTGACAATGAGTAATCTATCAACAAAACCATCATTCACACCTACCAACATCAGAAAAGCAGATGCACACGCTAGGCGCGTCACGCTGAACCTAGCGCAACACAGTCAGGCTTGTCCTGAGCATGTTTGTGAGATTGTCAGTCGATTGGAGCGTTCAAAGTGGGACTGGAAGTCGCTACCAAAGAACGATCTGGAGCAGATCTACGCCTCGTTAGATGCTGAGACTACCACTGAAATCTTAGGTGAGTGGAATGTCGATAGTCGATCTATTCGCGACTGGGGTCACCCTTACGACAAGAATGGTATGATGTACAGTTGGTGGCGCGACATCGGAAAAGGTGAGCGCGAAACAGATTGTAAGCTCTGTGGCCATAAGCACAACCGATTCGAGTTCCTAGCCACAAACTCAGAGAACGGTAGCGAGATGTGGATGGGTTCCACCTGCATCACAAAATACCAGTTCACAGTAGACGGTGAAGCTGTTGCAGAGTCAGCGCTTGATCTGCTACGCGCACAGATGAATAAATCTAAGCGCAAGCAGACAGCAGCAGAGTGGAAAGAGGCACACCCAACAGCAGATCTGCAAATCGCTGAGTTGACATTCGCTATGAGGCAGGCCAGACGACAGCCGCGCTGGGGTACACGACCAGATGGTAAGAGTTATTGGGCTTGGAATGAGGTCAGAAAGGACTTCTTGAAGCCTGCTCGCGCTATTACTAAGTACTACGATAAGCATGGCTACCTGACGCCTCAACGCACTAGCTCATTCATGGACGGCGGCGCTGTTATGAGGCAGGCTAGGTACATTGTCAGCGTCTGGAAGGGCATTGACGATGCGCGGAACGCGCTCAGCCTCCCCGTGACCAGCAAGCCAGCACCTGCACCAGCTAAAGCCAATGATGTGGCTACTTTTTGGAAGGCTTTTTTAGAGGAGTACGGCGATAAGATGACCCGCTACGAAACTAAAATAGTCACCAGAAAAATCAAATGGGGAGATTCGTGGGACGACCTGCGAGATTGGGAGCGCAAGATCCTAGAGGCTGTCAAAGGCGTTGAGCCAGTGGTAGTTGCTGAGACTACCTCCGAGACTAGCTACGGCGGTAGCGATCAGTCGTTCATCGAGCGGCGGCGCAATCGCAAGGCGGCAGGTACGACAGTGGCTAAAACGGAGATTGTCAGCGATGATGACCTGCCTTGGAATCAGTGAGAAAACTTTATTTTGCTGTATTGTCAATGAAACTGACAATGCAGGTTCTATTAGTAAGTGCGGGGGAATGCCTCGCACTTACACCAATCGTCAAAAGCAAGGATGCTAAAAATGGCAAGACCAACACCACCAAAACGCAAAACAAACAACCCTAATATTGTCACTCGCATCGAGTGGCGACCGTATGCAATCGAAGGCATAGATGTCCAACTCTTTAGAGCTGTTCACTTCAATGCTGACAATGCTGAAATCAAGCCAGCAGCAGTGCCAGCTATCGATCCTAGCTATGTCTTTCGCGAGGAGCTAGTGCGCGAGTTCGCGTGGGCAACTTTTCCGCACGACAACGACGATCCGACGAAAGCAGACAACTGGACACCGATGCTATTGTCAGGCCCACGCGGTTCAGGCAAAACATCTTTCATTGTGCAAATGGCGGCGCTCTGCAATGTCCCCTTGTTCAGGGCTAACCTGAATGTCGGTACTACCGTTCGCCACCTCAAGGGCCGTGTCGGCGCTCAGGAAGGTCGCACTGTATATGTAGCTGGCGTCGTCACAATGGCGATGGAGGCGAAAGTCGGATGGTTACTACTAGACGAAATCTCAGGTGTAACGCCTCCCGTCGCGCTATCACTGTTCCCAGTGCTAGAGCCACAAGGCGCTGTTTTGCTCGAAGACGCGCAACCACCACGATATGCGAAGCGCAGCCCATTTTTCCGAGTCTTCATGACTGACAATGCGCTAGGCGCTGATATGGAAGATGCTCGTTTCGACTACAGTGGAACGAATGCAGACATGAACATTGCTCTGCTCGACAGGATCGGTGCTATGGCACATGTAGACTACCTCGCACCTGAGCTGGAACACAAGGCTGTAGCCGCCGTGGTACCCAGCATCGACACAGATGACTTGGAAGGCATGGTCAGAGTTGCAGGCATGGTACGACGCAGCAATGAAGTCAGCGGTGGATTCAGCACTCGAATGCTGCAAGGTTGGGCAAGGAGAGTTGCGGCAGGTCAGATGACAGCAAAGGGCAAGCGAGTTGATCATGCCACCGAGAAATACATACTAGACTGCGCTCAAGGCGCGTTTCTACGCAAGATGACATCTAAAGTAGAGCGTGACAGTGTAATCGAAATAATCATTCGGATATTCGCCGAATGTGGAGTTGAATAAAATGGACTTTCCAGACAAATGTAAAGACGAGCAGACGCTCTATCGAGCGGAGGTTTGGGCACAAGGCAGCAACTTATATGCTGTCTGCGTCCTAAAAGGCCGTGGCATTTTCCGCATATTTACGACGGAGGATCAAAGGCTGGTGAACCTGCTTTTGATAACGCTGGCGAAACAGGAAAGGACGCTATCCACTGTATTCAAGAGCATGGTCGGCGACGATGTTATCAACGCGGGCATGGGGCTGTCTTCATCAGCCGCCGCTGTAAAGTTCGCAGTGCGAACATTGACGACCACACTTGCAAATCGTGGTGGAAAATGGGAGCCTCTCTACGACGATGTGCTGACAATGCCAATACCGAACAGGGAAGCGTTGTCTGCCTTCAACGCAGACTCAGAGGAAGCACACGACGCAGCATTGTCAGCGACCTCAAGCGCTGGTTTCAATGACACTGACGAGGATTTTGCCGCTCGTCGTCGTCTGAAGCTGGAGCAGAAAAAGCGGGCAAGGGCTAGAACAGAAAAGGCTGTAAGCCTCGAAGAGTCAGGGCTGGCGATAGTCAAGGCAGCGCACACAGAACACAGATTGTCAGTGAAAAATGTCGCCGTAACTGGACTCGACGCCAGCGGCGAAGTCATATCTGGCGGCCTAGTCGTCGGGAACGACACCCGCTATCTACATATCGAAACATCTCTAAACAACGCAGGCGTAGCTATCCATTGGGACTTCAATGGGCAGATCGTCGGCATCTCAAGCTAAGGATAGAAAAATGCAAGGACGCAACAAAAGACTAGAATCACTAGAGTTATCAGCACAGAAGCTCGCGAGACAGATGGTAGACCGTGAAGGGCTGCGCGTCGTCGTGGCAGGTACCGCCTGCTGCTGGTCACCAGAGACTGATACATTACATTTACCCAGCTACTCAACTGACAATCCTGTCGATGAGGATCTGACATCCGAGGATCGCCAGACCCTACTCGATGCTTGGCGGGGGCTGATCGACCATGAGATGAGCCACGCGGTTCATACAGATGCTGCTATCTGGATAGCGGCAAAAGGTCGCTGGAAGCTAACTGACGGCATGGACGCTAACAAAATGTGGTCACTAGCTCATGTTTTTGAAGATCCATTCGTCGAGTGTGTCTGGATGGACAAGTACGCAGGCGCTGCTCGCTACATTCCACTGATGAACAAATACATCATCGAGAAGTCAGGCGGCGCTGCTTGCACATGGCCAGAACACAAAGGTATTGGCGTATTTGGTGCCTTCGTTCAGGCGATCTTACGACGCCCCTTCATTGACGACGCGGATATATCACCACAGATAATGGGTCTGCTGGACGCTTGTCAGGACATTTTAGACACCTTCAACCCAAGGCTTGGTACAGAGCATAATATCGAACTAACCGAACAGTTGTGGCAAAGGCTTCAAGATCTAGGCGAAGCAGGTGATGATGACGGGACAGGTGAGGGCGGTAGGTACAGGTTGACGGAAGATGAGGGTGCAGGTGCGGGTGAAAGCTCTAAGAGCGCAGACAGCGATTCTGACGGCGGCGCAAGCTCAGATGCAGACGCAGGCACAGACGCAGGCACAGACGCAGGCACAGACGCAGACGAAGACTCTGGCCACGGTGGCGGGGGTTGTAGCTTTGGCGACAGCGGCGACAGCTCTGACAGCGGTGGTGACGGCGACTCCGAGGCAAGCAGTAGCGCTTCAGAACCTAAAGAATCTGGTGCAGATGCCAGTGGTAAAGTAGGCGCGGCAGCACCTAGAGAGGTAGTCAAAGACGCAGCAAAGGCAGCGACAGGCGGTGAATGGGGTGAGATCGCGAGCGCCGATGAAATATTGTCAGGCGAGTTTGTGGGTAAAAACGATCCAATGAGAGCGCCTTGGAGCGTTCACCCGTCTGCGCTGGCTGGCGACAAGTGGGTGACCTACAATGCGGAAGATCGAAAGGCCGTTCGTGAACACGCTCAGCTATTGCGAGAGTCTATCGCAACTGAATCATCATACTTGGCGGCAAGACTACGCAGGGTAATCATAGCCCAGCGTCGTGATCTGCTCGTTGGCGCTCAAGAAGACGGTGAAACACTAGACATCGACAGCTTGCCATATCTGGCTACACGCCTAGACAGTCAACGGGTCTGGACACAGCGTTTCAGAGCGCCTGCTCAGAATACCTTTGTCACAGTCGTCGTCGATTGCTCAGGTTCAATGGGCACGAACAAGATGATCACAAAGTGTCCCCACCACGGGGAAGTGAAGCAAAGCGGCAAGCGTTGCACCCGTGAGCGTCACGGCAAGCGTTGTAACATTGCGCTGACGCGCACAATCTGCTCGAAGGCTGGCTACGCGGCGATGACGGCTATGGCGTTACACGACAGTCTGAGACTTGTGAAAGTACCGCATTGCGTATTAGGCTATACGACGATCTATTCGCATTATGACGGGCCAAACACTGACAATGATGAACAGTCCCACGGCTTCAAGCACTGGAGCCGTGATCAAGGCAATAGTATTGCAACCCATGAGTTCGTGTCAGCAAGGGCTTGCCTGACTGACAAAGGCGATGCACTACCGTACATCACAGGGCAGGGAGCTAATGCTGACGGTGATAGTATTCGAGAGGCGGCAAAATACGCACTAAGACATGCAGAACCTGACGCGAGGATTATAATGATAGTCATTGCCGATGGTATGCCAGCAGGCTGTTCAGATTCAGAGTTGGAGGGGCCATATCTCAAGCGTAGCGTTCAAGATTTGAAGGCTACAGGTATTGAGGTCTATGGCGTCGGCGTGGGTATTAGAGACAGAAAGACCTTCAGCGACTACTACCCAGAATCAGTTGTTATCAGAAGTGGCGAAGGCTTAGGTAAAGAGGTTATCAACGGACTTCTGTCTATGATGACACGCTCTAACGGGAGGGCTAGATGACAATGATCTCTTTATGGGAAATAGAGATGGTGGCGGCGTTTCGATCCGAGGTTCGCAACCTCGCGTTCAGGACGCCGACACCGCCTTGGGAAACATTCGAGGACATTGAGAACCAGATGATGTTAGCCATCGTGCAAGCATGTCGTAAGTGGGCGGCTGACAATCCTGACAGGCCACCGAAAAAGTACATACGAGGAGCTATCTGGACTATTCGTAAGAACCTTTGTCGAAAAGCAGGTCGTCGAGTTGATGACATTCTAATCAATGATGTCGTAGACGATGACGCGACCTACGCACAGCCAGAAGCCTACGCTGATCAAGCTATTCGCGTTGCGGCGCTTGACGCCTCGAAGCTGGAAGCTCAGCGCCTTGTAGCGGTCTTAGCAGAGTCAGACATTCAGCACTTTGATCTGCTACAGCGCCATGCAGAAGGCTACGAGTACAAGGAAATAGCCGAAGACCTGAATGAACCCGTTGGTGCCGTTAGAGGTCGAATGTCCAGAGCGAGGACGAAATGCCGTGACATTATCGAGGAGCGAACCAATACCAAGTGGTAGAGGTGTTCCTTGACTAAGCAGACAGCGACCAAAAGCCCCACTTGTTGCCCCGTGACGCCTGATACAGCGCGTTTACTGGCACAGGTGGGGCTTTCGTCGTTTGAGACAGAAGGAGCCGCTCAGGAGGCTCTAGCGGCCATTGGTGAAGTTTGCCTTGACGGCGCGCCGAGCTGTATAGGTCAACACGGAAAAAGTCTGTTCTGTGAAGACTGTTCACTGTCAGCGGCGTGCCTGACAATCCGACCAAAGGTGCGACGGCGTCCACCACCACCAACACGCGAGGCGTAGTGATGGACAAAGAGACTATAGATCTGATTAGCCGTTGGGAAGCAGAAGGTTTGCCCGCAGACGAGCACATCAAACTATTCAAAAGTTTGGTGGAGAGCGGCACTGTGTGGAGGCTTCAGGGAATGTATGGTAGGGAAGCCGTCCGACTCATGCAGGCGGGGTTGATTGAAACCCCCGATCAAAGGGGGAAGTAGTGGACAAGCGCGAAGCAATAAAGCGTCGTTGGGGCTTTCTGCCATCCCACAACTTTGACGGTGAGTTTGTGGACGCTCGCACCTATTTGGACATCGGATCTCAGAGCTACAAAGCGATTGATCTGTTTGAAGGCACATACATTCGAGTAGTGCGAAACGGTGAAACCCATACCGTATTCGTCGTGCCAGCGGCACCGCTCGATCCAAAGTACCCAGATTGGCACAGGTACATTTACAAGGGGCAGCGGTACAAGACATTGTCAGCGGTGGCGACAACTATCACAGGGCACAAGTTGAACGGTGCAGTCCTGTTCAAACTAAAACTTAGGCAGCGGGGTTCGCGGCCAACAACTGAAGAGCTGAAAGTGAGAGACATATAATGAGCATCAAAGATCAGTGGACGGCGATTATAGATTGTAGAGGAGGCATTGAGGACAGGACAGTGCTGGCAGAGCCTAATACCTTCACAAAAGCGGTATTTGAGACAAAGGAGGGAGAAATACCCGTTGGCGAAGTGCTGACAATCTACCGTGGCCATGAGCTAAGCATTGTAGGTGAGCTAACAGGTAGAGAAGGTGTACTAGAGGTCACCCCAGAACACATCAAGGCGGCGGCTCGAAACACAGGCTACCACCATCAGTTAGTAACATGGTTGAAAGGACTAGAGGCATGATTCTACAGTACCCGATCAGTCCTAACCACACCATCATAGTCGAGCCTGAAGGGCTGAAGCGCATGGTCGCAGCCTGTAAAGGGCAGGTGGTTGCTTTCGACTTTGAGACAGGCGGTTTAGCTTGGTGGGCAGGCCAGCACCCAGTGGGATATGCGATAGCAGTCTGGCCAGTAGGTGAGCCACACCCAGAGGCGTGGTATGTCCCGTTTGCTCATAGGACGGTAGAGCGCCAGTGTCCTGAAGATGCAGCTAGGCAGGCGTTCGCAGACATCATGGCAGGGGCGGCGGCGTTAGTAGCTCATAACGCCAAGTTTGACATCAACAGTGGCAGGGCAGCGGGGTGGGCAACGCCACCTTTGGAAGTGCCGATCCATGACACAATGATCCAAGCAGTCCTAATCAGAGAGGACAGGCGCTTCAAACTTGAGAAACTAGCCGAAGAGGTACTAGGCAGTGCGACGATCTACGGCGATGCGTGGGAGGCGTCGAAGTTGGTAGACAGTTGGCTAGTCAATAGGGCTAAGTCATTCAGAATGAGCAAGTCGAAATACCTGAATGGTCATGGACATGCAGAAGTACCAGTGGCTATTGAGGGAGAATATTCGTGTCGAGACGCGGCGCATTGTTTGTACCTTCACGCCGCGCAACACAAGAAGGCGTTGGCAGTAGGTGAGCCACATGAGGAGCGGCGGCGCTACCTCTACCACAACGAAATGCAGATGGTCAGAGCGCTTGCCGACATGGAGTTCCACGGTCAGCGGATAGACACTGGTTATCTGTCTGATCTCGCTGACAATCTCGACAATGACTTGGCAGACATCGGTAATGACTTGTCATCGACTTTCGGTATAAATATCGAATGGAACAATGATACACAGTTACGCGATCTACTGTTCAACCGTCTAGCACTACCCGTGACCAAGCTGACGAAGGGCGGGGCGGCAAGCGTTGACCGTTCGGTTTTGCTGGAGCTAAGTGCCGCTAACCCTGCATTGCTACGGCTAAACGAGTGGCGCGAGATCTTCAAGGTCAGATCTACCTACACAGATAGCCTAGTCGCTAAGTGTGACAGCAATGGTAGGTTACATGCGTCGTTTGTCCAACATGGCACAGACACGGGGCGCTTGTCGAGCCGTAATCCTAACCTTCAAAACATACCGTCACGACACCCTAAGCTATCAAAGGCGGTGCGACAGGCGTTTGTGGTAGACGAAGGCACAGCGCGGGTTTACTGCGACTACTCACAAATCGAGTTGCGCTTGTTGGCTTGGACGACAGGGTGCAGGTCACTCACTAAAGCCTACGACTCACCAGCATACATGCAGTTGGTAGGTCGAACCATCGACTATGACACCTACCGCAAACAGCGCAGGTGTGAGCCATCCACCGATGTTCACGGCGCAGTAGCTGAAAGCGTGTTTGGCGCGACCAAAGGATCAGCAGACTTCAAGAGGGCAAGATCGGCGGCCAAGATCATAAACTTTGGGGTACCCTACGGCGGCGGCCCTAAGCTACTGACTGACAATCCCAGCACCAGACTTTCTAAGCGTGACGCTCGCAACTACTTCAACCAATACCACCAGAACAACCCAGAGATCGAGGCTACGAAGCGCCGTCTAATCGACAGCATGATCGGCCACCCAGAGACTAGGTTCGTAAACTGGGCAGGTCGGACGCGGCATGGTGCGAAGCTCCGACACCCAGCCGAGAACATTCGAGCCAGAACAGAGAGGGGTATGTTCGCAAGCCTCGTACAAGGATCAGCAGCAGAGTTGACGCGGTTCAGTATCGTGAGGCTATGGGAAGCCCAACAGCGCGGAGAGATGCCAGCAATATCGACATCTACCATACACGACGAGGTGCAGGTAGATTGTCAGGTAGGAGATCTGCGGGAAGTGGCGAGCCTAACCCAGCAGATAATGGAAGATTTCACAGGGCTATTCGGCAGTGTGCCAGTGATAGCCGATCTTGAAGTAACAATGACCGATTGGTCAGCAAAGGAGGACTACGATGAACTCGAATGATCAAGTAAAAGGACTACTATCCATGCCAGCGGTGGAAGTAAGTGGTGAAGAGTACACAGGCGGCTACCTAGCCAGTATGGTAGCAGTGAATAGCAACCAGCCAGAAGCAGAAGCCGCCAGAACACCAGAGCTGACAAATGGGTTTGGTCGAGTAGTCGCGGCGGCGCACCGTGAACTAGAGCAGGCAAAACTCGACTATCGAATCTGGCGAGATGGAATGTCCTACACGCTGACGAACAACATGCAGTCAGCTATAAACGCAGGGTTCGCGTGTGCCGCCGAGCCACCACTAGACGCTAAGGGGAATGCGAAACCACCAAAGCTACCAGCGGCCAGCGCAGTCGATGTTTATATCCGAACCTTACCAGAATACCGTGAGCATTGGGAGAAGCAGAACAAAGCAGAAGAGGCGTGGGCAGTCTTACACGCAGCATTGTCAGCGGCTGAGTCAAGGATTTGGGCTATTCGCGAGGTAACCCGTGACACATACGGCGATATGCCCACTACTACTAAAAGCAGCGGTAATAAGCCACCGCCGCCACCGCCAAGACGCGGATAAAAACAACCATTCCAACAACCCACAGAGGTACTAAAACATGGCAAGAGATATAAGCGCTTACAGCAGAGAGTTAGACCGTTC
>Ga0098040_1000398_pt1 | contig 19975 bp, 36 predicted proteins | sample 7_EtaG_FD_75065 | JGI IMG/M metagenome (GOLD analysis project Ga0098040, IMG submission 75065) | Marine viral communities from the Subarctic Pacific Ocean - 7_ETSP_OMZ_AT15161 metaG | ecosystem: Environmental > Aquatic > Marine > Oceanic | place: Pacific Ocean | collected 2015-01-08
CATGGCGAGGTCACACACACCTTCAGCCTGAAGGTCAAGCCCGAGCGTGAGGTCAGCCCTGGGGCCGCAAAGATCAACGGCTACACGCCCGAGGGCTGGGCCGATGCTCCGAGCAAGGCCGAAGCTGCCCTGCTCATCAAAGAGGAATGGCGCAAGGCCGTGGTCAAGTACACGGTGCCCGGTGAGTCGAAGCCTCGTCGCCTGTTCCCTACCGTGGTCGGGCACAATGTCCGGTTCGATCTGCACTTCATGGACACCATGATGCAGGAAAATCTCCCGGCTGACGAACGGTTCCGCACCCTGTCAACGGGTGGGATCATCGACACGCTGACCATGGCGAAGCGGTTGAACGTGCCCAGCCATCGGCTGGACTACCTCCGCCGCTGGTTCGGATGGAGTACCGAGGGGGCACACACGGCGATGGTCGACGTGATGCAGACCCGCGACCTCCACCACTTCTTGCGGGATGCTGGGCCGTGTCGCCTGTTCATCGCTGGCCTCATGGGTCGGTGGCGGACGACGATGGAGCGGGCTCCGCAGGCTCACGGGTAGAGCGGGGTGCAGGGCTCGGCTCAAGTCAAGGGTGACATCCTACGGGATGTCACCCTTTCGCCATTCGTGTCTCAGAAATATAGTGTCTCAGTTTTGAGACATTATTTTTTTTTCCTACATACATATTCGATATGTTATATGTTAGTGAGTGAACAACACACAACCTGGAGGTGTGAATATGTCAAAGGTGACGTTGCTCAAGTGTGCAGGCTTTCTCCTGTGCTTGGCTGCCCTTTCGATGCTGGCAAATCATTTGTGGGGCATTCAGGGTGGCATCTTTGCCCTTGTTGATGTTGGCCTTCTGCCAATCTTTATCTACACGGGTGTAGATATTGAGTCGAGGGTGAGTGGCAAGCTTGGCATTGAGCCGAACGGCTTGCTTGGTGCGGCAATTGGCGGAGGCTTTGGAAACCTCTTGACCGATATGATCGGAGCCTCTTTCGATCCTACGATGTGGCCAATGATTGTTGGGATTGGAATCTTCGGGTTCTTGTCTCTTGGAGTCATCTGGATCATTCATCGGTCGCTAGATTCAGGTAGTTGAGGCGAGAAGTGATTCTTGCACTCTACGTGATCATGGTTGTGCTTGGCGGAATCCTTTGTGGAGTCTGCCTTGCATTCCTTGTGAATGAGAGCCTGAAGAGGTAGATGTTCGCTGGGTGGTGTGGGTGTATGTACCTGCACTACCCAGCACTGTCTCGTATAATATAGTGTCTCGGTTTTGAGACATTATTTTTTTTTCATACATGCATGTTCGATATGTTATATGATAGTGTGAGCACGTCGCCTGACATGCTCAGGTCGAACTCTGCTGGGGCGGGAGAGACCTACCTAACTAAGTCCCTAGCGCAAAAAGGAGGCCTATCGTGGCTTCTCTCCGTGGAATGGCTGGCTATCTTTGCAGACTCGCTCGTGAGAACGAGGAGGCAACCAAGACTCTGGACGGTGCTGATATCGTCCTCAACCGTGGTACCCCCACTCTCAAGGTGGACGGCGTGGTCAACATCAACACCGCAGACCATGATGCTCTGCAGACCGTCAAGGGCATCGGCCCAGCGAGGGCTGGCGATATCATCGCCGCCCGCCCCTTCGACACGGTCGAGGCGGCTGATGAGCTGCTGGGTCGCTCGGTCCTCGCTGGCCAGCCGATGGTGTCCGTTACGGACTACATCGTTGCCTCTGGCGATATCGTCGCCGCCTGGCGTCTGCGTCTGGACAACATGGAGAAGGCGGAGGTAATTCGCCAAGCGATCTACGTCCAGCTCGCTCGTACGCGTCATCAGGGCCTTGCCGCTCCGACGATTCCTGCGGATGTGTGCACGACCCTTCGCCTCCCCAAGGGCTGCACGAAGGGTCGCTGGGGGTCGAACGGACGGGGTGGCAGGCGATAGCCCACCTCCTCACTGGTGCGGGCGCGGCCTTCGGGCTTCGTCCGCACCATGTCTCGTACATTATAGTGTCTCAGTTTTGAGACATTATTTTTTTTTCTTACATGCAAATGAGATATGTTATATGTAAATGTCCGACTGGTTGGTCGGATTTTCCACAAACTGCCAAAGCGGAGGTTATTGCTATGGCGAAACTGATTGAGGCCATTCTGGCCGTCCTGGACATTACTGTGCTTCCAGGTTATTCGGGTTGGGGCGTATGGGAGATCATTCGAGAGAATGCCCAGAACGCTCGCGACTCTCACATCCTTGGGTGTGCGATGCATGTCTCTTATGAGCCTGAATCGCGAACTCTCACCTTCCACAACGATGGTGCTACCATTGGCCGTGATACTCTGCCTATGGGGGCTACCTCAAAGCGTGGTGATCCGGAATCTGCCGGTGAGAAGGGCGAAGGCTACAAGGTCGCAGCAGAAGCCGCTGTAGAGCTTGGCATTGGAGTTGTTATCAACAACGGTGCTGGCGAAGAGTGGACCTTCCAGCGAGGATGGTCTGAAGACTTCCAGTCGGATCTTCTTCAGATTCTCATCAGGCACACAGATAAGTGTGACGGTGTTACTGTCACCCTGACTGGTATCGAGCAGGATGATTGGGACAGTGCACGTGCACGGCTACGCTTCTTGAATGAAGATGGCGATGAGCACGTGGTTATGTCTTCCGATCACGGCAAGATCTTGAAGGGCGACGTTGCTGTCGGCAACCTGTACGTCAAAGGCATCTTCGTGTGCAAGCTCGAAGGTGAGAACTGGACGTTTGGGTATGACCTGAACAACGTTCGACTTGACCGTGACCGCTCGATTCCAAGCCACTACAGCTTGAATCGTGCGATTCGCAACATCATTAACAGCTCTGCACAGACTGGCGCGTTGAATCGCGACCAGCTTTGGGAACTGTTCAAGGGTGAGTCGCAGGAGTCGCGCCAGTTCAACGCCGATTGGATTCAGCCTGATGGTGCACACGAAGCGGTGCATGCCCGATTCGTTGAAGAGCACGGTGAGAATGCGGTTCCGGTCTCTACTCCTGCAGAGTTTGACAAGGCTACGCAGTGTGGCCTGGTTCCGATCTACGTCTCCCCCACGCTCAAGACCATGCTCGGAATGAAGACTCCGGACCTCGATGAGGCTCTGCAGAAGCGTTCGTTCGAGGCATCCTGCTTCTACTCTCCCGATGAACTTCGGAAGAATGAGCGGCAGAACCTCAACTGGGCCGTCTACATGGTGAACGCATCCGAGGCATGGGTGGAGGATTGTGTGCAGGTTGTTGACTTCTACGGAAGCAACATCCGGGGCCGCCACTCTGTCAAGGATGGAGAGCGTACCATTCAGCTGAGCCGCAAGGTTCTCCGGAATCGCAGCAAGTTGATGGCTGTCCTCATCCACGAGGCTGCTCACATCTACGGCGACGATGGGACTGCGGACCATCGGGCTGGAATCGAGCGCATCGCTGGTGATATCATCAGCAACTTCGCGAGTCTCGATCCGGACGAGTAGCGAGCGACACTGACACAGACACGGCAGCCTACGGGCTGCCGTGTCTCACTGTCTCGTATAATATAGTGTCTCGGTTTTGAGACATTATTTATTTTTCTTACATGTACATTTGATATGTTATATGATAGTGATTCAATAACAGCCGAAGGAGGCTAATGACATGGCAGTATGTGTACCGAAAGTATCTCTCGTATCTCTCTCTGGTCGTGTGGAAGACTCAGCTTGCACAGTGTGCGACCATCCACAAACTCGTTCCGAAAAGGAACTGGCGAAGCTTCTTAAGGAGGGACGCCCCGAGCCACACTATAGCTCCATGCACGACTACGGCCTGGGTGGGGATCCGGATGAGGCTGGTAAGGAGTGGGACCAGAAGGTCAGGAAGCTCCAGGTGATGATAGCAACCGTCCAGGAGATCGGGGCGTTGGAAAACGAAAACCGGGTCTTCATGCGGCACATCTCGGAGAATAAAGTCCGCATCGCTGAGGTTATGGAGGTCCAAGACCTCTTCGCCAGCTGCCCCGTTGAGGTCATCAACGAGCTTTACGAGCAGTTGACTTAGCCCTCTCACCCTCATTCCCACAGGCCTCCCCCTCGCGTTGAGGGGGAGGCGCTTCATTTTGTTTCGTACAATATAGTGTCTCGGCTTTGAGACATTATATTTTTTTCATACATGTATATCTGATATACTATATGTAAGTGTGCATACATTTGATGATCACTTGTAGCACGATCATGATAGAGCTTTCCCTAGGAGGAACCATGCTCGGAAACGGTAACCTAATCTCTCTGACACGTTTTGCTATTGGCACACAGGCCGGTGAACGCGCTCGACACTTCGATTCTTCTTTCGCTGGAACGAAGATTCTCACCATGACCCCCGACGAGTTCCTTGCGGTTGTAAACAACGAGGCGCTTGAGCGTCCCCTTGTTGATTCCGAGAACCCGAATATGCCATTCTGCAAGCACCTCTTCATTCCGATTTCTGCATTCGGCGGTCGTCTTGATGGCGTCAAGGCTGGTCTGGCGGAGATCACTGATGAGAATCGCAGTCTTCTCGACAGCGGTTACGACAAGCGGCGAGACTTCGAGTTGGAGACTTTGAGTCGATGGTTCGACAGTTCGGACGTGACTCCTGCTGATGCTGCTTGGATCGATGTGATCCTCTACATGGACAAGGCTCTCGCGCAAGAGTCCGCAAGGCTTCGCGAGAAGGCTCTCAAGGAAGGTACGCCCGTACCTACGCCTGACATTGTGGACACCGACTTCGGAATCGTGAGCATCAACGCAGGCGTGGCTCCGCATGAGGACCCGATGGTTCCGGCCACTGTGGTTCGGAATGCTCTCGGCAAGGAGTTCGGCGGGAATGGTGCGCCGGTTGACCGGGAGTACTACGAGAAAAGCGTAGCCTTCCACAAGAAGTGGGCTCCGGTCAAGTAGTTCACTCACTGATCCCCCGGCTGGCTTCGGCCAGCCGGGGGTGTCTCCGCCTATATAGTGTCTCATGTGAGACATTAATTATTTAGTATAATATTTTTTGAGACATTATATTTTTTTCATACATTCGTATGAAATATGCTATATGATATTGAACCCACAAACGCATTGGAGGTTATGATGCGTATTTTGTTAGAAAGTATGCCTGCGGCGGTTCTGTCGTTGGCAAAACGTGTTGAGGAAGCGGGCGGCAAAGCCGTTCTCGTTGGCGGTGCTGTGATCGACATGATCCAGGGTCGCACGCCCAAGGATTGGGATCTGGAAGTGTTTCAGCTTGGCTACGATAGCCTTGCCGCGCTCTTTTCGGACCTGAGCCCTAAGCTGGTTGGCAAGCAGTTTGGCATCATCAAGCTGACTATCGACGGTCTTGACGTTGATATCAATGTGCCAAGGATCGATAACAAGGTCGGCGTTGGTCACGATGGTTTTGAATGTGATTTCGATCCGATGATGACCGTTGAGGAGGCGGCCCGCCGTCGAGACTTCTCGATCAACGCAATGGCTATCGACTTGCGTACGGGTGAGGTTGTTGATCCCTACGGTGGTCTGGCGGATCTTGATGCTGGAGTGCTTCGGGCGACGGACTCGTACCTGTTCGTGCAAGATCCGCTTCGGGCACTTCGGGCCATGCAGCTGCTCGCACGTAAGGCCAAGACTGTGGATGCTGGAACCATGCAGTTGATTCGTAGCATGGTTGACACCTTCCCCGAGTTGGCGGCTGAGCGTGTGCATGAGGAGTGGCGCAAGCTGCTACTCAAGGCTGAGCGTCCAAGTGTTGGTCTGGAGTTCCTTCGGGAGTCTGGCTGGCTGGTTCACTTCCCAGAGCTTCAAGCGCTGATTGGTTGCGAGCAGAATCCTGACTGGCACCCCGAGGGTGACGTTTGGATTCACTCCCTCTGCACAGTTGACTCGGCTGCATGGGTTCGTGATCAGGGTGTTCTTCCTGATGGCTGGACCGAGCCCTTCATGTTCGGGACTATGTGCCACGATCTTGGCAAGCCCGACACCACCATTACCCCCGAAATGGTGGCAAACGATGAGGCTCCCAAGGAACGTCTGTGGACGGCATGGGGTCATGATCAAGCGGGTATGCCTCACGGTGAGAGCTTCCTTCGTCGCATGACGAACAATAAGAAGCTCATCGAGAGAACCACCACGATTATTGGGGAGCATATGCAACCCTTCAATCTACTGCAGGGTCAAGGCAAAATGTCTGCCTATAAGCGACTTCACAATCGTTTGCGGCTGGATGTTCTTGGCTGGGTATGTCGGTGCGATTCTTGTGGAGGTCCCGATGGGCGTGCTCGTATCAGTAGAGGTGCTGATTACGATCACGAAACAAGCCAAGCTTGCTGGAAGCATTTCAGCGAGATTGGTCCCGAGCCGGTCAAGCCAATCCTTATGGGGCGGCACCTGATTGGAGCGGGAGTCAAGCCTGGGCCCACGTTCAAGGTCCGACTGGACGCTGCATACGAACAACAGATTGAAGGAATCGAAGACCTCGATACCCTCTTGCAAGTTGCTCTCGCGGCTGTGTAAACAACTAAGGCGGCACCCTTCGGGGTGCCGCCAACGCTGTCTCGTATAATATAGTGTCTCGGTTTTGAGACATTATTTTTTTTTCATACATACAAATGAGATATATTATATGTAAGTGTAGCATTTTCGCTGCACGTTCTGTACTTGGAGGTACAAATGAACTTGACCCCTGATCGTGTCCTGACCATCATTCGTGGTCTTCCCGGCTCTGGAAAGAGCTACCTTGCAAGCTTGCTTGCGCCATCTGCCAACATCTGCACCACGGATGACTATCCGGGGCTGTACACGTACTCCGAGGATGGCTTGGTAACTGCCTTCCATGGTTTGGACCCTGATGACGAGTTTGGCGTTCGCATTGTGGCGGCTCACAACTGGAATCAGACCAAGGCTATTGGCCTGATGGAAGACGGCGCTTCTCACGTCGTCAACCCCAACACTAACACCGAGCGGTGGGAGTTCCAGCCCTATCTCGATGCTGCTGAAACCTACGGCTATCGTGTCGTCGTTATCAGCGTCTTCGACGGTGGCCTCACTGATGATGAGTTGTTTGACCGCAACTCTCATGGTGTTCCGCTGGGTGGCATCGCCGCCATGCGCGCACGGTTCCAGCACGACTGGAAGGATGCTCCTCGCTACCGCGAAGAGCAGTAGACACTCACACACGGGCGGCACCTCTACGGAGGTGCCGCTCATAACCCTGGAGGGTTTGAATATGAAAACAATCCGATTGTTTGATGATGATAGCGTACAGACGGAGGTTGCTTCTGACACTGGCAATGAGATGACCGTTGCATGCATGGATATTCTTGAGCAGCTTGAACTGCAGCTTGGATGTCTTGTCGATCTTCGCGATCTTGACTACATTCTGACCAGCGCCGTTAGCACATTCATCTGTGATGTTGTGATTCGGCGTAGGCTTGGAGATGGTGACGAGAAAGCGGATGAGGTTAAGCGTCACTACCCTCGCCTTAGTAACGGTAGTGAGCCATTTGGTTCGACACGCAGACTTGTTGCCGGCTCTGTTTTTGATGGGGCCATTAGTCGCGTTGGGCATCATTGGCCTTGCGAGTCTAGCCCAACCAAGCATTGTCTTTATGACGATGACAACGATCCTGCACACGACCACTGTGTCTTCTGCGGTGATCCTTACGAGAGGAAGTAGGTATGCCATTCTACAGAACTGACGAAGACAATCCGATCCCTGAAACTCGCAATAGCTTGTATGAGCGTCTTCATGACGCCAACAAGCAAATCATCACTGATGAGCTAGACGCTGGTGCAACAACCGACGAGCTTTGTGGGATGATTCTTTCGTTTATCGACTGCCTTGTGGGTGAGCAATCTATCTTGAGGGCAAGCACAAGACGGAGGGAGGAGAGGAAGCGTAGGCTGGAATGCAACGATAGTCCGAGCGGCCAGCATGTTCCGCTTAAGACTGGATGGGGCACGCTTGCGGGGCAGTCATGCCAATACTGTAGTAAAGAGCTATGATACGATAGACCTGAGCATGTCTTAAAACTGCTCACTCATCATGTCTCGTATAATATAGTGTCTCGGTTTTGAGACATTATTTTTTTTTCATACATACAAATGAGATATATTATATGTAAGTGTCTGGTAATGACACTGGACATATGCCTTGGAGGGCATTATTATGAACACAACTGACGATACCATTGGGGCGCCTGACTTCATGCGCTCCCTACTTTCACTCCCCGAGGATGAGTTTGCATCCGCGCTTGGCTACGATTCAGAGGTTTTCTCGTGGATCACAGGCAGGATGAACTACCTCTTCAATCACTCCATCGAGATCGGCAAGCGTGCCGTATTCGGTTCAATGAATGATGGTGTGATCAAATTCATAGTCTTCCCCGTTGGGAATGAGGGTTCTCCGGAGATGGTTTCCTATGAAGGAATCGATCCCAGCCATTTTGACAACACTATCGGACTTCAACTTGCCAGCAGCATGGCATACACCGCAACCTGTGAGGTTGTTGAGCAGTTTGATGGAGTTGTTGATCTCATTCTCACTCAGCTCTTTATGGGCTTCATCCCCTTCGAAGAGGCCAAGCAGTTCTCTTCTGAAGAGTCAGTCAGGCGCATGCCTGCATAACCTCCAAGGCTTGGGCGGGGGTGCATATGCACCCTCGTCCTCTTGGACAAGGAGAGTAAAGATGGCAAAGAAAAAGTCAAAGCCCGTGGTCGCACCCAAGGACAAGGGTGCTCCCATGGTGATCAGCATCAAGGATTCTCGTTCGAAGCAGAACGAGGCGGCCCGCGCGGCGGGGGCGAGGAAGACAACTCGTGGTCATCGCAGAAAGGAGCGGGCACGAAATGAGCTGATGGGGTTCACTCGCAAAAAGAAACACAAAGGTCAGGGCGGCGAGTAGTCGCCCTGACCTGTCTCGTACGATATAGTGTCTCGGTTTTGAGACATTATTTATTTATCATATATGCAAATGAAATATGTTATATGTAAGTGTCCGGCAATCTCGCTGGACGTACCCACATGGAGATAATCATGGACGCTTTGTCTATCCTTTCCGCTCTTGGCATCAAAGCCGATGACAACGATATTGAAGTCATCTGCTCTCTACTCAACAATCAGGAAGCTCTTGAGCCTTGCATGGCGCACGTTATGGAGTTGCGCACGCAACTTGAAGTTGCCGAATCTGATCTCGCAGTGATTCAGGACGGCATCGCCGCTGCTCAGGTAAAGATTGGGGCCATCAAGTCTCGATCTCAGGACAGCGGTCTTCCGATTGCTGGCTACGAGCATTCTTCGCGAAGTGAAGCAACTCTTTACTTCCTCCGTCAGCGGGCCACCGTCGAGCCGGTTCACCGTGCTGAAATCACGCAGTATGTTTACGGTGATCGTAGCGACAGCAACCTCTCCCGTCTTTCGCTCGTCCTTTGCACACTCAAGCGCAAAGGCCTTGTTCGGAACGGACCTCGCGGCTACTGGTTCCCACTGTAGCCCACCCACCTTCATACAGACCTGGGCACGTCTTCAAAAGGCCCACCCTAACCCACACACATATATGGAGTACATATGAAGATCATAGAACGTAGAGAGTTTCATGTCACCCGTCACAACCAGATTGAGTTTGAGGGCTTTGCTTTTGATTGTGATGAGAACGGAAATGTAGATGAGTCCAAGCTGCAGCCGCTTGCTCTTGAAAACTATCGCAAGTGCATTGCGAGCGGAGAAAGGGGCGAGCTTGAGAGTTGGGAGCACAGCTTTAGCAGCCCGGCTGTTGGCGAATGCTCTTGTGGTCGTCACGTGACCCTGGCCAACTTCACCAACACTTGCGAGTGTGGTGCTGACTACAACTCCTCCGGTCAACTGCTGGCTTGCCGTAGCCAGTGGGGAGAGGAAACGGGAGAACACTGGACGGACTGTTACTAGTCCGTTCGCAGACCTGGGCATGTCTTAAAACTGCCCATCCTGTCTCGTACAATATAGTGTCTCAGTTTTGAGACATTATTTATTTATTGCACACGCAAACGAAATACACTATATGTAAGCGTGACGATTTTGTCACTTACCCACATGGAGGTAGCGAATGAGCTACGCGAGAAACCAACAGATTATTGCGGATGAAAACTACTACAACGACCCTCGTGTTCGTGCGGCACGTGGCAAGTGGTACAAGTCCTTCAACAAGGAAACCATGAACGTGACCATCGCCGTCATGATGGGCTCCAACGACCCCGACGATGATGACGAGAGGGACGAAGTCGAAGTCATCCTTCCTGTTCACTTCGTTGTTTGCGGTACTTGCAACGGAAGGGGAACTCATGTCAACCCCAGCATCGACTCCAATGGCTTGAGCTACGAGGATTTCGATGAAGATCCCGAGTTCGCTGAGGATTACTTCTCTGGCCGATACGATGTCACCTGCTATGATTGTGGTGGTGGAAATGTTGTTCCGGAAATCAGCGAGGGCAGATGCACGCCTGAGCAGAAGAAGGCTCTTGAGGCGCACTATGATTATCTTGAAGATGAGGCTGCCCATCAAGCTGAGTGTCGAATGGAACGAATGATGGGCTGTTAGCCCACACGCATGTGACCTGGGTATGTCTCTAAAGTGCCCACCTTAACCCCACACACATATGGAGTGTACCAATGGCAACTGACGAAAAGCATCCTACCCTAACCAACCTTCTCAACATGGTGTCCAGCACCATCGCTGAGTCTCGTGGACAAGGAATGTCCCGCACTGCTGCCCTGGCGCAGAACAAGTGCGCCTCTTGTGGCGGCGATGCCACTACCTTCCGCAACGACGCTTCCAGGCGAGAGTATCCACTCACCGCCTGGTGCCAGAAGTGTCAGGACAATTTCTTCGGCACTGACTAACCAACCTTCGACCTGAGCATGTCGTTAAACTGCTCATTTAAATAGTGTCTCGGTTTTGAGACATTATTTTTATTTCATACACACAAATGAAATATGTTATATGTAAGTGTAGCAATCAAGCTACTTCTTACCCACATGGAGGTGTGCCATTTCCACACTTACTGATTCCGCTGTATCTGCCCCACGGGGCGGTTTTGTTCACATTCGTAACTACGTTGCGAAGAAGTCCGGAGAGGTTGCCCATCACACGATCAATGGATCTGTGTCATGGGAGAACACTCTTTTCCGCGCGCTTGAAGCCCTGTCCTCTGTTGAGGTTGCGACAATCGCAAGGGACTGCAAGGCGTGTGACGGAGATGAGGATCTTGCTCGCAAGGCTCTCACCGAGGTCAAGGACTCCTTTCGCAAGCAGTACGAACGGCTCCAGAATGGGCAGGGTACTACTTCAAACTATGAGTACCTTGCTCCTGGCGTTGCGACCCTCCCTGATGACGATACCCTCTACATCTGGGGGCTGTCAGTCGGCAAGGAGATCGTTACTCCTGGGACGTACAAGGAAGTGAACAGCCGTCCGAAGACTCTGGTGAAACGCTTCATCGAAAGACTTACGCCTGCGTGCAAGTTTCGTCGATTCAAGCTGACACCTGGCACGTATGACTACGTGTCCGTCAACGGGCAACGCGTCTAACCCTAACCTGAGAGGGGGCTTCGGCCCCCTCTCCTTGCCCGCACTTGTAAAGAGTGTCTCATATGAGACATTCTTTATTTTTCATACACACATACGATATATGTTATATGTAAACGTGACACTTCCGTCACTACTTACCTCAACACCCAATGGAGGATGCCATTATGGCTTTCACAAACAAACGTAAGGGCGAAAAGAACTTCGCCTGGAAAATGGTAGATGCGCTCATTGCTGACATTGGTCAGCTTACAGACGAGGCAAAAGCCTCTGACACCTTTCAGCGATGGCTCAAGTCGCAGGCGGCCTTTCACTCATACTCGTGGTACAACACGGGTCTGATCATGATTCAGTCTCAGAAGCATGACTTCGTTGCCACTCAGGTTGCTGGTGCTGGAGCGTGGAAGAAGCTTGGCCGTATCGTCAACCGCGATGACTTCCGGCGGCGCAAGCTCTGGATTCTTGCTCCGATCTTTCGATCTTTCGATCCTCCGCAGGTGGGGAGCGACGGCAAAGAGCGGAAACGGCTCGGCGGGTTTCGGAACGTATACGTGTTCGACATCAGTCAGACGACTGGCGACGAAGTTCCGAAGCTTGAGTGGCGTCAGAAAGGAGAAGACGGCGGGCTTGCGGATGCACTCGAGGCTGAGTACGAGCGTAGGGGCATCAAGCTTGAGTACGTGGACGGGCTTGGTGGTGCGAACGGAACATCTTCGGGTGGTCACGTGCGCATCCTTAGCTCACTCACTGGTCAGGAACGTGCTGGGACGCTTGCTCATGAGTTGGCTCATGAGATTCTTCACTGGGCACCGGGCGGTGGCCGACCGACTGAGCCTGGATGGTACGATAATCACTCTCGTTCCACGAAAGAAATCGAGGCGGAGAGTACTGCGGCGGTCATCATGGGCGCGTGGGGACTCGACTACTCTCCCTCAGCGATGTATCTCGCATGTTGGAAGGGTGACAGCACAAAGGTTAAGGACTCCATGAAGTCGATCCAGAGGGCTTCCAAGGATATCCTATCACATATCATGTAGTGAGTGCATGTGGGTAGGCCGAAAGGCCGGGGGAGGGCGAAAGCCCTCCCCCTTATCCCATCTGCAAAGAGTGTCTCAATATTGAGACATTAATAATTTTTCACACATGTGGGCATCATATGCTATATGTGAGTGGCGGGTCCGTAGCTCAACTGGTAGAGCAACGGACTTTTAATCCGTAGGTCGTGGGTTCGAGCCCCACCGGACCCACCACTCACCCACAACAATCACATGGAGAAAGTATGTTTATCAACGCGAATGAAATCATTGAACTCATTGAGGCTGCAAAGGCTTGTGAGGAAAAGCTTCCGAAGGAAGAGCAGTGGATACACGTTAGTGATATTGCTGCCACGCTTCAAAAGCTTATTGACGACGAAGACGCCCGTCTGGAAAAGATGGCGTCTGATTGGGCTGATCAGGAGGATGGTCGCATGGTGATGCAGGATGCTTATGATCAGAAGTTGATTGAGCAGGACATGGCAAGGTATGAATGGCCTGGAGGCATCTAATCTCTTCGGCCCCCCTTTCGGGGGGCCTTTTGAGACATTATTTTTTTTTCATACATGCGTATCAAATATGTTATATGAGAGTGTCGGGATAAACCCCCGCCGTCACCCGATGCGGCACAACCCAAACCGGAGAAAATCCAAATGGCTGAAAAAGCAAATATTTTTATTGACGAAACCAACGAGGATGTGATCGACGTGATCAAGCAGACCATGAGCGTGAGCGTGGATGATACTGGCACCCCCATCGTATCCTTTGCCACAAACCGTGGCAAGGGTTCGGGCGCACAGTCCATGCCCGTCGCTGACTTTTCGGAGTACATTTCTGCGCTGGAGGACATTTCGAGCAACGGCATCCAAGAGGTGCCTGATCAGGATCTGTCCCCTGCGGAGATGGTTCGCGATACGATCCGCAACGTCGAAGGAACGATTCAGTTCCGGGTCCGTTCTGGAAAGGGCGCGAAGCCTGCGAAGATCCCCGCCGCACAGTTTGGCGAGGTCGTTGCTCTGCTCCGCACCTGCGTCCCTCTCGTACAGGAGGCTGCTGCGTCGTATTCCGAGGCGAGTGCAGACGCCGATGAGTACGAGGAAGACGAAGAGTAGGTTCGTTAGGAGGGGGTGTGTGCAAGCACACCCCCTCCACTTCTCTAACAAAATAGTGTCTCAGACGAAGGAGGTAACATGACTATTTATTATGCTGGCGATACACATGGACGCGTGAACCATGTTGCCGCCATTGACCGACTTGCGGCGGAGAATGGAATCCGTTTTGTTGTGCAGGTGGGAGATTTTGGTATTCGTTGGCCTGGCAAACCCTGCCCGGTCTTCAAGTATTTTGAGAAGCGAGCACGCAAAAATCGTGCCGGAGCAACTTGGATTACTTGTGGCGGGAACCATGACAACTGGGACAAGTGGAATGATCTTGCTGCGAAGCAGGGCCATCCTGATCTTGTCGAGCTCGCGCCTGGCTGCTTTTTTGCCCAACGTGGAAGCGTGCATGATCTTGATGGGGTCAAGCATATTTTCTGCGGCGGAGCCGAAAGCACCGATAGGCACATCCGCACGGTTGGTGTGGATTGGTGGGCTGCCGAGACTCCGAACTATGCAGAGAACACTCTCTTCTTTGAGAGAATGGAATCATGCAAGCCGGAAGTTGTGGTAACTCATGACGCACCATTGTGTGTGCCTATCGACAGAACACAGCGGGATAAGAATCCTACTCCAAGGAATCTTGAGAGCATCATTCGTCTTTCTGATCACAAGCCACAAAGGTGGTACTTCGGTCACCATCATATGATGGATGAATGGGAGATTGATGGAGTTGTTTATTCTTGCTGCGGTCTTCATGGAGAGTACAAGGAAGGGTGAGGAAACTCACCCTTCCTTCCATGAGACATTATTTACCGAGACAGTGTCTCAGCGAGACATTAATATTTTTTTTTACATGTCTCGCAAATATGTTATATGACTTTAGGGACGCATATTGCACCCGCCTACAAGGAGGTGAACCTGAATAACCCGCGAAATAAATCGCGATTCAAGCAGGAGGTGATCTATCTCTAATCCAGAAGATCGCAAAATGGCGTACGGGCTTGCCCGTGACATCCTTCGCAACCGTGATGCTACTGAGGAAATGATTGAGTACACTCTTTCGCTTCTCCCGGTCGCAGGATATAAGGCACTGGGCCTTCGGTTGCGCCTGCAACGTAAGTTGCAGGGTCTTTCCATTCGTTGGGAAGACATGTAATACCCTATGGGGAGCCTCTTCGGGGGCTCCCCATTTCTATTCTAACCCCCAACCAACCCAATGGAGAAATGGCAATGATCCAATCAAGAAAACTCTGGATGCGACCCGTACACTGCAAGGAAACGGATAGGATTCTATCCGTAGCCGTGTGCACAACAAAGCATGAGGTTCTGGTAGATGAACAGATCCTTGAACATTTTGCCCTCGATATTTCTGGCAAGGATATTAGGAATGAGTATCCTGAAGCCATACTATTTTGGGGCCCACCCATATGTGCGTAGACCAGTCCCGCCGCCCCTTCGGGGGCGGCGCTGAGACATTCTTTTTTTTTCGCACACGCACGCGAAATATGTTATATGTAGGCAGGTCAGGTTCGAGGGGCAATCCCCGGGGAACACCCCACCGACTGGCCTCGCCCCTCCCGTGGGGTGGTTACGGAAACCGGGTGCCCGTCAGCGGGGCATAGTCGCAGCTGGCGCAGGCAACGTAAGTCGTTGCACGGATGGTAGGACTGGCAAAGCAAACTGGCGTTAGCCGAGGCTGTCACGGACATTGGTGGATGCATACACCTCTTGCTCCAATGGGCGCTCCCCGAGGCTTTTCGTTTTGCAAACGAGCCGCGCTGGTCCTACCATCCATTTTTCCAACCCACAACCAACCTGGAGATAGAGTGAATAAAGTTACTGTTGAGATTGATGGACACACTGTGAAGGGGTGGGCTGAGTTTTCTGGCCCACACGCTGAGATCGAAGGGGTAGAGATTACCTCCGTTGTGCCAGATAATTCGTCCGCCGAATTCCTTGAGGCAGCCGAGGCTGCCGTGGAAAGTGCTGCGTACAAAGTTTATCGAGAACGTCATGGTTATCCTGACTATGATGATGACCGTGATGACTATGCTCATGCGTCCACAAATGGAGACTACTGGATTGATTCTGAAAGTGGAGAGTATCGCTGCGGCTAGCTCTCACCTCACCCCTCCCGAAAGGGAGGGCTCTGAGACATTATTTTCTGAGACAGTGTCTCGGGAGACATTATTTTATTTTATTACTCACACGTTTGGATACAACAGTTTTTATGATTTGCGTATCCAATATGCTATATAAGGGTGAACATAAAACTATCACAGCAGGAGTACGTTCACATGCCACCGTTCTATGGCGACTCACTTACGGCCTCACTTGAGGAGCGTAGGCGAGCACGTCTTGATAAAATGAAAGCTCGAATGAAAGCGGAAGCTTTGAGATTTGAGAAAGAAAATAAACACAAACCAATAGGCTTCTTTGAAAGCCCCAAGGAGAAGAAAAAATGAGAGACCCAGGAAGGATCTATCGAATCGCATCTATCCTCACTGAGATATGGAGAAGGAATCCAGATCTTAGGCTGTGTCAGCTTCTAAGTAATGCAGCTTCTGAAGCTGGCTGGGAGCAGCCTGATACTTTCCATCTTGAGGATGACAAACTTGAAGAAGGCTTAGTTGCTATGATAAGCAAGATAAGCGCATAAGCATACATATTCTACATAGGGGGCATACGTGCCCCCTATGTTTCTGAGACATTCTTTTATAAAGTACACTTACTTACGTATGATATCGATTTCATTATCTCGTAACGCCTCTACTCTTATATATGTGTGTGTATCAGGATCATACTCAAGACTGAACTTGCATATCTGGTCAATCATTTCCTGCTTCTTCTTCTTCCTATACACACCCAAGTCCGAGACATTATTTTCATCAGGAGTGTTATGAGCATCCTTTAGCATTTTGCTCACTCTTTCGTTTATTATTGCTGTATGCATTTCTAAAAAAAAGTAAGTAAAGGTTAGTGCTATGGCTAATGAAGCTATTGGTATTATTACGTATTCCATTATCTAATTCCTTTATGCTTATATAATACTCTGCCAACAGTTATTCTATTAGATAATTTTTCTAACATTTATAAAAGATATGCTATATTAGAGTGTCAGTAACGATGCTGACATAACTCGGAGGGTGCCCACCATGGCTACCAACATTTTTGTCGATGAAACCAATGAGGATGTGCTTGAGGTTATCAAGCAGACTATGAGCGTTTCTCTTTCTGACGATGGTACTCCCATTGTCTCTTTCGCTACTAACCGTGGCAAGGGTTCCGGTGCCCAGCAGCTTCCTGTTGCTGACTTTGAGGAGTATGTTTCTACTCTCTCGGAGATCGTAAGCAACGGTATTCAGGAGGTTCCCGAGCAGGATCTCTCCCCCGCTGAAATGGTCCGTGATACCATCCGTAATGTGGACGGTCTGATTCAGTTCCGCGTTCGGTCTGGCAAGGGTGCAAAGCCCGCAAAGGTTCCGGCAAGTCAGTTCGGTGAAGTGGTTGCTTTGCTCCGCTCTACCGTCTCCCTTGTCGAGTCGGCAGGTGATTCGCTTCTTGAGGCGCACGGTGACGATTCGGAGGATGACGGTGACGAGGGATAATCTTCCCTCCCTGGCACCTGGGGTATGTGTCTAAACTACCCCACTTTTCTCGTTTGGTTGTGTGGGTGCACCTGGGTCATGTGTCTAAACTGACCCCTCTTTTGAAAGTTGATAATAGAGAGAAGTAGATCGGCAAAGCAAACAGGTGTGAGCATCTAAGTGCGTCCGCCCCAAAAAAAATAGCTGCGCTATTGCTTCCTCGGCTCCCCTCCGGTGCTTCAAGTATGGGGGGGAGTTTTATCCTTTCAAAAGAGCCGAGACATTATTTTTATCAAAAGGAGTGTGTATGAATATTAAAAAGTTATATGGTGCTAATGGAGAGTATCTTGCCGAGAGAATAGACAACGGTGAAAGGGTGCGTCTGTATGCATCTAATGGTTGTTACTTAGGAGAATATCATAAGGGATCAGATCGTACTTATGATGCTGGTGGTTCGTGTGTTGGCTTTGGCGACTTATTAGGAATCTTATTAAAGGACGCATGAGTCTGCTGAGACATTAATTCTGCCAGCTCACCGCACGACCCTGAGACATTCTTTTTTTTTCGCACATGCGGTTATGAATACATGATTATTATGACTTGCACATTGGATACGTTATATTAGAGTGAAGGGACGGTCCCTTCATAACAAGGGAGAAAAGACCGTGATTGAAGTAGAATATAATCGTGGCACAGAAGAAAAACCTGACTGGGGTGTTTATAGCTACCAAAGGAATGAATCAAAAGCCTATTGGCTCGGCGTTCGTCCCGTTCCAGGTCACTCTAACTATCCCCGCCCTAATGTTGTCGTGCCAGTACAGATGTGGCCGGAGCTTATGAAGGCCGCTATTGATGACGGAGCAGATCCGTCTAACTTCAGGACAAAGAAAAAAGAAAAGAAGCCCGCTGCAAAGAGGGCAAAGAAAAACCCCGGTATCTCAATCTTCTAAAGGAGGAAGAAAAGATGGCAACTAACACCCGATCTAATGAACTTGATGCCGCCATTCAAGAGTTTCTTGATAACGGCGGAGAAATCACCAACCTAAAGTATGCAACTGAAAAGATGCAAAATAAGTCTCGTGCGATTGCACATCATCGTGACCGTGCATTGAATGGATCTGAAAGATCCAAAGATGTTATTGAACGTGAACGTGTACGCGAGGGGTCTATGATCTTCTCTCGTCTTGATAGAATGAAGAAGTAACAACCATTCTTTACCGCTGGCAGACCGGTTATAGTCTGCCGCTTTTCTTTGGAGTTTTATTATGAAAGTCACAGTTACTTTTGATCCGCAAGATAGAAAAGAGGTTGCAGATACTCTCTATCTTGTTTCACCAAACACTGCACCTATGAATAGGACCGAGCTTGCAAAAGTTATTAGGTCTTATGCCATGAAGATAAAAGATGGTGAAAAGACTCATTCTTTGAAAGATGTCTTTTCTTTTGTTGATTCTCTAAACGTAATCAGGAAATAAAATGTCAGACCTATTCAATAGTCCAGATGCCATTGTTGTTTTGAATGATGGTGAAACATATACTAACATGAGGGGTTGTCACGTTTATCTTCTTGATGACTCTATCTCTGATAGTGATTATGATATATCTACGTTTGCAGAAGAAGTGGCCGATAAGCCAGGAGTGCAGCTTCTTTCTATTGAAAGATTGGTGGAGTTTTATCTCGCCTTTCAAAGCATGAACGCACATGCGTTCAATGTTCCTGTTATCATTCCAAGGGGAAGCCCGACTGATATCGGTGGTATGCCCGAAATAAATGACTATGATGATGAGGATGATGCCGAGTTCACTCTGTTCATGGAGAGGCTTGAGTCTGATGATGAGGATGATGATCCTTATAACTGGAGAAAGTAAAATGAGAAATGATCAAGTTGTTCGACTGTGGCTGAATGGTGCTGCTACTGCAAGCACTTCCAATGGTAACCTTTCAACTCGCAACGGAAGGCTGTATTCATATAACCTAATGATTGGCGACCGTATGGGTAATCAAGTTAGGGTCTGGGACTATACCTCAAGTGGTATTTATCATTCTCAAACTACTTCATGTCATGTAGGCCTTGCATTGAGATATGCAGGCAGTCCCACTCTAATGAACCCAAACTATGATGCTATGGTTTATGATAGCTCTATTGGATCAGAAAGAAAGTGGTGCGCGACAAGGCAGGCGTATGTATAAAGTAACTGGTGTATAATGGATAATGAAGATGAAGTAAAGAAAGCACTTTTAGATGCATGTAAGTATGCACTTGAATACTTGGAAGCAAACGAAGGTGAGTATGGAACACAGTCACGTATAGTGGCGTGTCGATTGGCGATACTTAAAGCAGAGAAGGAGCAGTGCAAATGAAGCTTACACTTATACGCAGATATAAAAACTGGTGGGACAAAGAGGCTAAGATAACAGAGCATGTTATTGAAGGACCTGATGCGGATGCTGTATATGCAAAATGCTTTCGTGAATACTTTAATCGTGAAAAGTATGCAGAATCTACTCGCACACGCTTCAAAGATCCCGATCATAAAAAGCCTTATCATGAATGGGTAAGTGATGTTCGTAACTACGCCAACAACGGTGGAGATATGCGGTGATGCACCAACTTGAAGCAATACTTTTAATCCTTGCAGGTTTTTTTACTTGCGAACTAATCTATCGAGTGATATTATGAGTTGG
>Ga0098040_1000399_pt1 | contig 19964 bp, 18 predicted proteins | sample 7_EtaG_FD_75065 | JGI IMG/M metagenome (GOLD analysis project Ga0098040, IMG submission 75065) | Marine viral communities from the Subarctic Pacific Ocean - 7_ETSP_OMZ_AT15161 metaG | ecosystem: Environmental > Aquatic > Marine > Oceanic | place: Pacific Ocean | collected 2015-01-08
CATGCCGCCGATGCCGATAGCGAACCAGAGACAGACGATGGCGCCCCAATAGAAAATCTCATTGAAGAAGCCTTTTCCCCTGCCCTTGCGCGATCCGCCCGCGCGCGTGCGCCCACCGCCGCTGCCACCACGTCCGCCACCGGATACCGCGCGACGGCGCGGACCACCCGACTTTGAAGTTTGGGTATTGCGCGGGGCTTTTTTGCTGGCAGGTCGTTTGCGCGTTCCGCGCTGCTCGGCTCTCATGTCCTCATCGTCTTCGATATCGGACAAAGGCGGAACCGAGCGCGAAGAGGCATCCGCGCGAAGGGTCATACCCTTGGTGGATTTCTTTCCATTATTCGAGGGCTTAGGTTTGGTCGAGCCGGGACGATACATTTCGCCCGCGACACGGGAGAACCATGATCGCGGCGGCGGGCTCGACGCTCGCCGAGTGCGAGGCTGATCTTCTTCGTCGTCTTCATTGTCGGGAGGCCGGTTGGCGCCAACGCCGATGCGCACCGGCCCCATACCATTCAGGCGGCGCGTCGTCCAATCGTCTCCGGACGCCCCCGCGCCACGACCGCCCCGGCCGCGCCTTCCACGATTGCCCGTGCCTTTAGGGGGTGCCATGTCAACCTTGCGTCAGATCGGATATCCAGAATTACCCTGTTCTATATATCGAGATTCGCAACACTGAGGGCATTGTCGCGAATGAAATCACGACGCGGCTCGACAACATCTCCCATAAGCTTGACGAAAAGATCGTCGGCATCGTCGAGTTCGCGCACCTTGACCTGAAGCAGTGAGCGCACTTCACGATCGAGCGTCGTCTCCCAGAGCTGTTCGGGGTTCATTTCGCCCAGACCCTTGTAGCGCTGCATGGTGACGCCCTTGGAGCCTGCCGCAAAGACCGCATCGAGAAGCTGCGAGGGCGAGCGGATTTCATGCGTGTCGTCCTTGCGACGAAGCGTGGCAGCAAATCCGTAGATTTCCTTCAAGTGCTCGGCATAGGCATTGAGACGTCGTGCATCGGCGCTGTCGATCAATGGCGCGTCGATTGAGACGTCCTCCTTGACGCCGCGCAACACGCGCTCGAAACGGAAACCACCCTCGCTTGTCACCTCGCCGGTCCAGCCACGTTCGGTCTCGTCCGACAACATGTCGAGACGTTCGGCGATACGATTAACAGCCGACTGGGCCTGTGCATCATCTGCCAGCGCCTGTGGCGACAGGGCATGCGCAATGGCCGCCTGTTCAACGACGAATTGCGGATATTTGGGCGGCAAGCCGCGGAGGATCGACCGAATGGCCCGCGCCTTCTCCACGATGTCGGCAAGATCGGGACCAGAGCGCTGTGCACCGTCGTGAAGGGTCAGCACCATTTCCTCAAGGCCGGTGGCGACCAGGTAGTCTTCGAGCGCCTGCTCGTTCTTGAGGTAGGTTTCCGACGAGCCCCGGCGCACCTTGTAGAGAGGCGGCTGGGCAATATAGAGATGACCGCGCTCGATGATCTCCGGCATCTGACGATAAAAGAAGGTGAGGAGCAGCGTGCGGATATGCGCGCCGTCCACGTCGGCGTCGGTCATGATGATGATCTTGTGATAGCGCAGCTTGTCCACGTTGAAATCATCGCGGCCGATGCCTGTGCCAAGCGCGGTAATGAGCGTGCCGATTTCAGCCGAGCCGAGCATCTTGTCGAAACGCGCACGTTCGACGTTCAGGATTTTACCGCGTAGCGGCAGCACGGCCTGATTAGAACGATCACGAGCCTGTTTCGCAGAGCCTCCGGCGCTATCGCCCTCGACGATGAAGATTTCAGATTTCGACGGATCGCGCTCCTGACAATCGGCAAGCTTACCGGGCAGGCTCGAGATATCGAGAGCACCTTTGCGTCGTGTCAACTCGCGCGCCTTGCGAGCAGCTTCGCGCGCGGCCGCGGCTTCGACAACTTTCGACACGACTGTCTTGGCATCGGCGGGATGTTCTTCAAACCATGTCGTCAGCGTTTCATTGACGAGGCTTTCAACAACAGGACGCACTTCCGACGAAACCAGCTTGTCCTTGGTCTGCGAGGAGAACTTGGGATCGGGCACCTTGACCGAGAGAACGCAGGTCAGACCTTCGCGCGCATCGTCGCCTGTGAGCGAAACCTTCTCACGCTTGGCGATGCCGCTATCGCTCGCATAATTGTTGACGACGCGGGTCAATGCTGCGCGGAAGCCTGCCAGATGCGTGCCGCCATCGCGCTGGGGAATGTTGTTGGTAAAGCACAGCATGTTCTCGTGGTAGCTGTCGTTCCACCAGGTCGCGAGTTCGACCGTAATGCCGTCGCGTTCCGACTTGAGATAGATCGGCGCGGTAATCAACGGCGTCTTGGCCCGATCAAGGAAACGAACAAACTCGGCAAGGCCGCCCTCATACATCATGTTGACGATCTTGGGCTCAACGCCGCGCGCATCGGTGAGCGCGATATGGGCACCGGAATTCAGGAAGGCCAGTTCGCGCAGGCGATGTTCGAGCGTGGCGAAATCGAATTCCGTTTTGGTGAAAGTTTCGGAAGACGGGTGGAATGTGATTTCGGTGCCGGAACGCGGCTTGCCGTTTTCCATGATGCCCGCTTCGCCGACGGTTTCGAGCGGCGAGACAGGCACGCCATGCTGGAAACGCATGAAATGTTCCTGACCGTTTCGCCAGATGCGCATTTCAAGCCAATCGGAAAGAGCATTCACAACCGAAACACCGACGCCATGCAGACCGCCGGAAACTTTGTATGAGTTCTGGTCGAACTTACCGCCCGCATGAAGCTGGGTCATGATAACCTCGGCCGCCGAGACGCCTTCACCTTTGTGGATGTCCGTCGGAATGCCGCGTCCGTTGTCATTGACGGTAACCGACCCGTCGGGATTCAGCCGCACATTGACGATGTCGGCGTGACCGGCCAGCGCCTCATCGATGGCGTTGTCCACGACTTCATAGACCATGTGGTGCAGGCCCGACCCGTCGTCGGTGTCGCCGATATACATGCCGGGGCGTTTGCGAACCGCATCAAGGCCTTTGAGAACCTTGATGCTGTCTGCGCCGTATTCTTCCGGTTTCTGGTCGGACATGTCGTTTTCCTGGGTCACTTCAAATGTCGTCGTAGGGGTCGAGCCAAATGGCTTATTTCATCTCGTCGGAAGATTTGATGATCTTGCCCGCCACGCCATAGGCGATGGCTTCTTCTGCGCTCAGCCAATGGTCGCGGTGCGTGTCGGCAACGATCTTCTCGTAGGTCTGTCCGGTCGCGTCAGCAAAGATGCGATTGAGGCGTTCGCGCATCTTCAGGACTTCCTTGGCCTGAATGTCGATTTCGCTCGCCGAACCGCCGACGCCGCCGCGCGGCTCATGCAGCAGGAAACGTGTGTTGGGCAGGCAATAGCGATCTTCCTTGGCCGCCGTCACATAGATGAGGGCGCCGGCAGAGGCCACCCAGCCCGTGCCGAGAACGCGGACACGCGGCTTCACGAATTTCGCCACGTCATGGATCATGTCGCCGCTTTCGACGTGACCGCCGGGTGACGAGATGATCATGGTGATCGGATCGTCGTTCTCCGCCGCCATGGCAAGCAGGCGTTCCGTCACGCCGCGGGCCATGCGGTCATTCACTTCGCCAGTGATGAGGATAGTGCGTGACTTGAAGAGGCTTGCTTCAACCATCGGATTGAAGTCGAGCTTCGGCATTTTCGTTTCGTCGTTTTCAAGCTTGGCAGGTGATGTCGTCATCGAAAGCAATTTCCTCATCCAGTTTGCTGCACCGCGCCGTCGGCGATGCGAAAGGTTTGCGCCCTGCCGCCGAACGCCTCGAAGAGAGCGGGCTCGGTGCCGGTCATGAAGGCCTGAAGATTGAGGCCCAGAATTTCATCGAAAAGCGCACGGCGACGATCCTCGTCGAGATGCGCGGCAATTTCGTCAAGCAGCAGAAGCGGCGGCTCGCCACGCGAGCCCAGAAGCCTCGCATTCGCCAGCATGATGCCGACGAGAAGCGCTTTCTGTTCGCCGGTCGAACAGGCGCGCGCTTCGCGATCCTTGGCAAGGTGGCGGACCAGAAGGTCAACACGATGCGGTCCGTTGAGCGCGCGGCCCGCAGCAGCATCGCGCCCGCGCATGACGGCAAGCGTGGCGCGGAAGTCTTCCTCGACATCAACAGCAGCGGCGCCATGCAGAGCCGTTTCAAGCTCACCTTCCAGCGCCAGATCGGCGCGCGGGAAATGCGTGTCATTCGATACTTCGATTGCACCGCGCATCCGCGCCAGAGCTTCGTTGCGTGCAGCGGCCACAGCCACGCCATGCGTCGCCATCTGGTCTTCCAGCGCGGATAGCCAGCTCTTGTCCGCCGCCTCTTCGGCGAGCAGTCGATTGCGCTCACGCATTGCGCGCTCATAGGCATTGACGCGGGTGCCATGCGCGGGATCGAAGCCCATAACGAGGCGATCGAAAAACCGGCGACGCTCGGAAGCACCTTCGACGAAAAGCCGATCCATCGCTGGTGTCAACCAGACGACGCGAATATATTGTCCGAGCACGCCTGCGCTTGATGCCGGTTCGCCATCGATACGAACGGCCCGCGTACGCGCCTTGCTGTTGTCGCCTGCTTCAAGGCCCGTGCCGATGCGGGTCTGACCGTCGGGTGTTTCGAGCGTTGCTGCAACGGCCCAGCCGCCCTGTCCGACATCACGCGCAACCTCGGAAAAGGGAACACCGCGCATGCCGCGTCCCGGCGAAAGCAATGAAATGGCTTCCAGCAGATTGGTCTTGCCCGCCCCATTGTCGCCGACAAAAACGACCGAGCGGCCATCAAGCGCAAGTTCGGCGCGAGCATAGGAACGGAAATCGGTGACGACGAGACGCGAAAGATGAGCCTGTGGGCGCACAAAGGCTACCCCCAGAGGAGCTCCTTCATTCATCGCCAGCACTTCACCCGTTCGGGCCAAATTCAATGCCTTTATCTGATACGTGGATATTTCAATCCACGACGACCTCCATCACGTGTCCAACACACGCGATTGACTGGAGCCCTGCGCAACGATTGCTTACGTGCCTTACACACGCATGGGCATAAGCACATAAATCGCCTTGTCGTCGTCAGCGTCACGCACCAGCGTGGGCGAGCCGCTATCGGCAAGCGCAAATGTGGCTTCCGCACCATCAAGCTGACCTGTGATGTCGAGCAGATAGCGGGCGTTGAAACCGATCTCGATGGGCGCCGAGCTATAGGAAACGGAAAGTTCTTCCGTGGCGCTGCCCGAATCCGGATTTGTGACGGAAAGCGTCAGCTTGCCTTCGTCGAGATTGAGCTTCACGGCGCGGGATTTTTCCGTCGAGATGGTCGAGACGCGATCAACCGCTTCAGCGAAACGCTTGCCATCGACCTGCATGATCTTGTCGTTGTCGGCAGGGATGACCCGACCATAATCGGGGAAGGTGCCGTCGATGAGCTTGGAGGTCAGCACGACGCCGCCGAATTCGAAACGGATCTTCGTGTCAGAGACGCCAACCGAAATCGTGCCCGCGTCGCCTTCCAGAAGCTTTTGCAGCTCGACCACCGTCTTGCGGGGCACGATAACACCCGGCATACCGGAAGCGCCCTCAGGCAGCTCGTGATCGACCTGGGCGAGGCGATGCCCGTCCGTCGCCACAGCACGCAGCGCCTTGGCCTTACCCTCTTCGACGGCATGGAGATAGATGCCGTTGAGGTAGTAGCGGGTTTCTTCCGTCGAGATGGCGAAACGCGTCTTGTCGATCATGCGGCGCATGGCTTCGGCAGTGAGCTCGAAGTGATGCGGCAGCTGGCCTGCGGCCATCGCCGGGAAATCTTCCTGCGGAAGAACCTGAAGCGCAAAGCGCGAGCGGCCTGCGGTCAGTTGCAGGCGACCTTCGTCAGGACCGGTCGAGAGTTCGACCTGCGCGCCGTCTGGCAGCTTGCGTACGATGTCATAAAGCGTATGGGCCGAGGCGGTGGTGCCGCCTGCCTGAGCGACATCAGCGTCAATCGCCTCTACGACTTCGATATCGAGGTCAGTGGCTGTCAGGCTCAACTGGCCATCGGCGGCGCGCAGCAGCACGTTGGACAGGATCGGGATGGTGTTGCGACGTTCGACAACCGATTGCACATGATTGAGAGACTTGAGGAGTGCGCCCCGTTCGATCGTGATCTTCATGCTCTCTCTTCAGTCCCCCGTTTGGACATTTGGGTCGGGCACCGCCCACCCTTTTTAAAGCCATGTTCGACAGACGCCGTGCCTGCCCAATAGACCCTGGATATGCAGTCGGTTCTTGAAAGGCTCGCCGCCCGTGGGCTTGAGCACCCGAACAGCCGATCCTCGTTCAACCCGCAAAACCAGGGGGTCGGAAATATGCCTGACAGGGGCTTGAAACCACAATTGTGACCCCTGCCGGGAATTGGCCCGGCGAGCGCCGGATTTCCGTAGAAAATCTTGTCTTGAAGTATAGCAGATCGTCCGCGCGATGCACGTTTTTCAGCACGGGAAATGGCCGCGAAATTTCGCGGTAATGGCCTGATTTGCCAAGCCTTTTGAAAGGTCTTTTCGGGACCGAAATTGCCCTTACGAAAGGCGAATCAGCCAGACCCTTTCGGCAGGCCTATTGGGCGCCGCTGCCGCCTTCCAGCATCCGCTTCAGCAGATCGACATCCTCGTCCATACCGCTGTCGGCCTGACGCAATTCATCGATCTTACGAACCGCATGAATGACCGTCGTATGGTCACGACCGCCGAATTTGCGGCCGATTTCAGGCAGAGAACGCGTGGTCAGCTGCTTGGACAGCCACATGGCGACCTGACGGGGACGCGCCACGGCGCGGGCCCGGCGGGCCGAGAGCATGTCGGCAAGGCGAACGTTGTAATATTCGGCCACACGACGCTGGATTTCCTCGATGGTCACCTTGCGGTCGTTGCAGCGCAGAAGGTCGCGCAGCACGTCCTGGCTCATCTCGAGCGTGATGGGACGGCCCACGAGCGAGGCATAGGCAACGACACGCTTCAGCGCCCCTTCCAGCTCGCGCACGTTGGAAACGATGCGATGGGCGAGGAATTCGAGCACGGCGGGCGGCATGACGATCGGCCCGTTCCGCCCCAGCATTTCCTCACATTTGGACTGCAGAATACCCAGACGCAATTCGTAATCGGTCGGGTGAATGTCGGCGGCAAGCCCATGACCGAGGCGCGAGCGGATGCGTTCCTCGATACCTTCGAGATCGGAAGGCGAGCGGTCGGCGGAAATGATCACCTGACGGTTATGGTCGATCAAGGCGTTGAACGTATGGAAGAATTCTTCCTGCGTGGATTCCTTGCCCGAGATGAACTGCACGTCGTCGATCATCAGTACGTCGACCGTGCGGAACTGCTGCTTGAAGGCCATCGTATCCTTGAAGCGCAGGGCACGAACGAACTGATACATGAATTTCTCGGCGGAGAGATAAAGCACCTTGCGTTCGGGCTGACGGCGGCGAATTTCCCATGCAATGGCATGCATCAGATGGGTCTTGCCGAGACCGACGCCACCATAGAGGAACAGCGGGTTGAAGGTCACATCGGTCGCTTCAGCCACGCGGTGGGCGGCGGCATGAGCGAGCTCGTTGGATTTGCCGACGATGAAATTCTCGAACGTGAAGCGCGGATCGAGCGGCGCGCCGACGCCTGCATCTTCAAAGCCCTGCGGCACGACATCGCGAGGCGCCGGCGCGGCAGAGGATTTGGGTGGCGTGATGGCAGGCGGCGTCACCTGGCGCATGGAAGACGAGGCCTCAACGCGCGGCTGAGCCGCAACAGCAGCGCCATCGCCACGCGGTGCTGCGGCCTTCTGCGCGCTTTGCGAAACATGCGGCGAGACATGCGCCTGCACCAGAATTTCAACGCGCGTGAGCTTGGGATCCTCTTCGCTCCACAGCGTCGCCATGCGCTCGGCATAGTGAGACTGGAGCCAATTGCGGATAAAGCGCGTCGGCACAGCAAGAATGACACGACCGTCACCGAGACCGATCAACTCAATCTGCTTGAACCAACTGTTGAATGTGGCTTCGCCGAGTTCCGCCAGAAGGCGCGCACGCACGCGACGCCATTGCGCAGTCAGGCCGGGCTCGGAAGCGAAATCATTTTTCGCCTGCTCATGCTCAGAAGCCTCGCGTGCAGCCAGACGCGCTTCAGTGCGCTCAAGTTGCTCGCGAACAGATCCTTGAGCTGCGTCTCCCGACGAGGCAACGGCATCCCCATTTGCACGATAAGCGGGTTTTGGAACCGAACCCATCTTGTTTTCGTTCACGACTTTTGACCCCTTGGATTTATCCCGGCCCCACCCCGGAATATCGGCTCGCTCGCCCCGCACAGACAATGAGCCTTGCCCCCTAACGCACTTCAACAACCCTGCGGATAGATTCCGCAACTCAATTCACACAAGCGGACCGAACCTGAACAGGGCCGACCTGCTTGAACAAAAGACGGATCAGCCCTGCTTCCAGGGAAGTCCCGCCGCCTTCCAACCGTTACGATTACCGCGGTGACGCGCATCATCGAGGTCACCCTCGAAGCCACCGGCAACATTATAGGCGTGAGAAAAACCCTGCGCCGCGAAAGCAACGGCCGCCGCACGGCTGCGAGCCCCCGACCGGCAGATGAAGAGGATCGGCGTATCCTTGCCGCCAATCTTTGCCGAAACATCGGCGACGAATTTCTCATTCACCTTCATCGTCGGATAGCACTGCCATTCCTCGAAGACGGGCTCCTTGGAAATGGAAGAGAGATCGCTTACGCCGACAAAATTCCATTCCGGCAATGTCCGCACATCCACCAGAACTGCATTGGAATTTTTGGAAAGAACATTCCAGGCTTCTTGCGGGGACACATCACCAGCGTAACTATCGGGCCTTGCACCCAATATCTCAGGCAACGCTGTTTCGCTTATTCCGCCTGACATGCCCCGAAAACCCGCCTTCTCAAAATTGGTCGCTCTCACCAAACAGCCAAGACAAATCCGCTCACCGTGAGAAGCCCCTATAGGCTTTCTCGGCATCACCCGAAAACTGTCTGGATACTTTTGGTCGATCAGTGATTACTATCGAATACTTTATTTTGTTGTCTGACTACTGAATAACAACAGTATTCGTTGGCCTCATTGATGAGATTAAACATACTCGCTTTTGCCATCGCCGCGCAAGCGGAAGAATCAGGAACGCCAAAAAAAGTTCATGTTGGCGCGCGTATGCATCATCAAAAACACAATGCGCATTAAGTGAAAAAGAAGATGCACCGCATTGCACACGCGCACCATAAAAATTTCTGGCGCAATTACGCGATCTTTTCGTGAAATGACTTTCACACGCATTGCAAACGCGAAGAGTTTTTGCTGGCGCACAACAACTTCTTGCGACAGAAAAATTTCAGCGCAAAATTTTTAGGCGAATGCAAAAAATTATTGCGTATCTTTTTGGCGCACTTCATCACGCACGAAAAAGCCCGCGGCTAAAATGCACGCGGGCTTGAACTTTTTCGACTTCTGCGCGACTGATAAATTGTCGTCCGCAGTTTATACGCTGTCAGCGAAGATCAGGCGGAGATCGCTTTCACGCGCGAAGACAGACGCGACACTTTGCGCGAAGCTGTGTTCTTGTGCGTGACGCCCTTTTGCGCAGCGCGCATGATTTCCGGCTCGGCCGCCTTCAGTGCAGCTGTCGCTTCGTCCTTGTTGCCCGAGGCAATCGCTTCTTCAACCTTGCGGATGAAACCGCGCATGCGCGAGCGACGATCCTTGTTGACTGCAGTGCGCGTCTCGATCTTGCGGATCGCCTTTTTCGCGGACTTCGTATTCGCCATTATCTTCGACCTTTGTCTTCGAAACTTGTCTTCGAACTTTTACTTGCCCGCACGCGCCTGGCGCCTGAAGGCGGAAATCTCTCTATCGTCGCTTTCGCCCATTTTTGCAGCTCCCATTCACGGTTGGGAACCCGGCACAAACGGCGCAGCGCCTCAAAAAAAGCGGCCCCGAAACGGATAAGGGGCCTCCTATTGCTTGAGGCGCGCGTTATACGCGGGGCGGGCCGTTCCGTCAACCGGCCCTTGAGCCCCTAAATCTCGCATCATTAATGGCAGGTTTCCGCCATTTTTTGACCGGCCAATCAGCGGTTCTTGAAGGCCGGTTTGCGTTTCTCGACAAAGGCGGACATGCCTTCCTGCTTGTCCTCGGTGGCAAACATAGAATGAAAGAGCCGCCGCTCGAAGCGCACGCCCTCGGAAAGGGTCGTCTCATAGGCCCGATTGACGGTTTCCTTGGTCATCATGGCGATGGGGAGCGACTTGGAGGCAATCGTCGCCGCCACCTTCAACGCCTCGTCCAGAAGACCGTCGAGCGGCACTACGCGGCTGACAAGGCCTGAACGTTCGGCCTCCTCGGCATCCATCATGCGGCCCGTGAGACACATTTCCATCGCCTTGGACTTGCCGACGAAACGCGTCAGGCGCTGCGTGCCGCCTGCGCCCGGCATGACGCCCAGGTTGATTTCAGGTTGGCCGAACTTGGCGTTATCCGCGCAGATGATGAGGTCGCACATCATGGCGAGTTCGCAGCCACCGCCCAGCGCATAGCCTGCAACTGCGGCCACCACCGGCTTGCGGCAACGTGTAACACGTTCCCAGTTCGCCGTGATGAAGTCTTCGCGATAGACATCCATATAGGATTTGGGCTGCATCTCCTTGATGTCGGCGCCTGCGGCAAAAGCCTTTTGCGAACCAGTCAGCACGATGCAGTGAATGGCGTCATCCGCCTCGAAGGCATCAAGCGCTGCCGTCAGATCATCCATCAATCCCTTGTTCAAAGCATTCAAAGCTTCGGGACGATTGAGCGTGATCAGACCTACCGCTTCCTTGGTTTCGACGAGAATGTTCTGATAGGTCATAGGTTCTTTCCTCATATCACTCTTAGGGCTCACGCTTCATCCAGCATCACGATGTGACACCGCGAAGCGTTGATTCGAATTGCAAAACTCAATTTGGCTCGATGGAGAAACGAACCTCGGTCATGCCATTGGGTTCTTTCGCCATCTCGATTTCAAGGCGTTCGCTTTCGCGATTGAAGACGAGAAGATCGTCGATCAGCTCAAGCTTCTTCGCGCGCACCCAGCCAAGTTGCGGCAGCGTATCGACATAGAAGTGGCGCACGGCAGCGATCGTCACATGACCTTCTGCGATGGAACGCACGATGCGACCATTGGGTTTGTCGAAGACAATGCCGCCTTCGCCGGTCTCATGCAGACCTTCCATCAAGGGCATGTCATCGACGGCATCGAGATAGCCGGAGGCTTTTTCTTCGGCTTGCAGCGGATGAGCGAATGACACGCTCGCGAGAAAAACCGCAAGCGCCACAGCAATAAATCGGCCGATCCATGTCGTCATATCGCGTCTTCCACCTATCACAGATAATTCTATCTCTGCGCTCATCTCTGGCAGCCGGGACAATAGAATGTCGAACGACCGGCTTGCACAATCCGCTTCACCGTACCGCCGCATTCAGGCTTTGAACAGGCTTCACCTTCGCGATCATAGACGGCGAAGCGATGCTGGAAATAGCCAAGTTCGCCATCGGCCTGGGCATAGTCGCGCAGGGTGGAACCTCCCGCCTCGATTGCTTCCAGGAGAACGTCGCGTATCGCTCGCGTCAGGCGCTCCACGCGCTGCGGACCCACGTTAGCTGCCGCACGCTTGGGCGAAATACCAGAACGATAGAGAGCCTCGCAGACGTAGATATTGCCGAGGCCCGCGACATTGCGCTGATCCAGCAGCGCCGACTTGATCGGCGTCTTGCGGCCCTTGAGCGCGGCGAGCAGGCTTTCCGATGAAAACTCATTGCCCAAAGGTTCAGGTCCGAGCGCTGCCAGATGCGCATTCTGCTCCAACGCTTCCTCGGCAACCAGATCCATGAAGCCAAAGCGGCGATGATCGGAATAGACGATGCGGGTGCCGTCCTCCATGTCGAAGACAATGTGGTCGTGCTTGCCCTCGCCCGCGTCAGGCGCCTCATAGTGGAAGAGACCGGGGCTTTTGGGCACGGCTTCGCCCTGATGGATGAGAAATCGCCCCGACATGCCCAGATGGATGAGCAGAACTTCGCCACCCTCGAGATGGGCGAGGATATATTTCGCACGCCGCTGCAACCTCAAGACGCGCCGCCCGGTCAGTCGTTCGGCGAAATGCTCAGGCAGCATATAGCGCAGATTTGGCCGACGCTGGGTCGCAAGGCGTATCACACGCCCCTCCATGACAGGCTCAAGGCCCCGACGGACGGTCTCTACTTCAGGCAGTTCGGGCATATTGTCGCCATATCCTCAGGCGGTCATTTTCAGGGGATGCAGAAAGTAGCGCCCTTCCGAGGCCTGCGCTATGGTCCGGCGCATGATGAGCCAGACAGATACAAATCCCCAGACCAGCGAGGCCGCCCCCGAAACCGAGGGCGGCACGACGCATTTCGGCTTCAAGACGGTGGCCGAGGGTGACAAGGTCAAACTCGTTCACAATGTGTTCGAACAGGTCGCCTCGCGCTATGACCTGATGAACGACCTCATGTCCGGCGGATTGCATCGCGCCTGGAAACTGGCGCTGATCGACTGGCTCAATCCGCCGCGCGGCACTCGCACCTATAATCACATCGATGTAGCAGGCGGCACAGGCGACATCGCCTTTCGCGTGCTTGATCGCGCCGGCCCCAACGCGCATGTCACGGTCTGCGACATCAACCGGCATATGCTCGGCGTCGGCAAGACGCGGGCCGAAGCGCAGCAATATTCGGGTCAGGTGGAATTCGCCTGCGGCGACGCAGAATGCCTGCCCTTCCCTGACCGCTCGTTTGACGCCTATACGATCGCTTTCGGCATTCGCAACGTGACCCATATCGAAAAGGCGCTTGCAGATGCCTATCGCGTGCTGAAGCCCGGCGGACGTTTTCTCTGCCTTGAGTTCAGTCAGGTCGCCGTGCCGGGCCTCGACGCCATCTATGACAAATATTCCTTCGCTGCGATCCCGAAGATCGGCGAATGGGTGACGGGCGACGGCGATCCCTATCAATATCTCGTGGAAAGCATCCGACGCTTTCCCGATCAGGAACGTTTCAAATCCATGATCGAAGCAGCGGGTTTCAAACGCGTGTCCTATCGCAATCTCACCGGCGGCATTGCAGCAATGCATTCCGGCTGGCGCCTTTAGAAAGCCGCAGAATGTTTCGCTCGCTTGGTCATTTCGTGCGCCTTGCCAAAGCCGGTCGCGCATTGGCGCGGCATGACGCCCTCTTCCCGCTGGAATTGCGCGGCGAATTACCGGGCTCGCTTCTGGCGCTGATGGCATTGGCGAAAATCCGCCTGCCCTGGGAAGAAAAGCCCGACGCCATCTCCGGCATGACGCCACCGGAGCGGCTTGCTGCAGCAATGATGGACCTCGGCCCTTCCTACATCAAACTCGGGCAATTTCTTGCTACACGTCCCGATATCGTCGGCGAGGAACTCGCTGCCGGCATGACACAGCTGCAGGATCGCCTGCCGCCCTTTCCGACAGACGAAGCGCGCACCATTGTGAGCACGGAACTCGGCAAACCTGTCGAGGAAATCTATTCATCCTTCGGCGACGCCATGGCGGCGGCCTCCATTGCGCAAGTGCATCGCGCGCGCACTGTTGCGGATGAAGAAAATCCGGAAGGTCGCGATGTCGCCGTCAAAGTTCTGCGCCCCGGCGTCGAAGAGCGTTTCGCTACCGATCTCGATAGTTACTTCTGGGTGGCGCATCTTGTGGAGCGCTATAGCGAGGCTTCGCGCAGATTACGTCCGGTTGAAGTGGTGCAAACACTCGCGGGCAGCGTCAAAGTCGAAATGGATTTCCGCCTCGAAGCCGCCGCCATTTCCGAAATGGCGGAGAATGTGGCACTCGACGAAGGCTTCCGCGTGCCAAAGATCGATTGGGAGCGCACAGCGCGCCATGTGCTGACGCTTGAATGGATCGACGGCATTGCCGCCTCTGATCGCGAAGCGCTTGTCGCTGCGGGCCACGACATGAAGGCGCTCGGCACACGCGTCATTCAGGCGTTTCTCACCCATGCGCTGCGCGACGGCTTTTTCCATGCCGATATGCATCAGGGCAATCTCTTCGTCGATGCCGACGGCACCATCGTCGCAGTCGACTTCGGCATCATGGGGCGACTTGACCCGACACAACGCCGAATGCTTGCAGAAATCCTCTATGGCTTTGTCAAACGCGACTATCGCCGCGTGGCGGAAATGCATTTCCTCGCGGGCTATGTCCCTTCGGACAAAAACATCGACGCTTTCGCACAGGCACTGCGTTCCATCGGTGAACCTATCTTCGGGCGCACGGCACGCGATGTCTCCATGGGCCGTTTGCTCGCGCAGCTCTTTCAGGTCACCGAACAATTCGACATGAAGACGCGGCCCGAACTCATTCTGCTGCAGAAGACGATGGTGGTGATTGAGGGCGTGGCGCGTCATTTCGATCCCGATCACAATATCTGGGACAGCGCCGAACCCGTTCTGAAAAGCTGGATGAGCGAACAATTCGCGCCAGAAACACGGCTTGAGGAAGTGGCCGAGGGCGCGGCCCAGATCGGACGCATGGCAGGCAATCTGCCTGACTTCCTCGCCCGTGCCGAGCGCACGGCCCGACTTCTTTCGGACAGCGTCGACGAACAGGGACTGAAGCTTCACCCAAGCTCCACCGAAGCGCTGGCCCGTGCGCAGGGCCGGTCGGGATGGAGGACTTCTGCATTATGGGCAATCGGAGGGGCGTTGGCCGCCGTGCTCATTTTCAGGCTGTTCTGAGGTCTATTTTCACCAATTTCACGGGGTGAAAGATTTTATCTCCACATTTGGCGCGTAGAACCCTATATTCCCGGTCTCACGCTCCTCATGTCGGAGAAATGATCTTGAGCACTCCGCTGCAAAACCGTCGAATTCTGCTCATTGTCGGGGGCGGCATCGCCGCCTACAAGAGCCTTGAGCTGACCCGCCGCCTGCGCGAGCGGGGTGCCAGCGTGCGCGCAGTGCTGACTGCGGCAGGTGCAGAATTCGTGACGCCGCTTTCGCTCGGCACGCTGACGGGCGACAAGGTCTATCAGGATCTCTTCGACCTCACGGACAATTCAACCATCGGCCATATCGAGCTGTCGCGCGATGCCGACCTGCTGGTGGTCGTGCCTGCGACCGCCGATCTTCTGGCCAAGATGGCCCACGGGCTGGCGGGCGATCTGGCGACGACGCTGCTTCTTGCCACCGACAAGCCGGTCCTCGTCGCCCCTGCGATGAACGTACGGATGTGGGAACACAAGTCGACCCAACGGAACGTCGCGCAACTGAAGGCCGATGGCATCCACTTCATCGGGCCCAACGATGGCGACATGGCTTGCGGCGAATTCGGGCCCGGTCGCATGTCGGAACCGACAGAAATCCTCGCCGCCATCGAAAGTCATTTTTCGGGCAGTGGCGCGACAAGCAAGTCCCCGCTCAAGGGTATCCATGTGCTGGTCACTTCAGGCCCGACGCATGAGCCCATCGACCCCGTGCGCTATCTCGCCAATCGTTCTTCGGGCAAGCAGGGCTACGCCATTGCGACAGCACTTGCGCAGCTCGGCGCGAATGTAACGCTCGTCTCCGGCCCGACCAATCTCGCAGCGCCCGCAGGCATCACGATGAAACGCGTCGAGACGGCGCGCGAGATGCTCGCCGCCTGTCAGGCAGCGCTGCCTGCCGACGTTGCCATCTGCGCTGCCGCCGTTGCCGACTGGCGCGTTGACGCGGACGCGACGCAGAAGATCAAGAAAGAGCCCGGCGCCAAGACGCCTGCACTCAATCTCGTCGAGAACCCCGACATTCTCGCTACGATCTCGAAACTGAAGAAAAACCGTCCTGCGCTTGTCATCGGCTTTGCCGCGGAGACCGAAAAGGTCGTCGAACACGCCATCGCCAAGCGCAAGCGCAAGGGCTGCGACTGGATCGTCGCCAATGACGTGTCGCCCGAAAGCGGCGTGATGGGCGGTGACCTCAATACCGTGCATATCATTCGCGCTGACGGTCAGGAGGATTGGCCGCAACTCCCCAAACAAGCTGTCGCCGAGCGCCTCGCGCAAAGCGTCGCCGACCACATTCAAAAGACCCGGAAGAAAAAAGCCAAATGAGCCAGATCTCCGTAGCCGTTCAAAGATTGCCACATGGCGCAGACCTGCCGTTGCCGCGCTATGAAACCGAAGGCGCTGCAGGCATGGACCTTGTCGCCGCCATCGCTACTGACGAGCCGATTACGCTCGCGCCCGGCGTGCGCGTGCTGGTGCCCACCGGCCTCGCCATTGCGCTGCCGCAGGGTTATGAGGCGCAGGTGCGCCCGCGCTCGGGTCTTGCCGCCAAGAATGGCGTCACGGTGCTCAATTCGCCGGGAACCATCGACTGCGATTATCGCGGCGAGGTGAAAGTGATCCTCATTAATCACGGCACCGAAGATTTCATCATCACACGTGGCACGCGCATTGCGCAGATGGTGCTCGCGCCTGTGACACGCGGACAATTCAACGAAGTCGCCAGCCTCGACGAGACCGCGCGCGGCGCGGGCGGCTTTGGCTCTACCGGCACTGGAGGCAATTAAGACAAATGCTACGTCTTTCAAAGAAAACATGGCTGGCGCTTGAAGCCGTCGTCGACGTCGCGATCAACGCGCGGCCCGACCCTGTGCAGTCGAAAGAAATCACGGCGCGACAAGGCATTCCGCAGCGCTACCTCGAACAGGTCATGCAGCAACTCGTGCGCGCGGGCATCCTCAAGGGCGTACGCGGCCCGCGCGGCGGCTATCGTCTGGCGCGTGAGCGTCGGCGCATTTCGGTCGGCGAGGTCGTGCGCGTCGTCGGCGCAATGGAATCCGCCGACGATCCGGTGACGACGGGTCCGTCCGATCTCGGCGAACGCGTCATCGCTCCGCTCTGGCAGGAAGTGCAAAGCGAGCTGATGGAACGGCTGGAAAAGATCACCATCGACGACCTCTGTCAGCGCGCAGAAAATGTCGGCCTCGACGGCGGCGGGCCGACGCCCGACTTCACGATTTAAGCATCACCGTCTGTAACTTCATGACCGATCAAGGGAGAAGAAGATGAGCGGAACAGAAAAAAAGCCAGGCCGCGGCCGCATCTACGACAGCATCACCGAGACAATCGGCGATACGCCGCTGGTGCGCCTCAACCGCATGGCGAAAGAGGCCAATGTCGGCGCGAATATCCTGCTGAAACTTGAATTCTTCAATCCGCTGGCGAGCGTCAAGGATCGTATCGGCGTCGCCATGATCGATGCGCTTGAGCGCGAGGGCAAGATCACGCCGGACACCGTCATCATCGAACCGACTTCGGGTAATACCGGCATCGCACTCGCCTTCGTCTGCGCCGCGCGCGGCTACAAGCTTATTCTCTGCATGCCGGAAAGCATGTCGCTGGAACGCCGCAAGATGCTGGCGATCCTCGGCGCGCAGATCGAACTCACGCCTGCCGAAAAGGGCATGAAGGGCGCCATCGCGCGCGCCGACGAATTGCTCGCCGAATATCCCAATTCCGTCACGCCGCGCCAGTTCGACAATCCGGCAAATCCGGAAATCCATACCCGCACCACGGCGGAGGAAATCTGGAACGACACGAATGGCGCAGTCGATGCCGTCATTTCCGGCGTCGGCACAGGCGGCACGTTTACGGGCGTCGGCTCGTTGAAGAAGCGCAAGCCGAGCCTCAAGATGATTGCCGTCGAACCTGAAGACAGCCCGATCCTCTCGGGCGGTCAGCCCGGTCCGCACAAGATTCAGGGTATCGGCGCAGGCTTCGTTCCGGGCAACCTCGACAAGGGTCTCATCGACGAGGTTATCACCATAGGCAATGAAACGGCCTTCGAGACCGCGCGCAAATCCGCTCGTATGGAAGGCATTCCCTGCGGTATTTCATCAGGTGCGGCCATCGCCGCAGCGCTTGAGGTCGGCTCACGCCCCGACATGAAGGGCAAGACCATCGTCGTCATCATCCCGTCCTTCGCAGAACGCTATCTCTCGACAGCGCTCTTTGACGGGATCTAAGACAAGGAATTGGGCGCAACCAGATGTTGAGTCCGACACCGTGAATCAATAGAAAGCTGTCACCCCGGACCTGATGCAGGGGTGACAGCTTTTATTTTGTTACAGACAGAAACCACGCCATGCTCGCCAAGCTCAATATCGACAAGTTTCTGCTCTCCATCGTCGCCGTGGTGATCGCCGCCATCCTCTGGCCGACACCGGGAATGAGCGGGGGCTTCCTGCATGTCGAGTGGGTCGCGAGCTACGGCATCTCCATCGTGTTCTTCCTTTACGGTCTCACGCTCGCGCCGGAGAAGATGCGTGCCGGGCTCGTCAAATGGAAAGTCCATATCGTCGTGCAACTCGCGACCTTCGGGCTCTTCCCGCTGGTCGTGCTCGTATTGATCAAGATTTTCGGGGCCTATTTTCCGCCGGAAATATCGCTCGGGTTCTTCTATCTTGCGGCGCTCCCCGGCACGGTCTCCTCATCCGTCGCCATGACCTCGCTCGCGCGCGGCAATGTGCCGGTGGCGATTTTCAATGCGACGCTTTCTGCTTTCCTCGGCGTCTTTCTGACACCGATCCTCATGGCCTGGTACATGAAGACGACGGGTCACGCGTTACCACTTGAAGCCGTCATCACAAAGATCGTGTTGTTGGTACTGCTGCCAACGGCGCTTGGTCAGATTGCGCATCGCTGGCTGGCCGAATGGGCACGCGCCAATGGTTCATGGCTCAAGCTTGTCGATCGCGGTGTTATTCTCGCTATCGTCTATAATTCTTTCAGCGACAGCATCCATGAGGGCATTTGGAGCGCACATGATGTGTCGCTCCTCATTTTCATGGTCATCGGTTGCATCGGGCTCTTCTTCCTGATCTTCGGCCTGATGAAAATTCCGACGAGCCTTCTCGGCTTCGACCGCGAAGATACGATTGCCTGCATCTTCTGTTCATCGAAGAAATCACTCGCGACCGGTATTCCCTTATCAAAAGTAATGTTCGGTGCGACGCCGACGCTCGGCCTCATCATCGCACCGCTGATGCTGTTTCACTTCTTCCAGCTCGTCATCGTTAGCGTCATTGCCAATCGCTACGCGCGAGACCCTCTGCCTGCGGAAGCCTAGGCGCGGATATTTTCCGGCAGCGAATTTAAGTCTGCTCCTGGTCCAGCTTTCACCTCAATGTCACGCGTCAAAAGCGGCTCGTCACACTCAGAGCATTTCAACACGCCCGTCATCACATGACCGCAGGTCTTGTGCACGCGCAAAAGCGGCGGGCCTGCGTCACCCGCCATATATTTGTCACCCCATTGAGCGAGCGTGACCATCACCGGATAGAGATCGCGTCCGCATTCCGTGAGACGATATTCCTCGCGGCGAGGCCGCTCCTGATAGGCAACCTTGTCGAGCACGCCTGCATCGGCAAGTTTCTTCAGGCGGTTTGCCAACACATGACGCGCGACGCCGAGCCGCGCCTCAAAGCCCTCGAAGCGACGAACGCCGAGAAAACATTCACGCAGGATCATCAGCGTCCAGCGGTCGCCGACCACCGAAAGGGTGCGGGCTACCGAACAGGCCTCGCGATCAAGTTCTTCCCAGCGCATTTGCAGACCTCCATGAAGTTCCGCGTCAGGATAGCTTGACAGGTTCTTTTTTGGAACCCATCTTCAAAATAACGCTCCCATCCTCCTCGCGAGTTTCCCATGAATGCTGTAACCACTGCTGCCGATCCCATCTTTTCAGCCGATGGGAACGACTGGGTCCCACATATCGAGGCAAGCGGCCCCTTTCGCGGGCTGCATGGCGGAGCGGTCTCCGGCCTTACCGTGGCTGTGATGGAGCACATGGCGCGGGAGGAAGACTTCGGCATACC
>Ga0098040_1000401_pt1 | contig 19898 bp, 14 predicted proteins | sample 7_EtaG_FD_75065 | JGI IMG/M metagenome (GOLD analysis project Ga0098040, IMG submission 75065) | Marine viral communities from the Subarctic Pacific Ocean - 7_ETSP_OMZ_AT15161 metaG | ecosystem: Environmental > Aquatic > Marine > Oceanic | place: Pacific Ocean | collected 2015-01-08
ATTGTAGGATACGGTGGTTGGACATTATATTGTAATGGAAGTCATTGGTTTTCACTAAGCAATCCAACAGGAGGAGCAGATGCGTGATAAAAAATAAAGATAAGCTCTTGCAATTTATAATTGTTTTTAACTATATTAAATTGAAGAAATTTAAAGAAAAAGAGGTGTTTTATGGCAAGTAAAGGAATGGCTCTATTCGCAGCGGATAGAAATCAAGAAGTTTATAACTTTAATCGAGCTGTAGAAAGAGCAAATAAAAAGCGGGCTAAAGCAGAACGCGAAATTCAAGAGTCAGGAATGAATACGGGGATTGGAGCAGCTTTAGTAACAGCTATAGCCCTACCTTTCTTAGCTCCTACTATAGGTGTAGGCACAGTCCTTTCAGCATCTTCAGCGGCCCATCAATTAGGATCAGCTTATGGTCAGAAATGGGCTGACGATGCTACTAAGTACGACGAATGGTCTATTGCAAATGAAATAGATATAGGTGCATTTAAATTTGATAGAGATGAGATTATTAAAATGGAAGAAGAATTTCAAGCTCTAAATGATGCTGATGAATTAGCTGGTAATAAAGCAATAGAAGCGGCCTGGGTTAATGCTCTTGCTTCTTTGGCTTCATCTTATGTAGCTAGCGGAGTTGATACTACTGTTAAAGGACTGTTTCAAGGTGCTGATAATGCTGGATGGTATCCTGGTAAAACTTTAAGTAACTATCTATTGCAAGAAAGCAGCCTTTAACCATGGGGTCAACAATAAATAATGGCTAGTATATTTGAATCAACAAGACAAGATTATAATTTAACTCCTGAGGAACTTTCTCAAGTTATGACTCCTGGTGGGGGTTTTGAATCTAGCGGGGAATTAGCAGCGTTGTATAATCAATTTTTTGCTGGAGGTCGTGACTATTGGTTTGATGAAAATGATAATATTCAATTTGCTGAGGGAGATTGGGACACTGATTTTGGTGGAGCGTTTATACCTCACGTTCCCAATATAATGGGTGGATTTTCAACTTTAGCAGATAATAGCGATAGAGCTGGAATAATAGGGGGGAATCCTCTTGATGATGATTTATCTTTTGAAATAGGTGATTATTGGATTAGAGAAATGTCAGAAAAAGCAGGTTTTGATGTAGATGCTACAGTAGGTTCTGACGAATTTAATCAGGGGTTAGATAATTTTTATAACTTATGGTCTGAAGGAAATATCGATGATATGCCTTGGGAGGAAGGTTCTGATATTTGGGATGTTGAGGGTTTTACTAACTTAAATTGGGGTGAAAGCAATTTAGATCTTTATAATCCATTTTGGGAATCAGAAATATTAATGGATTTTGCAGGAGCACTTGAAGAGGCTGGTAGTTTTCTTGTAGGGGAAGATGAAAATGGAGAGCTTATTTGGAGTTCAGACTACAGAACCCTTCTTGAAGAGGGGAATGAAGATATATTGAATTTTCAACAACAATTTTTAGAGAATAAGTATGGGAGTAGCGATAGTTTACATACATCATTTAAAAATTTAATATTAGATGATTATCTTGGTGAAGGTGCAGGAATAATAGGGAGTTATTTAGAGGATCCAGGAAGTGAGGGGTCTGCTTGGAGCGAAACTGATTGGGCAAGAGTTAGGGAATTAAATGATCCTAGTAACTTTTCTTTTGATTTACCAGATGACCAGATGGGGTCTTTTGCTACTTGGATGGATGATTGGGGTATGTATATGACAGAATTTGACCCAACTGGATCAAAGATGTTAGAAAAAAAGTATCAGGCAGGTAGAGCTGGGTTAACAGAGAAATTTACTCAAGACGTAAGTCAACAGCAGCAAGTTATGGCTGGTGGCTCGGGTTTTCAAGGCTCTTATATGCATGACCCTAATATAGGTATATTTGAGCAGCTAGACACACAACAGAAGGGTTTGATGACTAGTTTAGATGCTGGATTAACAAGTGAACTCACAGGTTTTGAAAGTCAATTTTATAGCGATATAGGTCAATTAGGTAGAGCAGGAGCTTTTGCTGATATGCCTTTTGGTGACCTATCATATGTTTGGGAAGGGCCAGAATATGCAGATTTAGATGCTTTTTTAGAAGATTGGACTTTATCAGATTCAGGGTTGTTTGAATTTGATTTAGATGATGCCTGGGAAGGGTTATATAATGGGTAATAAAAGGAGAGATTATGCCTGAAGCTGGAGAATTTACTAGTGGTTTAGATTTAGATTGGTTTGTAGATACCGATTTATCAAACATTTTACAACAATTTGTATTAGATAGAGGATTAGAGTGGGATGTGTGGCGAGATGATTATCTTCCTTATTTTGCAGAATATGATACCACAGAAGAGGAAATGCTTTATGAGCAGTATTCGTTAGAGACAGATATGGCTAATATAGAGGTATTGGGAGATTTAGATGAGGTAAATGTTAATGAAGGAGTGGGGTCTTTTGTTGGTAATTACGCTAGTATTGATGCTGATAAAAGAATTAATAGATTACATCAATGGGAAAGTATTGAACGACAATTAGAGATGGAAATAAAAGAATATCAACTTAAAAAATCATGGGAATCTGAATTATTTGATCAAATCATATCAATGGCTGACGCTGATATATTTATAGACCCAGATGATGAAGGGGACACTTAATGGCAACAAGATATAAAACGAGTATGCAAGATGTTTATAGAGATGCTTATAAAGCTTTAAATGAAACTATAAGCTCAGGATTTGAATCTGTTTCTAAAGCCTTTGCAACTGCAGGCCTTCAAAAACGACAGTTACGGTCAGATAAAGTTGGAGAAATTGAGAAAATGTTTCCTGGTATTAGTTGGGATGAGCAATTTAGAGATTGGCAAAATGATACAGTTGTATACGAAAAGTTAATATCTCATGGCGAGGGATTGGTGTCTTCGTATAATGCGGGCAAAATGTTTTTTAACGGAGGGAGTTATTTAAGTGGAGAGGCTGTTGACGCTATGCATTTTGGTATAGATACAACTTCACAAATCACTCAAAAAGATTTTGCTGATTTAAATGCCTTTGTAACTGGGGAAGGAGTAACTGCTGAAACGATGGGAATCGTTGGTTTAATAAATAAAACTAATAATTTTGATTTAAGTTCAGATAAAAATATACCGTTTTTAGAACCTTTTGAAGAAGCTGAACTAAAAGAAAAAGGGATTCTTCAAGATGACGAGGATTGGGAAGAGATTAGACATAATAAAACTTTGATATTAGGTAGACTGTCTGCGTTTGAAAGAGGTTTTAAAGAAAATAAGCCAGATATGTTTTATGATGAAGGTGAACTTCTTAATTTAAGAAACTCTTTAATGCAAGATGCTGATAACACAAGAAGGTTAATTCAGAGCGACTCTTCTTATCTAGAGAATGCTCAAAGAGTAATTAATTGGAATGATAAAGGGGCTTTGAGAACTATATTGGAGGTTGAAAAAAACCCTAATAATCCACATGGTGGTTTTCAATATCACAGAACTATGCCTGATGGTTCAAGAAAACTCGTGAAAACTAATGAGCATGTCGGAGAAACTGACACATTATTGATACAGTCATCTAATGAGCAGTGGATGCGAGAAAATGATCCTGAAATGTATTTTTTAATGAATTCTACTATTGAAGAAGTTGTTGAAAAGCTTGAGGTAAGTAATGAATTCCACATTAAAGTTAGAGATTCGTATCCGATTATTTATGATAAAGTTGCAAGATATGCAGAGTCTTATATGACTAAAAAAAGAATGGATAGAAGAGCAGAGCCTCTAATTGTTGATCACTTAGAAATGCAGAAAAATTACGAACGGCATGATATGATTAATTTAACTCTTGCTAGTACAATGAATGAATGGATTTCTGGAACTTTAAATGTTTTGGAAAGCGATACCAGTAAATGGAGGAGTAATTTTAGTGATGAGACTCAATTTTGGTCTCAAAATGAAATGTTAGATTTATATGATAAAGTGAGAATGTTAAATAATGACATATCGGAAGATGAAAATAATTTAAGATATAATAAAGAAACGAGAGATTGGGTCAATTCTTTAGGAGAAGAGGGTTTAGTAAAGATGTTAGAAGAACTCTTTTATAATAGAGCAGAATTCGAAGGTAAAATGGCCGTTATTCAGTAAGGAGATTTATGGTAGATATAGATTGGGAATTATTAAAAGAGAAAAGTGATAGTTTAAATAAAGCAGAATTTATATTAGACTTTACATTAGATTTAGAAGAGTCTGTGAAATCCTATAATAATAAGGTTTTTGTAAATTCTTTAGAAACGGGAAATTTTGATGAATATTATAATCTTTCTGTTGACTCTCAAGCAATAATCGATTTAGAGGATAAGTGGATTAATTTAGATAATGAACTTAAAAATTCTACTATTCCCGATGTTCCTCCTTTTGATATGTCTTCAGCTTTTAGAGACCCTGTTAGTAAGAATAAATTTAACGTCGGAGGTAATGGGTTTGTTTTTAGTGGGGATGTTGATGAATATATATCTAATCAAGTTCATCCAGGATTTAAAGATTTAACATTAGAGTCTGCTTATCAGATTATAAACGATTTAGATTTTGAAATTTCTAATTTAGTTAATAACTTTAATGTTCGAGTTAAGAGTGGTGTGGACCAAAATTATCTTCATTCTGCTGGAGATGAAGATAGTAATTATAAAAGAGTTGCAGGCATATTAACAGCTGGAGGTGGTTATTCGGGTCAAAATGGACACCAACCTATGGTTCCTCAATATTTTGATTTTATGAAAAAGGCAAATTCTGCGTATGCTCATGCAGGTTATGGGGAGGTGAAAGCAGGAGATAATATAAGTCTTTCTGAGTTTGGGCAAGAAGGATATATTCTCCCTAGAGGTTTTAATTGGGAAAAATCTCCACTTCTTAGCGAACTTTGGGTCCCTTCATTTGGTTTTGAAGGTCATCCAAGTATGTTTAAATCTGTAAATTTTGCTGAAGGAGGAACTTCTCTTATTAACCCTATTAATGAATTAGGTGAATGGAAGGTTAAGTATTTAGACTTAGTTGGAAATGATTTTAAAATATATAATAGAGGGAACGATTCAGGGATATTTACTTATTATAAAGATAATCCAAAGCTTTTTGTTGGTAATAGTTTTCCACCAATTCAACATACAGGAGATGTTGGTCAGGGAGAAGTTTTTGATTTTGATAGAAGAGATCCTGCGGGAATGCAAAGTTGGTGGTCTTCTGATACTGTTGGTATGGATAAAAGGACAGCGTTTGAAGAACAGATCGCTTTAGATTATACTAAAATATTATGGAAAATTCAGCAAAAACATGAACTTTTATGCGTTGTAGAGCACAGTGATTATTGTAATGGAACTTCACAAGAATTTAAAGGTGCTACTGCTGAAAATATATATGAAGACCCTAATTTTTACTCAAACCCAGGCTTACCTGCTAATCAAATGTTTTCTGGTGGAACTGTAAATACTGAGCTTTTAAATGAGTTACATTATAATGCCCGCCATAGTTCAACTATTCCAGATTCTGAGAGTAAAGGGTATTTGCAGTATAAAAAAGATATAATTACCGAATTAGCCTCTATTGAGGAAGATATAACTATAAAAGGTGGAGATTTTCAACAATTATCCTCTAAAGCTATTTATACTAATGCAGGAGTTAAAAACTCAGGTATTAGACATAGAGATTTTGATAGAGAGGCAAAACAATATGCAATAAACGAGTTTAAAAATTACGTAGGAGAACAATTTCCTGAACTTAATATATCCGAATTTGATTTTTCAAAACCTTTATTACCACAATTTAAAAGTCAAGAAAATTATGGGCTTTATTCAACTCAAGGCGGAATAATGTTTATTGACCAAATCTTAAACGATCCTGAAGCCTTATATTCAATATTTCAAACTGTAGTAAATAAATAGGAGATTATATGCCTTTACAGTTAAAGGACCACATAGATCAGCTTATAGAGGAAGAACAGGAAGATAGAAAGCTTTTTGGTAGACAGGGTACGTCTACCTTTAGCGAATCTTCTTTATATAGAGAACCATTAAGTTATGAAGAGCAGCAAGAATTTTGGAATACTCGTTCTAGTATTGACTCTGAAGATCCAGGATTATTAGGGGGAATTTATGATATGACTTCTCATGGCTTGTGGAATGCTTTTGATACCGCTAGTTTTGGTGCTTTAGATTGGTTAGATGTAGACCAGATGGTATGGGGAGGTGAATATGGGGAGGATATAATTGCTGATAACCTTTGGGCAAAAACAGGGGCTGCTCTTGGTACTGTTGCAGGTTTTATAGCTCCACTTGGTCCTGTAAGAGCTGGTTCTAAAGCCGCAACTCTTTTAGCTAGAGAAGGCGCTAGATTGGCAGGAAAACCTATTTTAAGTACTGTTGCTAAAGAGACTGGAAAAAAGGCTTTATATGAGGTTGGAGAGGCCGCTGTTAAGAAAGGGGTTTCTAAAAAAACAGCAACAAGTAAGTTAGGGAAGATGACCGAACAAGAGATTAGAGAACAAGCTGGAGACTTTGGTTTATTGTTTAGTAAGGGCCTTGAAGGTAATATGGCCAAAATGTCAACTAATTTAAATAAAGCTACAGCTGGAACTAAAGCGTTTAAAGAGTCGGCTTTAAGACATATTGATGACGCTGTTGCTCAGGTTAAAACTAGCGTTACAGCTACTCGTTCTGAAAAGTTAACTGCAGAAACTATAGGTAAAGTGTATAAAGATTCTTTTAGTGCATTAAAATCAAGACCTATACAAGATGTGTTTGACTTGGTGGGGACTTCATTTGGAAAATATTCTTATGGTATTGCAGCTATGATGCACGAAGCCACTATGTTTGCTCTTATTGACGCAACTTCTGAGGTATTTAGATCTATGGATGAAGAGAGAGATTATGATATGTCTGCTCCTGTTTGGGGAGCTATTACAGGTTCTTTATTTGGCTCTTTAAAGTTTTTAAAACCAGCAGGTAAACAATCTTCTGGATGGAAAGATATAAGTACAGGTATTGCAGCTGTTGTTAACGCTCCTAGAAAGTTAGGAAAAAAAACTCTACCGCAGTTAGAAAAAGAAGCTTTATGGTTAGGCGAAGATCTTTCTAGAGGCGGAAGGGAAATAGTTAATTATAGGGTTGGTAAAAATAACGTAGAATTCGATTTAACTCAACCTAAGAGGGCTATGGATGAATTGCTTTATTCAGCTGAAAAGGCTGGTTTAGTTAAAGCCCCTGTAATATCAAAAACAACAGGGGAGCTAACTAAAGCGTCCTTAACTTCAAGAGATTCATTTAAAGAAGGGGTGTATAGAGATTTATTAGGAAAACAATTTGATATGCTTGGAAAAGAGGCTATAGCTTGGGGTAAAAGCACATCTATAATGTCTGCCGCCGAGAATTGGAAAAAAATGGTTTTAGGTACTTTATTTATGAATTTACATACAATTCACGATATATCTCAAGGGCATGAAATTCCAACAGAAGATATAGCTATTAATGTTATATTGGGAGCTTATTTAAATAGAAAAGGACAAGGAAGAGTTTATGATTTAACTCCTAGGAGATTTAATCATGATATTAACACTATAAGGCAGTCTATAGATAGATTAGGTATTACTAATAGATTTGTAAAAGGCAATCAATATCAATATATGCATAGGACTTTAGACCCTAAAGAGCAACCTAATTTAAGTGGATTACAAAATGACCCTGAAATGTTTGAGGCCGCTGAAATGTTTAGAAAACAAGGTAATACCACTAGTTTATTTTCAGAACAAACAAGACCTGTTCCTAAAGGAGAACAAGCTGTAGGTACGTGGTCACCAGGCATGCCTTATCCAACATTAAAGAAAAAAAGCTCTAAATATCATGGGGAAACACTAGATATGCCTTTATGGACTGAATTTACTAGAGACTTAAAACATTCTATAACAGAATCGCCTAAATATGATAATTCTGTTAAATTGGAACATGCATTGGAGATACAAGCCTATTTTAAGAGTATAGGTATTGAGACTGCTCCTGCATACTTGTCTAAAACAGATAGAATGGTGGAAAGTAAGGTTGATGACTTTAGTTATATTTTTAGAAAAACAACTAGAGAGATATTAACATCAATAAATAAAGATTTTGAAGGTAGGTTAGGAAGCCCTCATGAGTTTGCTATGGGAGAGATACCAGCAGCTGTTATTTTTACGCCAGAACTAGCTGCTTCTGTAAAATCAGAGAATATAGGTGAATTAAGGAGAGTGTTTGATGGCAAAACTGATATAACTACACAGTGGAAAGATTTTAAAGATTCTATAAAAAAAATATGGCAAGTAACAGAAGATACCTATGGTGCTAAGCCTGTAAAAGGTAAAAACATTATAGTAAAAGACACCGACCAAATTGTTAAACTTAAAGGCGTATTAGATGCTAATATGGATTTGTTTAATAAAAGAATGGGCGTATTAAATCCTAAATATAAATTTGACTGGTTAAATACATATGGAGCTGAAACTCAAGTTGCTGCTCGATTTGTTCAAAAAATTACTGACAATGTAAACACTATGTTTGATATTAGCGGGAAAAAGAATGTTAATTGGCAAGATTTCTCAGATGTGTTATCAAAGGCAACATTTTTAAAGGGAGACACATCTATTGGTTTTACAATGCCAGACCATCCTAGCAAACTAAAGGTTAGAAAGGGTGAAAAAACATCGGATGCACAAATCGCTAATGATGAAGCTCTATTAAGATATGTTTGGGAAATATTTGAATCTAAGGGACAAATTATTCCTAGAACTGGAGAAAAAGGAATTGAGTTGTCTCCAGAGCAAGTTTCAGAAATTAGAAGTTTTTTAAAAAATAATGGAATACCTACTAATAGAAGTGATATAGAGTTTTTTGGCCCAGAATTTAGAAGAAGAATTGTAAGTGATATTATTGATAAAGCTGAAATGGATACTGGAGACATAGAGTTTCTGCGAAGAATAGCTTCTGCTGAATATCAGGATCAAAAGTTATCAGACCCTCAGTTAGGTCTTGTTACTTTAAAAACTAACCCAGAAAGGGGTGTAGTAGGCTTTAATTACTCCATTAATTCATGGATAGAGGGGGTTTTATCTTCTAGAAGTATTGAAAGGCTGACTACTATAAATAAATATCTAGATAATCTTAAAGAAAATAGTAATGGTTATGTAACTCCAAAAGATAGACCTGTAGTCTTTACTAATGATGCCGATGTTGAAGTGTATTGGACAAATTTTAAAGTAAGCAGAGAGTCAACTAACATGAATGCTAGGGAGGCAATGACTGTTTTTTTAGAGGGATTAGACCCACGAAACAAAACAAGAAGATTGCTTGTTGAATTTTTTAGAAGACCAGAAAATCATGGCGATATTGCAAGAGTTCAATCATGGATGTATCAATTAGGTGCATTTAAAAAGGGAGTAAAAAGGTCAGATGGAAGCGAGGACGTTACTAAATGGACAGTAAATACCAAAGTCGTAGCGAGCAAGAAATTTGTAGCAGAATTAGAACAAAAGTTGGAAACTTATGGTATAAATACAAATGAAATCGAACAGTTATATCAGCAGCATTCTTTAGATTTACAGAATAAATTAGCTGATACTTATGGGGCAAAAATAAGTTCAGGATTAGTTAGTGAAGCAGCATTTTTTGATAAGTATTTTCCGTCACCTAGACAGGCGAAAGGTATTGAAAAGTTTTCACCAAAACATAGTGACGAGCATGGGTGGAAGTATTATAATAGCCTAAAAACTGCTGAGAGTAAAAATGAATACATAAAAGCGAGTTTATTTACAAAAAAGGGGAAACTTTTTAAAGGTGGATTTAAAAAGGTTTTAGATGAAATACAGCGTAATGACGGGTTTGCTTCGGGGTCTGGTAATAGCAGGTATCAAGCGACTATGGATCTTGCTGTTTTGGCAGGTAGAAGACTTCAGGGTGGAACAACAACCGTTTTATCTTATAGTAATGGTGATTTATTGGAAATGAAAAATCCTGTACATACATTTAAAAATAGGTTAGTTACAAGTATAAGAGAAATTTCTGGGCCTGGGCATGTTATTTTAGATGGAGAAGCTAATGTAATGGGATTTTTCGCAGGAAAGGGTAAGGCATATAAAAGGTCTTTTAATCTTTTTGAAAGAAACTCTGATTTAAATTCTGCTAGAGAGCTTGAATTAAAGAACGATACATATAAAGATTTCTTATCTTTAGCTGAGGCAAAATTAATAAAGACTGGTAAGGTTACTGGTAAGGGTTTAAGTGTTATAGAGTTACCCGATATGGCCATTGGTGTTGATAGGGGAACTTATTCTGAAGTTAGAAATCAATTTAGGGACTTAAATAAGAAATACGAAAAATATTTTGACCTTAAAAATAAAGAGTTTCCAAATGCTGTTTCTAAATATAAGAAATTAATGGAAAGATTAGACCAAACTACAGAGTGGTCACATGATTATTCTGAAGCTTATAGAGTTTTGTTACTTGAGAAGATGATATATTCAAGTAAGAATGGCCAAGATATATTTATGAAGTATTTAAATGCTTCTGTAGGAGGTAAAGAAATTAGTGCTTTTATAAAGAGATTCTCTTTGTTTGGTGATAGTAAAGCTAGAAAGCATTCGCCAGAAATTGATGAAACTTTATCTGTTTCAAAAGACATTTCTCCAGCCGAACTAAATACTATTAATAAATATAAATCAAAAAAGGATAAAGACGGAGATCAGGTTGCTGAGGTAGCCTTTATTAATGATGATATTGGCAGTAAAATTAAAAGCGATATAGTAGAATCGTTTAATAAAATGATGGAGCAAGAGGCTTTAAAGAATCCAAAATTCAGAAAAGATGTAGATGACCCTACCAGCTTTAAAGATTTCCAGTATTTCCATCAAAATAGAAAGAAAGAATCAAGTTTTGATAGTATAAGTATAATAAATCCTAATTATGCGGACTATCTAGGACTTCATTATGGGACTCCAGAATCTAGAATATTTAAACCTAGTATAAGCTCCGCTGGTGAGGGAGAGTGGTTACTTCTTGGTAAAACAGCATTTTTTGTAGACCCTAATTTTAATAAGTTTTTTAGTGGCCAAAATAAGAATATAGATATATTAATGGTTAAATCTGCAGATAAATTAAAGAGTATACCTGATAATGTTTATACAGACTTAACAGACGTTGAATTATTGAGCGGTGATACGAAATTAAGTTCTTTAGCAATTAAAAGTAAAAGAATAGGAATTATTAAATCTTTCGCAGGAAACTCTCCAGCTAAATATGCTCCAAGTACTTATCAAAATTATGCTTCCGATACAATTGCAGGAGAAATTTTTGAGCAATTATATTACCCAAGATTAATAGAAGGCGTTAGAAACTTTAATAGTATTCGTACTAACGATTTGCAGTCTAATATTGCAATTAAAAATAAACTTGGTGGATCTAATGATTTAGACAATATATACCAATTATCTGCTGACTATGCCCATTTAAGCGATTTAAAAACTCATGTATCTTTAGCTCCGTACGCATCTCCAAGCACTTATGATCCTAAGATGACCAGGGATGTTTTGAAGAATAAATTTATAGAACCAGCAATAGCTCCTTATGCCAGCTTTCATGACCCATTGTCTGGCAAACAAGTTAGAACAGGTGGTAAGTCTGTATTAATGCAGTCACTTTCAGGTAAAGAAACTAAAGTGAAATATAATGGTAAAGATGTTGTTTTGGCAGGAAATGAGTTAGAACCTACTATTTTTGATCCCAATACTAGAGAATTATTGCAATATGGCGAAATGTATGCTCCTTATAATATGAGGGCAGAAAATATACTTGCTCCTGGCGCAGCTAAAGAGTTTAATGTCTATGCTAGCAATAATGCCACTAATGAAATTGTCACGATAAAAGAGGCCTTAAGAACCGTATTTGAAAACAGTGTCGAACTTCAAGGTAAATATAAAAATAAAGATTTTGATAATTATTGGAATGTAATAACTAGTAATCCAGAAGGCCAAATGGGTTATGCTTTTGATCAATTAAGAAAGTATGCTGGTAGAGAATTTGATATAGTGAACGCTGTATTAAGGTATCCGAGAACAAGACCAGATGATTTCACATTTTTAAGAATAAAAGATTTTTTACATCCAGATTACAATAATGCTGCTGTTGTTAATAAGCATGATGTATATAACATATTTGAGGGTGATTATGATATAGATACTATCGATTATTTTTGGAACAATCCTAAAGCTACTAAAAATTATATTATGGAAAATCAACAAAATTGGGTTAATTCTATTAATTCTCAAAAATATAGCTATAGAGAAATAGATGTTCAATTTGCAGACCCTAGAGGCGGACTAGATGCTAATAATGCTTGGTCTAAAGCTTTTGGTAATAAAATGGCTATGAAAAAGGCTATAGGTTTTGTTCAAGGTACTGTTGCACAGGTAAATTATATGTATAACTTTTTTCCAAAGAATAAAAAAGGTCAAGCTATTATATTGGAAAATAAAAATGGTGATCAAGTTGTTATGGACTGGAATGTAACAGAATGGTTTTGGAGACAAGCATTAGAAGGTCAGTTAGTTTTAGATGCTAGTGGTAAAATTCCAGAAATAGTAAAAGAATCTATATTTACATTAAGGCCAGAGCAGCTATTTCCAGATAAATTACAATCTCTAAGCGCCAATGACTTTAAAGGCCCTGATGGTAAACCTTCTACAGGGTTAATGAATGATTTTCATTTAAAAATGAAGGAAGGTACAGAAAAAAGAAGAATTAGATTATTTAAAAAAATGATTAAACAAGAAGATGGTAGGCTTGTAGAGAGTAATGCTGAGCGTTTTAATGAGCTTGATAAAGATTTAATAATGGCTATGATGGGTAATTACAGTAAACTTAATTTAGCTTTTATGAGAGACAAGGTGTTTGAGGGTGGTCAACAAAAACAACCAAGATATGATCAGTATCTTGATGCTCATAGAGAATATAATGATTATTTATTACTTCCTACTGATAAATTGTGGAGTAATTTAACAAGACTTAAAAAGAAGGATCAACCTAAAGTTCCTAAATGGGACATCACTAAAGAGTCTCACAAAAAATTAATTGGTGAATATTTTGATTTTACAGAGCATGTTTATGAAAGACATAAATGGACTAATAAAGACAATAAATGGAGCCAATTGAAAATTGAAGACGCTAAACCTTACCAAAAGTATGTGTGGCCAAACAAAGAGTCAGCTTTATTTACTAAAGAAGCTTATAGTGTCTTTAGAGACAGAACTGAGAATGTTTCTGGCACTATTGCTGAGAGAATGATGAAGACCATTTACAATGAAGATCCTATGCACGCTAATTTTAGAAAAACATTGACAGGGACTGAATTAAAGAAATTTCAATTAGTTGAAACCTTAGCTTTAGGTACTACTATTCCCGATTCAGACGCTTTAATAGAAATATTACCAAAAGCCATAGCAACTTTAAATCAAGCGTCATCTTATGTTGGAAGAACGAATGATATCATTAAAAAGGTCCGTAATAGTAATAAGGATTGGGAAGATAAAAATAGAATAATAAAGTCTTTAGAGGGAAAGATAGATAGTTATACAAATGATGCTAAATTTAAGGGTTTAGTTAAAGAAGAGTGGAATAAAATAGCAAAAAGAAAAGAGAAATCAATACCAAGAATAAATATTCTCTCTGTATTAGAATCAGAAGGGTTTACAGACGCGGTAGTTGCTGAGAATGTTTTAAATTTTGTCAAAACTACAGCTCACCCTGTTTCTTATGCAGGAATGCCTAACAGAATAAGAGAACATAAAATAGAAATTGGTAAACAATATGGGGTTAAATCAGATTTGGCAGGTAGAAGCAAGTATGGCGAAAAATCTTTAGAGACTTTAGATTCTAAAAGAAGGTTGCATGACATTAATAAACCTATAGAAGCTATAGAGGCGGATTTAGACGCACGTATGACTGCAGGTGTTAGGGACTATGGTATTCCTTATATTTATCATTTTATGTCTGCATCTATTGACCCTACTTTAAGAAAGAGTAACAATATAAATGCAGCGGTAATTAATGGTAGAGTTGTTGGAAGTGCTATAAAGCCAGAAGGCAGTTATCATGAACATAATAGACATTATAAAAGAGGTTTAAAATATATGTTAAAAGTTGTTCGTGGAGAAATCGTTGGTATGGAGCACGCTGCAGGTCAGTACGCTGAAATATATAGGCAATTAATGCAGAAAGATTATTTTTGGAGGCAGTATTTTAAAGGGGACTTTAATTCTATAGACGTATCAAGCGAACATGGTATTAGAACTATGCTTGGGGACCCATTTAAAAAAGGTCCTGGTTTTGGAATACACCCTAAATTACAGCAATATATAACTAATTATAGTAATTTAACTTTTGGTAGAGAGGTAAGTGAATCAAATCCTTTTACTATGGGTAAAAAATACAATAGTACTTTCGCTTTTTATAGAGCTCTTTTTGCTGGAAGTGTATCAAAGGGGGCTAATTTAGAAAAACTTGAAAAAGGCTTTTCTTATCTTCATCAAGTTATGGGAGAAAATGGTTATTTAAATCCTATGCAACATATGAATTTAATGGCCCATATTTCAAAAGAATTATCTCCTCGAGTTGTTAGTGACATGTTTCCTTCTCAATTAGATTTAAATACTAAAACCGCAAAACCTTTATATAGTGCCTATATGCTTAGAAATCCTATATTTCATTTATTAGGGGGTGGAAAATTAAATGGTAATTCTGGACTTGGGCTTGATCCAAATATGCATGTTAATAAACGTCATGTTGTAGATAACATGATTAATACTACTTTAGATATGAGAAATACGTCTACAAGTAGAACTGAGGGTTTTATTAATGAAGTTGAAACATCTGTTTCTAAAGGGGGAAAAGATTATAAAGGGAGGGAGTGTTAATGTTTAATAAATGCGGCTCAACAGGAGCGACAGATGTAGCAAAAACAATGAAGTGGTTTAAGAAAAGACCAAAAGTAAAAGAGATGTTTAATAAAGGTGGAATAGATTGGTTGCTTTCTGAAAAATTTGAATCATTTTTTCACAGACCTATAGAAGAATGGCGTGATATTAAAATGTCTGGAGGTGACGCTAATAACTTTGAAAAAGAAATTAGAAAGATGACTAAAACTATTGAGTCTGGTAAATTTAATGGGAAATTTGCCGAAACTTTTTGGGCTACATCTTCTATTGTTAAGAAATTTCCTATCTTAGAAAAGATATTGAATGATTATATAGATATAAATCACGTTAATCAAGGTCAATCTGTAAAATCCGACAATTCATATAATAGATTTTTAAATGAACTTAAAGGTGAGGCTATTACTAATGGTGTTTATAATATTAATAATGAGCGAGATTGGAAATCTGCTGTTAAAGAAGCTAATAGTATTATGTCTGAATTTGAGCAAAGAGCACAAAGGGTTGTTGATGGTAAAGAGAACATAACAAAAGTTAATGATGTGTTTACAAGGCAGGAAAGGTTTTTAATGGAAGGGGAAGGAAAGATAATGTATGATTTTGTTGGTATTATAGAAAAAGAATTACCTAGGATTGAAAAAGAAATTATGGCTTCTGATTTTATAACTGAAAAACAAAAGCAAACTGAAAGGCTTGGTTATAAAATAAGTAAACCAGTTATGGATAATGTAAAGAAAGCAATTAGAACTCTAGAATATGGTGAGGGTAAAGATAGAAAACAAATAAGCCCTAGAATGCAAAACGCTGTTTATGAATATGTTAATATGATGAGCTCTGGATATGAAGTGGCACGAAAAGGTGTTGATGCTTTTATTAAAAGTATTGAGTATGGTATTCTTTCAAAAGGGTTTAAAGCTAAAGGGGATATGAACGCTAAGCTTAAAGAATTAAGATCTGAATTAAAACAAAAGTTTCTACCAAAACAAATGATTGGTTATTTCCCAAGATATGGTTTTGAACAGCATTTATCCTTTTTGGACAGTTTGATGCCTAAATTAGAACAATTAAGCATTAGTACTAGAGAGTCTTTAGAAAAGGGTAGTTTCTCAATAAATGAGGCTATTAGTGAAGTAAAAACAGCGTTAACAGGTAGATTAAAGCCTAGAAGAGAACTTGATCCTAATGATTTAAGTTATTCAAGAAATGTTGTAGCGGCAACTAAAAGATATTTAGATGAAATCAATAGGTTTAATTTTAATGCTCACGTTACTAGAGATACTAGAAAAGCCTTATATACTGCAAAAGGTTTGTTTAAAGAGGGCAAAGATTTAGGGGGTTTTGGAACAACTATCACTAAAATGATACTTGATATGCATGCTGACCAAACAGGTTTAAGAGAGGCTATGAATCCTGAACTTGAAGCCGCATCTAGATTTTTACTTAATTTAGAGTTTACATCTAAAATTGGGCTTAATTTTAGGTCTCCCGTAAAGCAGGTTAATCAATTTTTCTTAGAACAAATAGATATGGGTTGGACCGCAGAAAGAGAATCAGCTAAGTTTTATGCTAGTAATCCTGATTTTAAAAGAAGAGTTGCTAGGATGGGTGAAGAAGCTGGGTTTGGTTTTGAAAAATACTCTAAAGAAATTGAAGAAATAGGAACTCAAGGTTTTGGTAGACACAAAGTTGTTAAAGACGCAACAGGTTATACCTTAGAGTTTAACGCGCCAGGTAAATTGTCTTGGTTAGCCGAAGGAATGCAATGGGTATCAGGTAAAACAGGGTTTATGATGAACTCATCTGAAAATTGGCTTAGAAACCATACCTTTAAAGTGGGTTTTTTCAAAATGTATTCAGATTTAAAATACAGCCCTGAATTTGAAAGAATTTTTGTTGAGAATTACAAATTAAAGCACGGTTCTAATCCTACAGCAGAAGTAATTGAAAATGAGAGATTTAAAAGAGCTAGAAATTATGGCATTAATTCAGTTATTGGTATACACTTTGATTATAGCAAGGTTTCTAAAGCTAAAGCTTTAAAACATCCTTTCGGTAGATTTATGTTTCAATTTCAACATGTAGCTCATAAAATGGCAGAAAAAAACTTTGATTATCTTAGCAAAGCTGTTGGAGACGCCAAAGCTGGTGAATGGGGTGGAGCTAATATGAAAAGAATGTATGCTATTGGCCTTGTTTATAGCCTTGTTCCTGCGGTTGCTTCTTATGCATTAGGTGTAGATTTCAGTAGAATCATTCAAAACGATACTCAAGATAGACTTGAGCAACTTTATACTTTAATGACTGGTGATATGGATGAAATTGACGACATGTTTAAGGGTAGAGGAGCCTTAAGTTCAGTTATGAGTTTTCCATTGTTTGGTGATATGTTAGCTATTGGTGAGCTAGTTAATTTATACAAACTAGATGAAGATAGTATGGCTAGAAAGATATTTGCTTATAGAGATTACGCTGATATGACTGGCGAAGAAAAGTTTTACAGTGCTGCTAGAATTTTAAATACAAGCGTTGGTAGAGGTTTATCTAGCACTTGGCCTTTAGCAATGAAAGGCAGCCCTTTTACTGCGCTTCAGCATGAAGTAGGCCTATATCCAACAAAAGAAGTTAAAGAGACTAGAAAAAGCATTAATGATGCAGTAGGTTATATAAGCCCTGAGCTTGAATCGTCTTTAGATAAATTGATGAATATAGACCAGTTAGATAAGCGTAAATATGGAAGAGGAAAAAGAAAAGCTATATCAGTTCATTAACTAGCCATTTTGTTTTTAATGTCTTCCTTTAATTCCTCTAACAGCTTTATTATTGAAGACAAAAACTCATAATGCATAGGTAAGACTTCTGGCCCTTTATTACCCTGCTCTTCCATAGTCATTAGTTGTTTTTCAATAATTTTTAGTGGCTGTAATTCTCTTAGAATGTTTTCATATTTTTCTTTCATTAAATCTCCTTTAATTTTTGGTCTATCATTTCTATAAAGTGATCAAATTCTATTGCTACATAGATTTTTGATCTGTTACGTTTAAATACCAGGACAGGGCTTCTGTCTTCACAGTTAGATTTAGCTTGTTCTAGTGAGCTCCATAGGTTTAGTCTTTCTTGATTTTTACATTCAAAACTATACCTTATAACTCTTTTAGCTGCTGGTGATAGTACTATATCTTCACCGCTCATACCCATGACCTGGGATTCTATGTCATTCGTCTCAAGAGTCTCCATAAACACAGAGCGTAGACGATCTCTCACTAGATTCTGAAGCTTTCTTCCTTTGTTTTTCGCGGAACGTGCTTTCATAATACCCCTCTCTTATTCTTTTTAAAGCTCTTTGTTTTTCGTGTTCTTCACCCATAACATCTGTTGGATTGTACATTTGTCCAATATCATCTATAACCATTTCTTCATCAGAATGTAAATCTTTATATGTTTCTATTAAACAATCGATTTCATCTCTAATCCTCAATAGGTCTTTTATCATAATACTCCTCCATTATTATTAAAGCACAACTCCTACATACGAAATATGTATTATTTGGAGACACTCTGTACACAGGAGCGCACTTTGTTTTACATTTTTTACAGTTTTCCACGAGTTCTATCCATGGGGATCCACCAGGGAGTTTCTTTAATTAACCTGGTTCTTCTTTTATGGTTCTCTTCCTTGGGGTGTTCTTTTCTATGTTTCTTAATGTTAGCTATTTGTTTTTTAGTTATATTACTCAACTTGCCCTCCAAATTTTTCAATAACAGCTTCTGTTAATGGATGTGGCTCTGTTTCAATTATTATTTCTGTTCCATATTCTTCCATAGCGCCTGATGCAGCATCTATCCATTGACATTTATCACATGTAAAAGTATCTTTACATCTTTTTTTGTGTTCTATTGCTTCTTTTGAGTTACATAGCCACATTATTTTTCCTCCTTTTTTGTATCAAGATTTGTGTTTTTTTTGACTTTATTTTTAAGAAACTCTTTAAACCTATCTTCATTTTGATTAAATTCAATATAGTTCCAAAGTATATAATCTAATTGCTCCACACCTCTTCTTGTTACGATTGATTCTTTTATAAGGTTATCGCATACGTTTTTAACTTGCATCATTGTTGGCTTTTTGTTTTTTGTCATAACTTCCTCTCCAAATTATAGGGTACATAGTCAATTCCAGTTAAGTTGCCTATTACTATATCTATCCTCGACTAATATTGTACCCTAAATCTTGTTTTACTTGTTCTTGTTGTTTATGTCTTTCCTTCCAAACATCACCTCTTGTATCAGCATTTGTTTCCTGAACTTTTCTTCGTGCTCTCATAATAGCAGAAGGATGTGAAATTTCTTTATTGACCCACATTTTTAAAGTGGGAACTAAATGCATATTTTTAATATCAAGATTAAGTTCGGCTAATTCTTTAGCCCATATTTCGTATATTAAATATACATCGTGATCTCTACAATGAGCTTTATTTAAAAGTATTTCTTCTACTTTGGTTAGCATTTTTTTTAATTTCATTTAGAAGTGTCTTTTTTAGGATTCAACATTCCCTCTAAAACTTCTATTCCTCCTTGAATTTTTATCATAGCAATTTCAAGTTGTTGTCTAGTAGCTATATGTTGTTTTAATTGTTCTTCAACATCGATCATTTTTACTTTATCTTGTTTCACTGTAAATCTCCTTTTTCTATTCTTACGTTATTAACTGTTAAGCGGGCATAAAGATGTTCTTTTTCCCTATTTTTATCTGATTTAATATCTATAAGCTCAACAAGACCTGTTTCTTTATTCTTGTAAGGCTTTAAAGATATTAGTTTATTTGCATTATATGCAATCCTAAATGAGCCTCTTGAAGACGCTATATCCATGCCTTCTTTAAAAGCAGCTTTACTTACTTCACTTACAGCA
>Ga0098040_1000407_pt1 | contig 19712 bp, 23 predicted proteins | sample 7_EtaG_FD_75065 | JGI IMG/M metagenome (GOLD analysis project Ga0098040, IMG submission 75065) | Marine viral communities from the Subarctic Pacific Ocean - 7_ETSP_OMZ_AT15161 metaG | ecosystem: Environmental > Aquatic > Marine > Oceanic | place: Pacific Ocean | collected 2015-01-08
GGAATTGATAACCTAGTAAGAGAAAGACAAATCGTTAGGTCTGCTAGGGACGAACATAAAAAACAAAATCCTGACGATGAAGAAATTAAAGAAGGAATTCAACCTTTACTATTTGCTGGAATAGTTTTAGAAGGCGGTATCATTGGATATGACGCTAACTTAGAAAGCGGTGGTAGAGGTATGCGTTACTTTGGTATTGGAAAACAAGTTCAATATCGAAGAGACGAGGTAACTGTAAGTATAAGAGGAATTAGTACCCTAACAGGCGAAGTACTCTTAAACGTACAGGCAAAGAAAACAATTTTATCCTACGGAAAGGGATTCGACGTATTTAGATTCGTCGATTTAGATACCCGTTTAGTAGAAATAGAAGATGGAGTAGCGGAGAACGAAAGTGTCACTTTTGCTACTCGTGCAGCTATTGAAGCTGCAGTTGTCGCTCTAATAAAACAGGGCGACGAAAGGGGTTTCTGGGTACTCCAGAAACAGCATTTGGGAGAAAATGATGAAAAAGATACTTAGTGTACTAATAGCACTAGGTCTTTCTAGCGTGGTGTTAGCAGCTACAACCGATAACGAGATTTTTCTTGAACAAGTCGGTGATTCTCTAACACTAACTATCGATCAAAAGGGATATGGTAACAAATTCGGTGGAACTATTGTTAGTGGCGCAGTTGCTACAGACATGTTAATCACTGGTGCAAGTATTACATTCAATTTAGATCAGATAGGTAACAGTAATCAGTTGTTTGGACCAATCACTCTAGACTCATCAGCTATCGATATGGTATTTACTGGAGACAGTAATATCTACGATTGGGCGATTGGAGCTACAGGCTCTGCAGATAGTATGGATTTAGATTTAAGCGTTCAGGGTGATTCCAATACTTGGGACGTTGATATAGGCGGAGCTGCAACAGCAGAAAGCTTAAATTATGATTTAGTCCTTATTGGTGGTACTAACGTATTTAACACAGATATTGACTATGATAATGTTGTGTGGAACTGGGAAATAACTGGTGATGGCAACAATATATGGACAATCCAAAAAGAGGACAACCAATCTATGATTTGGGAGTTCGAAGGAGATGACGCAGATATAGACGTTACTCAGATGGACGAGGATCAGCTTCTTACCGTAAAATGGGACGGAGATGATGCAGATATAGATATTATACAAAAATCTGGAACCTGTCCTAGTGGAGTTACTTCCTGTTCAGGGATTATCAATATAGATGTGGATTCAGAAGATGCAACTGTTACAATCAATCAGAAAGATACTAGCGATTAGTGCTTTCCCTATAGCTGTAATGGCTACTCCAATAGGAGACATTACAGAACAAACGGGGGTAGGCTCTTTAACTAGAGAACGGAACGAGCTTGTTGCCGAAGTTGGTAGAGATATAGAATTATATGATACACTCAACACCGGCAACGGGCGCATTGCAGTAGAGTTTGTTGATGATGCGGAATTAAGGCTGACCGAACATAGTAGAGTTTTGATAGACGAGGTTATTTATGACCCCGATCCTTCAAAATCTAAAATGGCGATGAAGTTCGCAATGGGAACAGCCAGATTCACTTCAGGCAAACTTGGAATGATAAACAAGGCAAACATTAGGATTCAAACTCCTACAGCTACTATTGGTATTCGTGGAACAGATTTCACAGCTACTGTAGACGAGCTGGGACGTAGTCTTATCATTCTTTTACCAGACTTAAATGGAAATGCGTCTGGAGAGATAACAGTAACTAATGAAGGCGGAGTAGTAACACTTAGTGAAGCGTACCAAGCAACAATGGTATCCACTATTTCAACTCCTCCAGTAAAGCCTGTAACTATTACAAATATTACTGTTGCTCAAATCGATAATTTATTTATTGTAAGTGCGCCTGCAGAGGTACAACAAGCAGTACAAGAAGAAGCGAGTGAAAATAGTAAGTCTAACGTATTCACCGCTGATTTTCTTGAATTTAATGAATTAGAGAAAGATCACTTAGACAAAAGGGAACTAGAATACAGAGAACTTGATATGGATCTACTAGATGTAGATTTTTTACAAGATATGTTATCAATTATCGAAGAAGCCGATTTACTTCAGAGAAAGAAAGGTAAAGGCGCTGGAGGTTTTGAGAATGTTAATATAACAGGGACTGGACCGGGATTTGATAAAGAAAGTCAGTATAATACTATAATTGACGACTCTGGTCAGATTTGGTTTTACCGCGAAGTGACAGGAATTATCAGTATTAGATTGCCAATAGAAGTAAATGCTTCAATACGCACTATAACTGATGAAAAAGAAAGCTTAATCACCGTAGGAGATGGTGAAGCCGTAAGCATAATTATAACACAGACAAACTAGCAAAGGAGTGCAAGTTGAAACAGGAAGGACGGTTTTTTGTAACCGAAGAACAATACAATAAATACGATTTTTATCGGAAGGGATTTTGGATATGTTTCGCATATGTAATTTGGGACTTATTCAGAATATTTGGAATAATATGAACAAGATTATTTTGGCGATGCTGCTAATAAGTGCAGCAGGATCTTGCAACGCGGTACCAAGAGATTGGGACGAACAGGAAAGAAAGCTATACCATAGTTATATAGCCTTATCAATAATAGATACTCATCAAACATTCAAAATGATACAGTGCCAGCGGCGACCACATTGCCCTATAGTAGAAAAGAATCCGCTTATTGGAGAAACCCCTACTAAAGGAAAAGTAATGGCAGTCAAGTTAGTAGGCAATGCTCTCATTTATAAGCTATTGGATAGAGACGATGTCGATAGGAAAAAAGCTTTAAGATGGTTAAACGGAGTACAGGGCTTTGTTGTTGTACATAATGGTATCTATTGGGAGAGAAAATTTTAATGAGTAGAACAAGTAAAATAATATACTTTGGCTGTATTACCGTCATTTTATTACTTACTTTCGGAATCAGTAAAGTTTTAGCAGACAACGAAATAGACATAGATCAAGTAGCTCAAGGAGATAATCTAACTTTAGATATTACTCAACAAGGCTTTGATAATGATATATTTTTCTCAATAGGAGATGGAGATAACATAAGTGTAGAAATAGTTCAAAAAGGACACAATAACGAACTTGGTTGGGTTAATGATTCTCCAGGTTGGGGTTCTGGAGCTAACTGGGGTGGAGATATTGACTATGACGATCAAGAATTAAAACTATATCAAAATTGTACTAAAAGCGCGAGTGCTGGTTGTGAAAAGAATGATATTCAGTTTCATATTAGTTATGGTACTGATAATAAGTTTTGGTGGTCTCAAGGATATGTGATAGATAGTAGAACTGATACTAATTGGGCTATAGATAACTCAGAAGGTGGAGGTCATAGTGTTACCGCTGACATACATGGAAATAATAATTCAATAATAGGACACCAAAGAAATTGTTCCGCAGGAGCATGTGATGGACACACAGCAAGAATATATTTATATGGCAATGACAATGATGTGTTTGGTCAACAACAAGCAGATGGGGCAAAAGAACTTTACTTAACTGTTAATGGAAGTGACGCTACAGTAGATTATCTTCAAGACGGAGCTGGAGAACATAATGCCACAATAACTATAACTGGGTCACAACCTACAACACTAGATTTAACACAACATAGTAATACTACGCAGAACTATACTTTAACTCAAAACTGTGTAACTTCAGGTGGCTGTAGTATCACAGTAACACAAGACTAATGAAGATCAATTTACTACTAGCTGCCGCTCTTGCGGCACTTTTTATTTGGAACCCTTACCCTTTTCAATTATTAGAACTGAAAACACTTGATAGTTTAATAATGTCTAGGGACGAAGTCCAAGATGAAATGATACTACTAGTAGATATTGATGAAGACGCAGTAGAACACTTTGGAGGATACCCTTTATCTAGAGATGTTTATGCTCATTTACTTACAGTTACACAAGGAGTACCTGGAATTACTGTAGCTTTCCCAGATAAAGATATTCATGGCAAAGATGAGATATTTCAAGAGACTTTAAATCAAATTCCTACTGTACTTTCCTTTATAGGAAGCACGCAAGCCTTTGAAGGCGGCCCACATGTAGGAACAGCGCAGTTAGGAGGAGGAAATCCAGCAGAATGGCTATATCAATACCCAGGAATTTTAAGATCCGCACTAGAAAGCGAAGGCGTGGGACTAATATCAACAAACCCCGAACTAGACGGGGTCGTAAGAAGGCTTCCTCTCGCTATAAGCGTAGAAAATAGGGTTTATCCCAGTTTTGCACTAGAGATGCTTCGACTTGGTACTGGAGATCCCAGCTATCAGATCAAAACTGAGGAAACAGGAGTAGAGTGGATTAGACTTCCACAGTATAATAAGATAATTACTAGTGAAAACGGTACTGTTTGGGCAAATTGGAATACCAAATTTTATAGACAGACCGCTTTAGAGTATTTAAAAGAGCCAATCCCTGCACCATTTGTAATATTTGGTGTGACTGCAGAGGGAGTGGCTCCTCTTGTTGGAACTCCAGGTGGGGTAAAGTACCCACATGATATCCAAGCAACAGTTCTTAACACAATAGTTAATGGAAACGCACTTTCTCAGCCTTCATGGAGCTTTTTGGCTGAACTTGGTATAATACTTATCGGAATGGTACTTATTATGCTGGTAGCTAGTAACATATATCTCAGCTTACCCGTCATTTTAGCACTATTAGGAGGTCTCGGCTTCACTTCATGGAAACTTGTAGAGTCTTCCTACTTATTTGATGTTTCGGGCACGCTCGTTATCTTGTTTTTATTCTGGAGTATTGTACAATTTCGTAGTTTTATTACTCAATACTTGTTGAGATTACAGATCAAACAACAATTTGGGACGTATGTTAGTCCCGATCTAGTTGAAAAGTTACAAAAAGATCCATCATTACTGAGATTGGGTGGGGTCACGAAACGACTAACTTTCTTATTTTCGGATATCCGAGGATTTACCCCGATTTCTGAAAAATACCAGAAAGATCCACAAAAATTAGTGGAAATAGTAAATCGATTTTTAACTAATCAGACTGAGATCATACAGAAGCACGAGGGTTGTGTGGATAAATACATGGGGGATTGCATTATGGCTTTTTGGAACGCTCCTTTAGATGTAGAGGATCAAGAAAGAAAAGCTACTGAGTGCGCTATCGAAATGAGGGAAGCACTAGGGGAATTAAATGAAGTTTTCAGAGATGAAGGAATACCTGAAATCCATACAGGGTGTGGTATTAACACAGGACTTTGTGTTGTCGGTAACATGGGTAGCAATACTAGGTTTGATTATAGTGTTCTCGGTGATGCTGTTAACCTCGCTGCTCGCTTAGAGAGTAGCTGTAAGACCTATGATACAGATTTAATTATTTCGGAATACAGTCTAGTCGATGGTTACAACTATGATTTCTTAGATGAGGTGGTTGTGAAAGGCAAGTCGGAACCGGTCAAAATATATACCATACAAAAATAGTTCTTGACACCAACCACAAATTTTGATATAATACAACAATATACATAAATTATGTAAAGACTTTAATGGGGAGAGGCAAATGGACGTCGAGGACGTAGCAGCCGACCTTGCGAAACACGAAGCTATATGTGCCGAACGATGGAAAACTGCCTTCAAACGGTTCGATGATTTGGATTCGCAGGTCAATAGAATAGAATCGATAATGATCGGTGTAGCTAGCGCTATGATTTGCGGCGGAGCAGCGATTATATGGACAATGCTGTCCATGCACAGTTAGGAGCAATAATGGAACAAGATTACGAGAAAAAAGATATTAAGGAGTCACCTGAAACAAAGGCCGCTCCTAAAACAGATATGCCAGAAGGCTGGGAATACTTTGTAAGACGCAGTAAGCACTGTGTCAGAGGACCAGATGGTATACTACACAAGTTCTACAGTAAGAACGAGGCGATAGATCATGCAAACGGATAAAGATATAAAAATCCAAATGGAACTTGCGTCTAAATCGACGAATAAAGAGATGTCAGATACTGATGAAGCTCAAGTCGAAGAAACAGTTGAAAAAGTAGAACTCACAAAACGGCAGAGAATTATAGCAGCCAAGAAAATAAACTTGCAACGCAAGCGGAGGCAGAAATTACCACCGTCCCTAAGATGACGGGAGAGGTAAGATTAGCTATATGCAATACATGTCCTTTTTACACTCTATATGTTTGTAAGAAATGCTTGTGTTTCATGCCAATAAAGGTAAGAATACGGACTGCCAGATGCCCTGTGGGTAGATGGTCTTAGTCCAAGGATCAATGGAGATCAGAAATGTACGGAAGTTTAGAATTACACGGAGATGAAGTAGCATGCCCTACTTCTTCAGGAACAGCCACGAGCTTTACTGATAATACCCCTGACGAAACACTCAATCTTAGATTTACTAATTATGGTGATGCTAACGCTACCATACATTACTTAAATTCTGGGGGAGTGCAAATTGGGAGCATTACTCTAATAGCAGGAGCAAGTTTATTGCTTCACAAGAGAAGAACTTATCACAAGTTTTACGCAACTAGTGCTGATGTAAAAGCGGTACCTTGCGCAATCTTGCGTTAAAAAAGGAAGAAGTAAGATTCTTTGGGAGAAAATTATGGATATGGTAAAAAAATGTATGGCGTGGGTTAAAGCCAGAGTAAGTGAAAGAACATCATGGGACGGAGCAGTAATTATTGCTATGTGCTTGATGGTAATTTGTTTTGGCGGACTAGCAAAGGTAGCAGCTTTTGTAGGTTTAGGCTATGGAGCTTGGACTTGCTATAAAGCAGAAGCCTAACAATACAGGAGGTAGCTATGACGCTGCCAGCTGAAAAAAGAAAGTTAGAAGAAAAACTCACTTTACCACCAATGATACTGGCGATTGAGAAGGCAACGGCAGTACTCATCTTGAAACAGAGATGTAAATTAGAGAACCTTCGAAAAGTAAAAGAGTTAACGGCTCTTCCCTCCTACCTAAGAGGAAACAAATTAGAAAGGATACTAGGAGAATAGTATGCCGATTGTAAAAGTTAAAGGGGGTTGGAAAATAAAGAATACTTCCGGAACGTCCAAAAGCAAGAAAGCGGCTAAACGTCGGCTTCGTGCAATTAAGTGGCGACAAGGGAAAAGACGCAATAAGCGTAGGAGAAATCAATGAGATTTAAACTGGAAGGAGCAACAATTGCAGCTCCAACAACTACTGGCACAGCATCAACAGTTTCAGATGCTACCGAAGTATCTGTATTCAATAATAGTACTACAGCATACGCAGTAGCACTACTAACAGCAGCTAGTGGTTCAGTAGTAGGAAACATTACTTTAGGCGGTGGAGAACGAGTAAATATTGTAAAAGATAGAGCTCATGCACTGTATTCAGCGAATGCAGCTGTTATGTTTACACCAATTAACACTAGAGTATCATAAAGAGAATAATGGAATTTAAAAATCTGAAAGCACACCAAAAAGACGGTAGAGAGCTATGGCTTGACGAAAACGTTGTTAGTGCTTCAACATTTTTAGCGGCAATTCATATGAAAGAACGTAAGGGCGGTCTTACGGACAAAGAGGAAGATATGAAAAACCTGGCTTTAGCCTATTTATTCTTACATAATGTAGTAGAGGAACGAAACCTACTCGAAGACGTGGAAAGTTTCTTTACAAAAGAGACAATCCACTAATGCTAGAGATAAGTAGAAAAGACATAGAACCCTCAGACTTAATGAACTTTGGAGAAAATAGATTCATTAAGCTTCCTATAGATGGATATATGGACTTATTAGGAATTGAACCTAATAGCACTCAAATGGCTATTATTAACGCAATAAATAATCCTAAGTACAGGTTTATCTCTGCAGCAGTAGCCCGTAGACAAGGAAAAACATATATTGCCAATGTAATCGGACAATTAGTTTGTTTAGTACCTGGCTCCAATGTGCTACTTATGTCGCCTAACTACTCATTATCACAAATTTCCTTTGATTTACAAAGGAATCTTATCAAACACTTTGATTTAGAAGTTCTCAGAGACAACGCTAAAGACAAAGTAATCGAACTATCAAATCATTCTACGATTCGTATGGGATCAATAAATCAAGTTGACTCCACGGTAGGTCGATCCTATGACTTAATCATTTTTGACGAGGCTGCACTAGTAGACGGTAGAGATGCCTTCAATATAGCACTACGTCCAACACTAGATAAAGAAAACTCAAAAGCACTATTTATTTCTACTCCTCGTGGAAGGAATAACTGGTTTTCAGAGTTTTACTATAGAGGATATAGTGATGAATATGAAGAGTGGGCTTCCGTCAGAGCGACTTATCATGAAAATCCTAGAATTTCTGAAGAAGATATTGCAGAAGCTAAGAAGACTATGTCAGAAGCTGAATTTAATCAGGAATATATGGCAGATTTTAACACCTATGAAGGGCAGGTATGGGCATTTGACTTAGAAAAGTGCCAACAAGACCTTTCAGAGATAGAAACAAACAAAATGGATATCTTTGCAGGAATGGACGTTGGATTTAAAGACCCTACGGCTTTCTGTGTAATAGGGTATCATTGGGAAAAAGAGATTTATTATCTACTAGATGAATATCTCAATTCTGAAAGAACTACAGAAGAACATGCTGAAAAAATTAGAGAAAAGATCAATAAATGGGACATTGATTACATTTATATAGATTCAGCAGCACAGCAAACACGATTCGATTTAGCGCAAAATTACGACATTAGTACTATAAACGCGAAGAAGTCCGTTCTTGATGGGATAGGACAAGTAGCGGGAATAGTGGACAACAACAAACTAATAGTTGATCAAAAATGTAAAGAAACTCTGATCTCCTTGGACCAGTACCAGTGGGATCCGAATCCGAATTTATTGAAAGAGAAACCAAAGCATAACTACGCGTCGCATATGGCTGATGCATTACGGTATGCGCTGTACTCGTTCGAAACAACTGCCACTACATTCTAGTAACCACCGAGTCAAAAATAGTTCTTGACATTAGTCCCAAATTTTAGTATAATTTAAAGAGTAGTAAAAGTTATGACATTAAAGAGAGATCTTGTAAAGTATGTTCGGGATAAGGCTAAGTCTAAATACAATAAAGGGACGGAATGCTTTATCTGTGGAGCAACAGAGAACTTAGATTTTCATCATTTCAACGGATTAACAGAGTTGTTAGAATCTTGGTTGAAAAAGAAACAAATCCAAGTAACAGAAGAAGAGGACATTTTAAACCTTCGAGAGCAATTTATTGCAGAACACAGAACGGAACTTTATGATGAGGCTGTTACTCTATGTCACGAACATCATTTGAGGTTACACTCCATCTACGGTAAACGACCTAAACTCGTAACAGCAAAGAAACAAATTAGATGGGTGGGTATACAGAGAGACAAACATGGCATGGTATGACAGATTTATAGGAAGGACGACAGTAGCAGATGAGGAGAAGGAAAACCCTTCTCAGTATCTTATCGCCCGTGACGAAGGCTTTGATATAGGGTCTCGTGAGGTCGTAACCAACTATAGAAACGCTTACGAACAGTTAGAGGTAGTAAACCGCGCAGTTAACATGATAGTGGACGACGCAGCGGATATACCGTTTGATGTTGGTGAGCCAGTACAGGGAGTTAATAACATTATTAAGAATATTAGACGATCTAAAGTCGATATACTACTTAATAAAGAACCGAATCCCTTTCAAGATATAAACTCGTTCAAGAGAAATTTAGTCATTGATTTACTACTAGATGGTAATATCTTTGTTTATTTTGACGGAGCACACTTATATCATTTACCAGCAGAACACATGACAATCGAAACTGATGAGAGAGATTATGTTGGAAAATATACTTATGATCACAGTATCGATTATACTCCTAAAGAGATAATTCATATCAAAGAAAACAGTTTCAACTCTATTTATAGAGGTGTTCCTAGACTTAAACCAGCGTGGAGAACCATGCAGTTACTAGGAAGCATGAGACGATTCCAAGATAATTTCTTTAAGAACGGGGCGGTACCCGGTTTGGTACTTAAGTCGCCTAACACTCTTTCCGAGAAAATCAAAGAAAGAATGTTACAGGCTTGGGTTGCTAGATATAACCCACAATCGGGAGGACGTAGACCGTTGTTCCTAGATGGTGGATTAGAAGTGGAAAATTTGACGGAAGTCAATTTTAAGGATTTAGACTTTCAAGAAGCAATTGCTTCAAACGAGAAGATAATCCTAGAAGCGATGGGTATACCACCCATCTTATTAGACGGTGGTAATAACGCGAACATTCGTCCGAATCACCGATTATATTACTTAGAGACCATACTACCAATTATTAGAAAATTTGGGTATGCTTTCGAGAGGTTCTTCGGTTTTAAACTAAATGAAGATGTAAGCGATGTGCCTGCACTTCAACCAGAACTAAGAGATCAGGCGAGTTACTACGCAACTCTTGTAAATACGGGAATACTAACACCGAATGAAGCAAGGGAGGCACTGAGACTTGAGACGATTGACGGATTTGATACACCGAGAGTTCCTGCAAATATTGCAGGTTCAGCCGCAAATCCAGAGGAAGGTGGGAGACCAGAAGAGGACTCACCCATTGAGGAAGAATTATGACAAAAAATATGATGCTAAAGGCTTTATCAGAGTTCATCGAAAGCAAAGGTGCTGAAACGATGACACTGGCAGAGTATAAGGCGGAAGGCAATGATGTTCCTGTGAGAGATTATCTTTTACGCAGGAAATTTGGATCATGGAATAGGGTATTAGCGGCTGCAAAAGCAAGGTTCCCTATAAATGCCCCAGCGCCAACTCCTGAGCCCGAGCCAGCCCCTAAAGCTGCGCCAAAGGCAAAGAAGTCAGCTAAAAAGGAGAAGTAACTATGGAAAAGATTTTTCATTGGAGCAACTCTTTTAAGACTTTAGGCGAAGCCGATGACGGTGGACTGGATATTAAAGGATCAGCCAGTACCAACGCAATGGACAGAGCTGGAGATGTTATTGAACCAGGTGCTTGGACAAAAGGTGGATTAGATAATTATAAAAATAATCCAATCCTTTTATTCAACCACAACTACGACCGACCTATTGGTCGTGCAAAAGAATTAAATGTCAGCGAAGACGGCCTAGATATTACAGCACGTATATCTAAGTCCGCTGGCGAAATTAAAGATCTTATTAAAGATGGCGTTCTTGGAGCTTTTTCTGTTGGTTTCAAAGTCAAGGACGCTGATTATATATCAGAAACCGACGGATATAAGATAAAGGACGCTGAATTATTCGAAGTGTCTGTAGTTTCGGTTCCTTGTAACCAAAACGCAGTCTTCTCTGTATCTAAATCATTTGATACAATGGAAGAGTACAATAAGTTCAAGAAAGACTTTATAAAGACTAACTCAACTGAGGAAATGACTGAAGTTGAGCAGTCAAGCGAGGCGAGAGCCGACAAAACGGAGACTAAAATGTCAGAAGAAAGCAAAACTCCTGAAATTAGCCCTGAGTTCGACCTAGATGCATTTGCAAAAGAAGCAGCTGAAAAAGCTGTAGCTTCTTACGCAATGAAACAGGCTGAGCTTAAAGCCGCAGAAGATAAAGCAAAAGCAGACGCAGCTGAACAAGCAGCAGAAGCAGAAGCTACTCAGAAAGCAGCAGACGAAGCTAAACAGACGGAACAGAAAACCATAGTAAGAGCAGTTACTAGTGGTGCTGAAACATTAGTCAGGGATATAGAGACCCGCGTAAATGAAAAGCAAGAAGATCTAGGACAAGTAGTCCGTGAACTTCAAGCTGAGTTGAAAGAGAGATCTGAAGACATCATGAACATGCGTGAATCTAAAAGAATCTTCGAGAATAGACGCGATAATGGCGACTGGAAAACAGCATTTGCTGACGATGTCGTTGACGCAAAAGTTCTCGGATTAGCAACTGGTCGTGGCTACGATACAGATTATGCTAAATCTACAATGGAAAAAGTTAACGCACATAGTGGTGTTGGCGTTTCATCTGCAGATTTCGAGCAAATCGTATCTACGAATGTAGAAAGGGATATTCAAAACGAATTAGTTTTGGCTCCTCTATTTAGAGAAATCCCTATGTCAGCAGCGAACATGATAATTCCTATCCTTCCAGATAGTGGTTATGCAGAGTTCACAGCTAACCAGGCAGCTACAGGGTCTAGCCCTCACGGTAACTTAGCACAAACAGGTGATACTTATGGATCACCATACGGTGGTGTTGATCTAGCAGAGAAAACTCTCACAACTAAGAAATTGATTTCACAATCATACTTAGGAAATGAAACAGAAGAAGATGCAATTATGCCTATTCTTCCGTTAATCAGAGAGTCAATCGTAAGATCTCACGCAAAAGGTATTGAAAATGCAATCCTATTAGGAAATCATTCAACTGGTGTATACACATCAGGAACGTTTGATGGTCTAGTAACCATGGCAGCAGCTGATAGTGATCAAACACAATCAACTACAGCCGTTGCAACCGATACTGTAACAGCCGCAGAACTTTTAAGTTTGAGAAAGAACATGGGCAAATACGGAGTTAATCCTAACGACGTAGTTTATGTAGTATCTCAAGCAGTGTACTTCCAACTATTGGAAGACGCAGAGTTCCAAGATGCTAACCTAGTGGGCGATATGGCTACTAAACTTAATGGTGAAATTGGACAGGTGTTCGGATCAAGGATTCTTCTTTGTGACGAGTTCCCTGCACAAGCAGCCAACGGGTTTGGAGCGATAGCAGTTTATCCTAGAAACTATGTAATGCCAAGATTACGTGGTGTGACTCTAGAGTCAGATTACGAAGTGGCAAATCAGCGCAGAGTACTTGTTGCTTCACAAAGAATTGGGTTTGACGATTTAATCGCAGGCGCAACTTCGAAGTGGGCTTACAAATACAAAGCTAGTTAATAGTTAACAATTTTGTGGTGGGGGTTCGCCCCCACTACAATATTTTTTGAGAAGATTATGGCAGATTTAATAACAGTTTACGAATATAAGGACGCGGAAGGCATGAGAGGCGAGAAGGACGACGATCGTCTTGGTGTTATTGTCCCTCAAGTTAGTGATCTTGTCAAAAAATATTGTGGAACAACATTTATTGATTACTTTAGTACTGATAAAGTAGAAACCTTTTCAGTAAGAGACTTATACACTCAGGTAATAATTTTGAGTGAAAGTCCAGTAACAGCAATAGATAAAGTAGAAGAAAGAACAGCATACTCAGAACCTTATAGTGAGTTAACTACTGGTAATTACGAGTATTACTTTGATAGTGATGCAGATGCTGTAATTAGAACTACTAAGAACGGAGAAAGAGCAAGTTGGGCAAAAGGCGAAGGAGCAGTTAAAATAACTTATAATGCTGGATATAGCGCTACACCCAAAGATTTGCAATTAGCAGTTTTTGATTTAATAACTTATTATTTAAAAGATGAGCATAAAGCCAGAATGAGCTTAGGCGGAGCAAGTGTACAGAATCAGTCTACTGCAGGTCTTCGAAATAGTACTGACTTTCCAGATCATATCAAAAGAGTACTAGATTTACATAGAGTCGTGATATGATTAAATCAGTAGGTGATTGGATAGACAATCAAATAATGTCAAATACGAAGCTAGTAACGCAGTCGTATAATATGTTTACTCATAGAGTTGCAATAAAAAATAATAATATAGCAAACATAATGGCTGATGATGTTATTGAGATTTGTAAGCAGATAAACGCTCAAAGTCTAGCTAAGGCTAAAAAAGATGCTAATGGTAATCCTATATGGAATGAATTAAGTCCTAAAAGAGACCCAATTATAACGCTGATAAATAGTAAATTTCAAAACAGATTTAATGAAGGTGGTTGGAATTATTGGTTTCAAACACATTATAAAGCAAAATTGAAGGGTGCCGTTTTATCAAGTGAATGGTCACCTAAGAAGGGATTTCAACAAGGTACGAATTATTGGGTAAAAAGTAGTAATAAACAGTTAACCGTTGTATTTACTCAAGGAATGGTAGATATAAAAAATATTAGAATATCTGAAGGGCCCGATAAAGGAAATCCTTATAATATTCTCCTGGCCTGTGTTAGAAGAATGTATGGAGTCTTACTGAAGGATATCAAAGATCTGGTTATTGCAAAAGCTAAAGCTACGAATGAAACAGTTGATTCAACTGGTCTTTCAAAAATTGACTCCTCATGGCTATTAGTTAGGGGTCACGGAAAAACTGTTAGAGCGGGAGCAGAGAAAAGTAAAAGTCAATCTAGAGATGAGACAGGAAAGGCTGATGCAACTCCAACTACTACTGCAATGCTAAAAACTGTTGCAGCGATGGGCAAGTTGGCGGTGGAAGTAGCAGACCAGAAAAAATCAGGGAGTATTGCTGATCAAGTGCTTGGAGCATCTATGGAGAAGGTCATGGACGCTTATATAGATGTACTAGAGGCACAATATTCTTTGAAGAAGTTTGTAAAAAGTAGAGACGATTTAACATTTAATGAAGATTTAATCATAGAAATGGAAATTATTTCTAGAGGTGCCCCAGGCGGTATAGTGGCACAAGATGCAATGAAACAATTTGATGCCGCATGGTTGAAGAAAAATTTAAGAGAAGAAGCTATAAAGGTAATAAAGAAAAACTTACCAAAAGCAGTACAAGCATTTTTAAAAATATCAGGTTCGCCTAGTAAGCAAGAGATATTTACGAAACAACATCAAAGAATAGTAATTGAACAGCTTTTTAAACATCTTAAAAGTCAGGGTGGAAAAAGCGGAAAAGGTGGTGTAGATCTTAGACTTAAAGTAAATAAAGCAATTTTAGCTGAACTTAAGAAATCTAAGATAAAGAAAGGAAGTAGCAACAAACTCACGAATTCGTTGACACGAAATAAGCTTAAGAAGTCAACAATTCAAAAAGCCGCAGTAGCATATAAAAGTAAAAAGTCAACGAAAGCATATAAAGCTAGAGGGAAAGGTAAGGTTGCTGAAAGTCCAATAGCTTTAAGAAATATTTTGAATGAATCGCTACCTAAAGTAGTAGCAAGTAAAATGTCAAGTCCTGCACTACAATTTAGAACAGGGCGATTTGCAAACTCAGCTAGGGTAGATATGGTTCATGCAGGCACAAGAGGGGGTGTTGGAATAGACTATACTTATATGAAAGAGCCATACCAAACTTTTGAGCCAGGATATAAACAGGGTAGTACACAAAGAGACCCCAGAAAGATAATAGGGGAAAGTATTAGAGAACTAGCAATAGGAATTTTAGGGAGACAACCTCATACGATTAGGAGAGTATAATGGACGCAACTACAGCAAGAAAATATTCAACGCGTAGACGAGCCATAGTAGGAGCAATCGCAGAGAAGTTAGAACAGACATTAAACGGCAGTCCTCCAATGAGAACAGCTGTTGCAGATGTCAGTCCCAGACTTAGGTTTTGGGACGAAACAACGGAATTTCCATCTATCCAAGTAGGAGCGGGTGGAGAGACTAGAGAATATGATGGCGGAGGATTCCGCTTTAGATTTTTACGAGTAACTATTAGATGTTATGTGAACGACAATGATGACGTCATTTTAGCACTAGAAGAGTTACTAGAAGATGTTGAAACTGTAATGGAGGATTATGATCCAATCACATATACGGATTCAACAGGAGCGTCCCATACGACAATTCAGACAACAATTCTGACAGTCGATACGGACGAAGGCGTTTTGGAGCCTCTCGGCGTAGGAGAAGTCGTCGTAGAGATCCGATACTAGAAAATGGCTAAGCTTTATAAACATATAGCAAGGCTCTTTTCAGAGAACGATAGGAGAAAATAATGGCATTTCATTTTAGTAGAGATACCAAAGTATTTATGAAGTGGCACGCTAGTGCAGATGGCACTGATGACGCCCTTTATGAAATACCAGTACTAGATGGATTTTCATTCAGCCAGGCAACCAATACTTCAGAGATTACTCTGAATGAGGCTGCAGATGGGTCAAACCTCAGAAGTAAGAGAGGACGAGCTATGTTCAATGACTCTTTTGCTCCTGCTGAATGGAGTTTCAGTACTTATATGAGACCGACTACAAGTGCAAACGCAAATGCTTATGTGTCTAATGGACACGCAGGTACTAGCAAAAAGTTTGCAGTAGAAGGACCTTTATGGGGCGCTATGAGTGCAACCACGTATAACCTAGCAACAGGTGGAACGGGAGCACCAACAGCTTCATCTTGGGAACCAAACGTGTTTAATTTTGAAAATTCAAACATGGTAGCACTTGGAGTATTTGATTTATTCTTTGTGCTTGGAGCATCGAATGACGCAACAGTATCACAGTATGATACTGCTGCTGATGGTAATGTAACAATTTACAAAATTGCAGATTGTTCAGTAGGGTCTGCTTCGATAGACTTTGACATTGACGGACTAGCACAAGTTGCTTGGTCAGGTCAAGGAGCAATTATATCAGAACAAGCAGCTCTCGATACTACAACAGACGGTGAAACAAAGATGGGTCTTATTAACGAAGGAGTAACTAGTACTTCTAACTTTGTTAGACAAAAATTAACAAGTATGACAGCAACATACGATGTTTCTGAATCAGTCGGAGAATCTATAGGTTCCGACTCAACTTATTTACTAACCCTAACAGGTGGAAACATAACTATTGAAAATAACCTTAGTTATCTAACACCAGAAACTCTAGGAGTTGTTAACCAACCTCTAGGACATGTTATGGGTACAAGATCAGTAAGTGGAAACTTTACTTGTTATCTTAATACTGTAGATCAAGGATCTGCAGAATTATTTGAAGATCTATTAGAAGGCACAAGTACAATTACTAATGCTTTCGATTTAGACTTTTCAATCGGTGGAGCGGGGCAAACACCTCGTATAGATGTATCTATTCCAAAAGCACATTTAGAGTTGCCAACGCACTCTATTGAAGATGTGATTAGTTTAGATGTAAATTTCCACGGATTACCTAAAGACATTTCTGACAGCGCGATAGCATCGGGCGAATCAGAAGTAGTAGTTACATACCAGTCGTAGGTAACTTAAATTAACAATATAAGGTTGGGGGGAAACCCCCGGCCTTCCTTTTATAGGAATAGAACAGAATGAACGAAACAACAGTAAAAAAGACACCTGCTCAACCAGTATCGCTTAAGAGTCTTATGACTCCCAGTAAAACTGTAGAGTTTGAATACCCAGGGTGTGATGATTTTAATGTATCACTTTGCTACTTAGCAAGGGAAGAACTAATGAAACTCAGAAATCGTTGTACACGACAAGTTTTCAATAAGAAGACTAGAAGTTATGAAGAACAGATGGACGATGATAAGTTTTTAGAAGAATACACTAAAGCAGTTATTAAAGGTTGGACAGGATTTAAACTAGGATTTGCAAAAAATATGCTATTACTAGGTGAATTAACTCCTGAACAAGAAGAATCCGAATTAGACTTTACACAAGAAAATGTAGAAGTTTTAATGAAGAATTCTCCTGATTTTGATACTTGGGTTACAGAAATGGTGGGTGATCTTGAAAATTTTACCAACAGCAAGTAGAATGGATACTTGCTTTAATTGAACGATATTATCAAGATAGTATAACTACTGATCAATATCTTCAAATGATGGATCAGTTAGGTCAAGACCCTAACATTGACGAAATGCCTCCTGAACTAGAGGATTTTCCTCTAGAAGTACAGGAAGCGTTTCTTATCCATTTAATGTTACCTGATAAGTGGGACGGAGCCAGTGGTCAATACATGGGGAAGGATTGGTCCGCGTTAGAACCTCTGTTAAATATAAATCAGATCCCCGTTGCGGATAGAAGAACTGTTTGCTTTTTCTTAAAATTTATAGAGTCGGCTAGTACGATAAATATCAACGAGTCGCTTAAAAGAAAGCAAGACGCCCAACAAAGGCGAGGAATGAAGTAAACATAAAATGGCAAAAGGCAAAAAGATACACGCCGCTGAGATTGTGATTACCACTACAGATGGTGGTAGTTTTAAAGTCACAGGAAAAGAAGCACAAAAACTCGCTAAAGAAATGGGCGGGCTTGGAAATGCTTCTCAAAGTACTGATAGACGAATAAAGGGTGTAACTCAGCAATCATCAAACGCAACTAAAAACTTTAGTAAGCAAGCACAAACCATGCAAGGTGGTATAGTTGCTGTCTATGCAACAATTGCTGCTCAAGTATTTGCCGTTTCAGCTGCATTCCAATTTTTAAAGAGCTCATTCGAGACTCGAAACCTCATCGAAGGTCAAAAACAATTCGGAGCCGTTACAGGCGTCGCATACCAAACTATTACCCGAAACGTACAAGAAGCTACAGGCAATATGCTGCAATTTAAAGAAGCAGCTAGCGGTGTGGCTATTGGTATTGCAGCGGGATTAAGTGCAGGCTCTTTGGAAAAGCTGGGGGCAGCTGCTAAAAATGCTTCATTAGCTCTTGGTAGAGATGTTACAGATTCGTTTAATAGGTTAATCAAAGGTGTTACTAAAGCGGAACCAGAACTCTTAGACGAATTAGGTATCGTTTTAAGACTAGAAAACGCAACGACAAAATATGGAGTAGCAATCGGTAAAAGTAAAGACCAATTAAATGCATTTGAAAGAACACAAGCGGTTTTAAATGATGTATTAGAACAAGCAGAACAAAAATATAAGATTATTGGTCAAGTTATGGATCCTGATGCTTTTGCATTAGGACAACTTACAAAAGAAATTGATGAATTGATGATGTCATTTCAAGTTTTTATAGCAGAAGGTTTAATGCCAATAATTAACTTCTTTAAAAATAATGCAGCAGCTCTTGTAGCTGCTATGGGTCTTTTTGTCCTACCCATTATTAAGAGTTTATTGCCCGATTTAAATAAGGGTATGGAAAACTCACAAAGAAGAATGGAAATGGCTAGTGAGAAAATGAAAGAGTCTTGGGCTGAGGCAACTGACTCTATGAGAGCTGCAAAAATGGCAGTAGATAATCCAGAGGCGGCTAGGAAAGGTTCTGCTGGAGGACTTAGAGATTTAGGAGTTAAGTCTTTTAAAGGTGGAGACGACCAGTTAAATGCAAGACAAATTGCTGCTTATAAGCGTCATATGCGTGATAAGACAGGAATTTATATGAAATTCAATGCCACAGAAAGAGCCGCATTTAGACGACACTTATTACAACAAGAACAAACTCTCAAAATATCAACCCAAAAAGGGGTTACTATAGTAGAAAAAGGTGAATACCAAAAACGAGCTGCTTGGGCAGCTTCTGATGCTATATTTGCAGCAGGTGAAGCCGCAAAACAAAGAGCAATGTCATTCACAGCCAAATGGGGTGCAAGGCTTTTTAGAGCAATGGGGACGCTTGGAGTGCTTGCTATGATATGGCAAGGAGTCAAATCAATGGTTAATTGGTTCCGTGATTTAGATGAAGAAGAAAAGAAATTAAGAGAAGAAACAGACAAATTAAATGATAAATTAGGTACACTTAATGAAGAGCTTGAAAGAATGGGTAGAGTTAGAACTGCCCATACAAATTTATTAAGTTTAAAAATGTCTGTTGAACAATTAGGAAGCGCTCTACAAAGTACTGATTTAGTTCAAAAGATTAGAGAGTATAATAATGAGCTTCAAAAAGGAAATGACGAAAATGATGAGGTTATAATAAGCTTTATTAA
>Ga0098040_1000408_pt1 | contig 19692 bp, 32 predicted proteins | sample 7_EtaG_FD_75065 | JGI IMG/M metagenome (GOLD analysis project Ga0098040, IMG submission 75065) | Marine viral communities from the Subarctic Pacific Ocean - 7_ETSP_OMZ_AT15161 metaG | ecosystem: Environmental > Aquatic > Marine > Oceanic | place: Pacific Ocean | collected 2015-01-08
TCTTATGATTATTTTGTAGATGTAGATGGAACTGTAGCAAAGAAAAGTAATAGTTTTAAAGTTGCAGAAGAATACTATGTATCAGAGTGTGCAAAGAAGCATGGTGATGGACATGGACGATTGATAGTAGGAGGTCATCATGTAATTAATGGTGTTGCTACGAGTCAATCAGATTATCCTACTATGGATAATACCAAAGCAGAAATAAAAGATTTTTATGATAAGCGTGGAATCTCGTATGGTTCCAGCGAAACTAAATCAGAACTTCTATCACGTATTACAGGTGTTGTATATCGTGGCGTGAGTGAAGTATCTAAACATGTGAGGGTATAATATGAGAACATTTATAACAGCAATGATGGTATGTACATTGTCGGCAGATGTTGATAGTGTGAATGTAGCATCTCCAGAATACGTCATCGAGGATCATCCAACTTATGTTGCAGATGCAGATGTAAAGAAGAAAAAGAAGAAGGGCAAGAAGATAGTTGGTAAGGGTAAAAAGAAGAAAAAAGGCTTTTTCTCAAAGGTATTTGGCTCTAAGTAATGAATAGCCCACTAGCAAAATTGGTATCTTGGCAGTTGTCTACTGGTCAATTAGATCATTGGACATCTTATCATATTGCCGCAGGTGCATTTCTATGTAAGATATTTCAATGGTTGCACTGGAGTGATTTCTGGTGTGTGATGGGTGTATTCATCATTGGTGTCTTATGGGAAATATTTGAATGGATCGTAGAGAATTATGGCCCGTATAAAACAAAAGAGAAATGGGCCTATAACACAGCATCTGACCTAATAGTGGAAACTGCCATTGCTTGGTGGATGGTAATATAGGAGACAGTAATGCCAAAAGGATTATATAAATACACTGCGGCTGAGGCTTTATCGTTAGCGATAGGGCAGAATGGATTTGATGTAATAGCGGAGCATGACACGAATACGGTTACTCCCGATACGGGTGCTTGGGTAGCGATACAGGCGTTAGGCAAGGGTGGTGGTGATGCCGCTGTTGAGTTCCTGCAACTGAAGGTAACATCAAATATTGGTGACAGTATCACAAGTTGGTTCTACATGGTTCCGGGTGAAATACTATATGGTAGCTTTAGCGGGATCATTAATCATACAAATTCTTCAGCAACGTGCATCGCTTACAGAGGGTAAGGAGAATAGAGAGGCTCAAGAGGAGACTCGGTGTTGCCAAGCCCACATTAATAGAAAGGGTGAAGAGTTGGTTTAAAACAAAATGGGAGTATTTATGGACTGGGAAATAAGCACATCTTATGGTATTGCTGTTAAGTATGTTTATATTGGCTGATATGGATGACGATCTTGTAAAAGACTTTATTAAGGTCACTGGAGTGGTTTGGCTTATTCTTGTGGCTTTTTTATTTATATCTTTTTTGAGTGGGTGTGATTCTGGTTGGTCTATCGTCGGTTGGGAGGTTAAGTGAGTGAGAAGCCTGATACCGCCAGAAGTTATCGTGCCACTGTACTTGATGACAACGCTATTGTTAGTATTAATCTTAAGTGGCTTGGTCAAATTGCCGTTCTTATCGGAATGTTGGTCTATGGTTATTGGCAGGTTGAAATTCGGATTAGAAGTCTTGAAGATAAAGTTACTCTTGCTGATGAACAGATTGGGAATCTACTTAGCAAACATATCGTGGAGGAAAGGGTTGAGCGAGAAGAGTTGGCAGAGAAAGTAGCATTTTATGAAAAGGAATTTAATATTAACCCACTTAGCTGGGGCAAGAAGAAGAAAGGTAAGAAGTAAATGGGTAGTGTGTCTAACCATTTAAAATGTGCGAATTGTGCTACATTTGTTGACAAATGTCAACTACGAAGTATGAAAATAGGATAACCAAATTACAAGGTAAAATGAAGAAGAAATGACAATGTTAATTTATACATTGGATTTATCAATTGATGAATTGCAGGAATTAACTATTTGTTTTTGGGAAAATAAAGCATTCAATCCTTTAATCATAATGGCGGAGGCATAATGGATTTCATGGCATTATATGGCGAAGCTGGAATGATAGGCGTAGTGGGTGCTATGTTTGTGTATTTGGTAGTGTCGCTTTCTAATAAGTCAGCACAACAACAAGAGACGCTAGAAAATTTAAAGATAGAGAACAAGGGTCAAAGTGAAACTCTTGAAAACATGGAGGGTATGATCATAAAGCTTATTGGTAGATGGAATCAATCGGATGATAAATTAGATCGTAAATTTGATGCCATGACAAAGGAGATAAATGACCTTGATAACCAAGTATCAGAACTTAAAGGCTCTATGAGCAGAATCAATGGGCGGCATTAAAGTAGATATGAAATTTGTATTTAATGTGATAAGCTTATTGGGTGCAATAGGATGGGGTTGGTATCAAATGGAATTAAGAATTACTGCATTAGAGATGAAAATTGAACATAACGAAAAAATAGCATTACTTAGAGATGAGATAATAGATATAAAGAATAAATAAAATGAATTATGAACCAATAGATAAATACAGACTTGATATAAAAGAAAGATTAGCTTCCATAGAAACTATATTGAATAGGGAACTGCCAGATATTAAAGAGCAGTTGAAACTTTCTAATGGTAGGACAAGGTCGCTTGAGAACTGGCGTAGTTATATGTTAGGTGGGATGGCTTTATTAACATTTTTATTTGGAATTTTAAAATAAGGAGAAAAACATGGATATTAAATCAATGTTAATCAAACTTGCTGAACAGCAAGCAGAAAAAATGCAAGAAGAAGCCGTTAAGCATTTAGGCTCAGATGAAATGACTGAAAAGATCGCTAGTGCGATTAATAAGCGGATCGACATTCCATTCGTGTCTGAAGATAAAGAACAGGTATTCTTTGAGAAAATAGTAGATGTTGTGACAGATATATTGGAAGGCGTCTTCAAAGGTAAGTAATGCCAAAGCAGTTGTACAAGCTCAATGACTTCAGTGGTGGTTTGAACACTCTCAGGGACGGTGCTGATATAGCCGACAGTGAAGTTCAAACAGCTCAGAATGTAATGTTCAATGTGTATGGCGGTATTCAACCGTCATACTCATTGGCCCAGACAGCTAATAAGATCTCTGCATACCAAGCTGATGAGATAACAGACATAGAGCCGGGATATGGGTTGGGCTATTTTGAGACAGATCATGTAAGAGACCCTGTAACAGTCGCCCAAACAAGCTCTATTGCGGGGGACGATGATACCGAAGGTTCTGCAACTGGATTCATAGCAAGAACGAATGGTGGTTTACTTAGGGAGTTAGAATACAAAATTAGTGGTACTCAACAAAACTTAGCATCCTCATTCCCGGTAGGTACATTAGTGCAGATGACTGCCAGTACCTTTCCTGCTAATGGTATTGACAGTTCGGCTCAAGGTCTTTATCATGTGGTGGATACTAATAGCAATAATATCGTTTTTGACAGGGCGATTCCCATTGCTGTTGAAAGCCCTCCTCAAGTATTTTGGGGAGCTACACTAAAGGGATTTTCTTTTGGTGACTCTTTGATACTGGTAGCGAATCCTGCCGCTAACGACATTGATGTGTTCTCAACCGGAGCAAACAACTACACACATAACACTATTGTCCTAAGATCCTCTGCTTCGACCATAGCATCTAAGGTTAAGTATTACAGGGTTGAAGATGCGATACGTTGTTGCGACACCGCTGATACAAATGATTGCAAGATACAGTGGTATGGCTGGGTACAGAGAAGGCACTTTAGTGGGGCGAATAACACTGAAGACAGTAATTCCTATATGGCGTATTATGCAAATGATAACACCCTTGACCCACCTACGGATGGGACAATAGCTTCAACCTCTGGGACAGCTGGGGCATTGGCTAGTTATCAAAAAATACAAGAGAGCGATTCTTCTGCGGCTATTTCACTAACCGCTGGAGGCGGTTTTAATATAGCCGTGGCTACCGAAACAGATGAAGATGGATTAATAGAGCGGGGCACGTATGAATTTGCTCAAACTTTTATATATGACGATAATCAAGAGTCTCTTCCTTTAGCCTATACAGACACACACGCAGTTTCAGAGGATGTTGAGTTTAAGTCTTTATCTTTGAACGTAGCAACTGTCGGGCCTTTTGATGAAAGAATATCGGGGGGTAGGATCTATATAAGAAAGAAAGGTGTAGATTCAGAATATATTATGTTATTAGATATTCATTTGGGTAAGGGTTGTAGAACAAAGCTCTCCGATGAGTACACCGATTGGGATAATCCAAGAGAGTCCTTAACTGGAAATACAACAGACGGCAATGCAAATATTACAAATACATCTAATGACCTTGCTGTAGTGGGGATGTCTATTTCGGGAACTGGAATCCCTTTAGGGGCGACTATTACAGCGGCTAATAACACTTCTAATGTTATAACTATCTCTGACAACGCCACAGCAGATGGCACAGGTGTTACGCTAACACTTACGGGTAGTTTTTATTCATGCCCAGACCGATTGGTGGCTAATAATTTTAGAGTCACTGAACTAGGATATATAACCTATGAGGTCATCAATGGTTTTTCATCTAGTGTGTTTAGTAATGCTTTAGGAGACCAAGGGGAGCACTGGAAAGATGTAGTGGTCTCTAACAATAGGGTCTTTGTATGTAATGTTACGATAAAGGATGAGGAGACGGGTTCTACCAAAGCGGAGGCTACTGTAAAATCATATCCAGATAGGATCATGTACTCTATGCCAAACAGGTATGATACATTTCCATCTCATAACTTTATAGAAGCGGCAAAGGGTGACGCTGATGTATACATTGCCATAGAAGCTTATGCTGATAGGCTACTTGCCTACAAGAGATATAGTGTGGATATTATCAATATAGCAGGGAATGACCGTGATTGGTTCTTAGAAGAGAGTAGGCAATATCAAGGGGTGGCACACCCAGAGGCTGTAAAAAGAACTCAGTATGGTCTAGTCTGGGCAAATGAACAAGGTTTGTTTTTGTATAATGGCTCTAATATAACCAACCTAAAGGAGAACAAGATAGATGATTTTACTTGGGCTACACATGTGAGTCCACTTTCTTCGATCATATATGATCAACGAGAGTCAATGGTCTTTGTTGTAGCGAATATGAGCAATAATGGTGATGCATATATGTGCGATCTAAAAAAGGGGAATTTTACATTTATAAAAGATTTTATATTAGACGCTAATGACGGTATCACGAACTCTGTTGATGCGGAGACAGAGAGAACCTATATCGGTCACGACTCTGCAAGTGCTGTTGATATATACCAGATCAAGCGTGATGTCATAGCTACCACAAATACAAAATTCAGGACTAGGGACATTGATTTTGGAAACCCTGCACAGGTAAAGAAGATATACGCTGTACATCTTACCTATAAATCAGATGTTGCTCTTACTAACTTATTTACAATAGTAGAGGATGACAATACATCAACAGCATTGGCTGGAACTATATCCGCTTCTGCTAGTAACTGGGCAAAGGTAAAGATAACCCCGTCATCCCCAATAACGTGTAACAAGGCATCGCTCAATTTAGACACGTCATCTACCTCTGCTAAGGTCTATATCAATGACATATCCATAGAATATAGGGCTTTATATAGAAAGGGTACATAATGGATAGGGTCAGTCGTTCCATTACCAATAAAAAACAAGATAAGATACGAGTGGTGGAGACCCAACCATCCATTCAATCAATGAGGGAGGGAGAAGAGGTCTTATTCTTTGATCGTAGGGGTGTTCTTATAAGATATAGAAAGGAGAGAGGTAGATTGTGGCGTTCTGACATGAGTAGGAATAGTGATAGTATCGTAGAGGGGAGGTCAAATTCTTCGAGGCTTGAGTATAGATCGACCTTTGTGGATTATCGTGCATTCTCTCATAACTTTTCTGATGACCTAGATGACAGTAAACACTACCTGCCTTGGTTTAACGATACAGAATTTGGGTCGCTTAGGACTGGTCAAGGATACCTTGCCCCATTTAAAATGACCTGCCATAAGTTAATATTTAAACCTCCTAACCTCGATGACAACACTGATGATATTGTATTTGCCATAGAGAAGAAAGATGATGGCGATGACACAACTGATGCTTTATGTAACTACACATATTCAACAACATTCGTAGACCATACGGCAATAACGATAAATCAATCAGATTGGAGTGCAACACCAACAGTTGATGCTGGAGATGTTGTGGCTCTTGCTATAACACCATCTCATGCTGATATGGTAACAAGTTCAAAAGCTTTTTGGGTCACTTCGGTCTGGAAGGTCATTGTGAGAATATAATCTTTATATTGTGATAAAAGTTTTATTAAATTCAAAGGAATTATAGTATGATCAAATACTCTTCTCCACCAAAAGAACACACCGTCAGGACATCCGGGCCTAAGCCATATAATTATAACACAGGTAGGGCTGGCACTTTATTGACCATGATGCAAACTGGCGATAGTGTGTCACCTGCATATAAAAAAAGTTTTAGCCCGAAGAGAACTCCGGGTGCCGCCTTATTGGCGAGGGCACTACAAGGTCAAAAAGACCGCAGTTTATTAGAAGACTATGAAAGACAAGAGGCCGAAAGGCAGGGGAAGGGTGGCCTTTGGGGTTCTATATTAGGAACGGTTGGTGGCTTAGCGGGGGGCATGTTAGGTGGTGCTCCGGGTGCGGCTATTGGTCAAGGACTTGGTACTGGGTTAGGTGAAAAGTTTGGTGCTGGAAAGGCAAAAGATTATGATAAAAGTGGTACTGTATACTCCCAAGAATCTTTTGAGGATATAAACAGGGCTAGTGATGAGTACCAGAGTGGTATAGTAGGTCGTGCAGGAATGGCTGGGGTAAAGGCTGGCCTTACAGCGGGGCTTACTCCCGGCGGTGGTATATATGGTGAATACAACCCTCTCACTAAGCAAGGATGGCAAAGTTTTGGCAAACTTGCCGCTGGTAAGGGGGTGACCGGCTATGGTTCGCCGGAAAATATATTTAGTTTCGCTGATCCGCAATACGCTAGTGCTACAGCTGGCAAAATATCGGGGCCCATAACAGGAAGTGCTCAAGGATATTCACCACTACCCTCACTTTCTGAAATTATTGGTAATGTGTTTACGAGAGGTAAAGGCCTTCAAGATGGTGGTCTTATCGGTATGCAGACTGGAGGATTAACAGCACAATCTGTTTTACAAGAGCAGGGCTTGACAGCGACCCCTGATCAACTGGCCCTATTTGAAGCATTTGATCCTTACGATATTATAAAAGCAAGGAAGGAAATAGGACAGGCGGTATCTGATACAACGGGTGGGGGTATTTCTAGCGTAGATACGGGATTTGGTGCATCACAGGGGTCATTGATGGAAATGCTTGAAAAGGGTGAGGAATCCTATCAAGACACGATCTCATCAGAGCAAAAAGAGTTCGCATCTCAAACATTAGGAACTGCCGCAGATATTGTTGCAGGTGGTGGTAATATTGCTGGATATAAGCACATTAACGCACCTAAAAACCCCAATCTTAACGATACTTATTCTAGGGGTTCTGAAAAATATTATTGGGACGGTAGTCAATGGAAACTTGTTGTTGACTACAATCAGCAATCTGACTCAGACGATTATCAAAGCGACATGAACTTAAAAGAGAATATTAACCTAACCGGTTTGTCTGATAGTGGTATCAACATATATACGTTTGAATATAAAGATAAGAAATATGGTGAAGGTGTGTATCGGGGTGTCATGGCACAAGAGGTTCCTTGGGCATCCTTTGAAGCTGATAATGGATATCTTGCTGTAGACTATAGCAAGGTTGATGTAGACTTTGAACAGGTAGTATAATGGCTAACGGCCCTAGAACGATATACAGTAGAAGACAGCGTCTGGCTCCCGGTCAGTACGACACACCATTTGCTGACTTCCTAGATAACCTACCCGGTTACGTTAATCAATTCCAACAGAATCAATTAGCCCTTGGCAGACAACAGCTAGAAGAAAAAAGGTATCGGGATTCTGTAGATAGACAAGAAAGGAAAGACGAAGAGGTTAGAGATCAAAGAAATATTGATAATTTAAAATGGGTTCAACTTCAAAAAGAGAAAAAAGCGGATAAGGCTAGTCAGTACCTAGACAACCTTGAAAAGAAGAAGCGTGAAGAGTATGAGGGCGTGCTGGAAGGGATTTCAAAATATGACTACGGAGCTAAAGAAAAAACAGCAAGGGCTTTTGGCTATGACACTGAAGCTCAAAATTATAATTCATTAGCGGACAGTCAATTTGATAATTTGGTTTCCAGTAGGGAAAAAATTGATAAAATTAAAAGTCTTTCGTCAACAGGTACTTATTATGATGCAAATCCGATAATGCAATCTTTTTCTCCTAGCGAAATTAACGAATTGAAAGAAAGAGACCCTTTGTATTACGCTGATTTTATAAAGGCAAGAAATCTATTTTCAGAACAAGAAAAAACCGGTATGCGTGCTATGCCTAAAGACGTATCTAGTAGGCTTTCTCAAGTGAATAGTGTTATACTAAATACAGAAACAAAACTAATTGATGCTTATAGAGATATGGGTTATGACGTTAGGGCAATGCAAGAGGCTATGGCTAAGGGTGAGGATTATCAGTTGCCGGAAGTCGTTAAGGAGACAATGAAATTAACAGGGGGCGACCTTAGTAAGGTCACAAGTCTTAATAGAGATTTGGAAAATTACCGTACCGTTAGGAACAATATTCAATCGCAATATAAAATTGTGCCGCCTAAACCAAAAGAAGGCGAAGATGCTAAGATGATAAAGATGCCTGATGGTACAATGGTACCTGCGATGTGGGCAGAAACAGCCGGAGATGAGGTGCCTTTTGGTATTGCTAGACCTGATTACGATCCAGCCGAGGTGGTTAAGGTGCCAGAGACGGTCAGTGAAGCAATAGATGAAGAAGATAGAATAAATGCTATGTATATATTGGCATCTGCACCAGAAGATTCCTCTGAGTACAAAACAGCAGAGCAGAAAATAGAAGCTTTTAATCGGTTTAAAGAGAAAGAGAGCTTTGCACATGAAAAAGCTCTTGAGCCTACGCTTAGAGAGAGGATGAGTTTGGTTGGTAAGGAAAAAGCTGAAGAAAAAGCTCGTGGAGAGACAAGCTCAGTTAAGTTTGGTATTGGCCCTGAAGCAAAAATTTTTAAATTACCAACAAGAGAAAGGTCTCCAGAGTATTACGATAAGGTATTGCCTAATTTAACTAAGCGTACAGCGAGTTTGTCACGCCAACACACGTTAAACCCAACAGAGGCAAACAAGGTTTTAGAAAAGGAAGATGAGGTAGTTACTAATTTGCAGTTAGCCATTGATTCAATGCCTAACACAAAAAAATATGGAAAGATAAAACAAAAGTATAAAGATACTCTAAAGAAATATTTGCATTCATGGGAATACCAAGGGGCCTTTAAGGGCAAGAGAGTTGTGGGTACCCGATATGACCCTCGTACTGGTATGAGTTTTATACCAAAGGAAGGTGAATTAGAAAAAATATACGCTGAATTAAAGAATGTTAAAAGTGGAGCCCCTAGCCGTCTCTATATAAAAGACATATTAAATATTGGTGGGGCAATGGCTAGTCCAACTGGTGAGATTGGAATAACCCCACAGCCTATTCAGTTGTTTGAATAGTGTGTTATGCCTGAATCAACGAGTAAATATTCGTATTACGAAAATCTTATCAATGGTTTGTCAGGCGATCTTGATGATCCCTCTATTCAAAAACTACAGAACACAGGTGATTATTTAGAAGAGGCTTCTAATTACGACAATAACCTGTTTGACCCGAATGCCTTTCTTACTGCCTACAAAGAAAGAGAATCTGATTTTAAACAATCAAAAGAAGATGGTGATCTATATGGTTTCATACCCGGTGATTGGCTACCCGACTGGGTAAAGGCGGGATACAATCAAAGCCTTACTGGCTTAGCTGAGCAGATAGCAACTGGCGATGCCAGATTTGACCTTTCAGGCTATGAGCCCGGTATGCTTGGAGACATCGGTGCTACTGTTATTTCTTTTTTACAACCCTTAGATATAGTTACAATGATAGGTACGGGTGGTGTTGGTGGTTTAGCCGCTAAGTCAGCCACAAAAGCCGCAGTTAAAAAAGCGGTACAGCAAGGGGTTGGTAAGGGAGTTGCTGTTAGTGATGACCTTGTAAAATCTATCATGGGAGAAAATATAGTTGTTAGCACTGGTAAGACACTTGCTAAAAAAGGAAAAGGTATGCCCGTTAGGGTTACAACCAATCCACTTGATGAGGCAAAGAGAAGGCTTACTATGAATGGTTTGAGTGCTAAGAAGGCTAGTGATATAATTGACAACGCCGCACCAAAGGTATTAAATCAAGCGTTCCAAGCGGCGGCTGTAGGAGGTACTCAATTAGGGTTCTATAGTGGATTACAATCAAGTCTTGGGCAGATAGCAGATCCAGAACAAGAGTTTGATTTATTAATGAATATTAAAAACGCATCTAAGGGTGCTGTTCTTGGTGCTGTCACCGGGGCTACTGGCCCTGTAGTAAAAACAGCGTTAAAAGGATTAAGTCCTGTTACGCAAACATTAGCGGCTAAGGCCGTAGAGACTGCTGAATTTGGTACGATAGCACCTATTATGGAAGGTGAACTACCTACCCCTGAAGACTATGCACATGCGGCGGGTGTCATAGGGGCTCTAGGTGCACAAAGATACGCTAGTGGCAAACTAATTAAGGGGTATAAAAAAATTACACAAGCCAAGAAAGATGTGAAACTTGGTTTAGATGAGGGAGCTAGGATATTAGGTCAGATCGAGACCGACATGAAAATACAACCCAATGAGGTATTTACTGCGAGGGATGGAACAAAGGTTAGAGACGTTCGCTTTGATACTAGAACAACGACGAAAGAGCAAAAAACAACGGGGATAGGAACAGAGAAGACCACCTTGATTGAAGACATAGTGAAGCTTAAAGATCTTGAAACTGGAAAAGAATTAAACCCTATTAAATTTAGCACTTTTCAACAAAAAGGGTTTACTAGGGGAGGCAAGGGTAGCCCGGCAGAGCTTACAAAAAGAAGGGTGAATGGAATATTTGAGATAAGAAAAAACTTAAATATGAACGATGCTACTTTTCAAGATAGGGCTGGTGTTATTACAAAAAAAGATTTAAGAGGGCAAAGCCCAAAGCGTATTGTTAAAAATATGACACCTATTGAACAGCTTAAAATGTTAAATCAGATGAGGCACGAAACTAGGGTTATTAAGTTAAGAGAGAGAATAAAGAGCGGTGGTTGGGAAACAACAATGGTTCCCGATAAACTGCTGTCTGATTACCATAAAATAAAATTCCTTGACAGGTCTGGAAAAAGATTACAAACACAATTTTCTGCGGATGTGCAAAACAGAGTAAATAACGCAGATGCTAGATACTTTACTTTGTTAGGTCAAATGAGCAGGAGATTTACAGAATTAGGTCTTGAATCTTCTGGTATGGCAAAAGCAAAACAAGTCGTTAGTACCAAAGCAAAAGAAAAAGCTACACAAGAAGCTATTGAGTTAGGTAGGAAGTTACAAGACCCTAACTTTGTTAATGACCCAAAGGTGAGAGAGTATAGAAAAACGCTTGATGATATGTGGGATATAGCAAGAAAAGCAGGTGTAGATCTTGGGCCTAAAGAAGAGCTTTACTTTCCTAGGATCATAAAAGAGGATTATTTAAAAGCCCTTTCTGGGGACATAGCAAAATTGCGAGATCAAAACCCTCAGTTATTTAATGAAAATGCGATGTACAATAAACCAGAATTTCAAAAGGTTGTTGGAGATATTGTTTCAAAAGGAAAGCTTTCTAACGAGACCTTAGATGTTATTTATGACATGGCAGGGATTAGAAGAGACCTTGCTAGGGAACAGGTTCCTGATTTCAATTTAAAAGTTTCCCAAGCGTTTAAGAGGTTAAACACTACTGTTAATTCACAGTATCATAATATTGCAAGTCATTTGGAAATAGCTAGGAAGGCAAAGGATTTACCTGAACGTATGCTTGAAACAGATGCTAGGATAGTTCTCGCTAAGTATGCCCACCAGTGGGCTAGAAGAGTTTCAAGTGTAGAACAATTTGGAAACAGGGGTGAGTTTTGGCAACGGTCAATTAGTGGATTGCGAGAGTTAGCACAAAACAAAAATAATAAATATAGCGACAAAGAAGTAAAAGTTTTTAAAGAAGAAGCGAATGTCCTTGATAAGATATATAAAGTCTATACCAACAACATAGAGCTTGACCCTTCTCATAACTGGAAAAGCCCCACAGTTAGAAGGGTCTGGAATGAAATAGTAGATTTTGAGATAGGTTCTAAGATAGGGCTTGGCTTTGCTACAGTTCCAAACCTTACACAGTTATCAATATCCACCGCTGTTAAAACTGGCTATTACCCAGTAGTAAAGGGGATGTATAAGTTAATGACATCTTCAGAGTACAGGAAACTTATAAAAGAATCTGGTGTTACAAATATATCTTTATATGAGTCTTTGGCTGGCTTAAAACCTAGTGATACATTTTTTAATAAGTTTGCTGAGGGGGCAACATGGTTATCTGGATTTAAAAAGATAAACGAAATAAATCAGTTAGTATCTTCTGCGGCGGCTAAGGAATGGATAGACATGTTACAGCCGATAGCACAGGGTAAGGGCACTGGAAAGTTTAAAGCAAGGCAGAATTGGGCTAGGCAGAATTTGAGAGACCTAGGTCTTTTAGATATTAATAAAATAACTGATCGTCAGAAAGCAGAGTCCATGTATAAGTTTGCAAGGGATACACAGTTACAAAGAAATATACTTCAAGAACCACTGGTCTTTAATGACCCAAGGTTCAGACCTATTTTTCTGTTTAAGAAATTTGGATACAAGCAGTTTAACTGGATAAGAGGACAGCTTGGAGCTGAGTTAAAAATGGGAAATGTGTTTCCTATGCTACGTTTGGCTTCTGCTGGGTTATTTGGAGGAGAGTTTGTTTCTATGGCACGGGATAAGTTAGCAGAGTTTTATGCGGGTCAAGAGGTGTATGATGAGAATGAATACTTTTTAGATTATGGTGGTATAAAAGATGTAGCGTTTGGAGACAGGAAACTTAACTCATTAATTAAAACAGATAGAATGACATGGGGTGATGTGCTTGATAGATTTGCATCTGTAGGTGCCTTTGGTATTGCTATGGATGTAGTGGCGGCTGAAAATACCATAAGGGCTTTGGAGTTCGCAGGTAAACCGGCTTTTGCTCAAGACTTTGATAAGATATGGACAGCGATGACAAGGACACATGAGAACATTAAGGATTATGGTGGGATTGGTGCATTAAAACGGATGCCAAAATACATTGCTCCTGTGTTTGGTACTGTTCCTAGAAGATTAGCGGAGCGTATAGAACCAGTAGGTCAGAGACAATCCTATGTTAAATACCGAAAGGGATTAGCTCGCTCAAAAATATTAGATTATATAATAGAGGGTGATGACATAAGGGCAACTAGACTTATTAAAAATTGGAATAGTACATTTCCCATGAACCCTTTGTTGTATGATGATATATCTGTAGATGAGATCACAAAAAGAATTATACACAAAGTAAAGAAAAAGATCACGCCTTGATCTTAGCGTAACACTCTTCAGACCATTCTGGAAACCCATGCTTGTTCCAGAAGTCACCTAGTTTCTCCCAATACACTTGTGATGAGATAACCTTGTTTTGAACAGCCCTCATCAGATCTAATAATTCCTTAACCTTATCATCTTCCATAATTTTTTCTTCTACTGGGAACTCATCTAGTATATCCATTTATTTACCCCTTATTTCTAAGGCTTGTAGTTCTGATCTTTTATTCTTTGTATAGGTTGTCCGCTGGCTCTTTGTTAATTCCAACCAACAACTTGGAAGCGAGGAAACTCTAGTATCATATGAACCAGCAACCCCACAAAACTGTCTCTGCTTCCCATCAAAGTCTCTAATACGTGGATCATATGTGGCAAAACCACAGTGACCACACCTCTTACCTGTCTTTTCACAAATTTCAAACACTGACCTTAAAAAACCCCCTCTATTCTCCCGTATTTCGCTATAAAATAAATCTTTCGACATAGACATTGCCTAATTAAAATGTATTCAATAAGGGGGCCGTAGCCCCCTTATGATCTACAAGTCCTAGAAAGGGCTACCTTCCTTCTTATATGGATCTTTGAACTGCCCAGAGAGGTATCTTTCCCCTTTGTCGTTCTCATTTATCCACAAAGAAAAGTCTTGCTTCTCTCCATTCACCATTCCGTTCCCAGTATAGTCTGGTTTTTTATCGCCATCTTCTTTGTACTTGTTTTTCCACAGCTTGAAGCTGTTGTCTTTTGGTTTGTATTCAGCCATGCTGATCTCCTATTTATGAGATGGCCTAGTTCAGGTCTTCTTTTAGCCAACCAAAGGATATGCTTTCGTCATCCTTTAACCTACCACTAAGCCATCTCGTTTCTTTAATGTATTCCCTTTCTAATTCTCTCATTCTTTTATATGCGGGGCCACTCTGTTGTACTGTATTCTTTTTAAGTAACATCTTATATATACCTATTATCCCACGTTTTTTAAGAGCTCTTTGTTTTTTCATCCTCTGCAATCTCCTTCATTATGGATAATATATTAATAAAATATTCATAGTCTAATACAATATAGGGCTTACCCCTATCTTCTCTGATGACCACACCTTCCTCCTGCTTCTCAGGTTTTAGCCATTGTGCTATGCGAGTACGCCTCTTGCACCCGTAGTAATGGCCCTCTATCTCAATATCTCCTTGTTCGTGCTGTGCTCCACCTCTATCTCTATTATAAGCTTCAAGGTCTGCTTCTTTTGCCATGCGTACTGCCTGTCTCTGTAACTCGGCACCTCTTTGTCGTGCCCTTCTTCCCCTTCTCACATTCTTGGGATCTTTCATATTGCAAGCCTCATTCTATTATTCACTTTATTTACAAAACATTTTGAACAGCGTTTAAACAGTCTCTTGGAATCGCTCCAATGGGTCTCATCGCATTCTGGACATTCATATAAATATTCTATTATATCGTACCCTTCCTTGGTCTTCTTTCTTGTGGTCTTATACATCTTGAACCACCGAATCCTCAACAACCTGTTCTTTTCTATCTCTATTTATCATAGCATCATTCTCCTTGTCGAGCATCTGCCCATCAATTCTTTTCATATCTTTTAATAGTGCTTTATATCTTCCACGATAATTCGCAAGGTTGGGATTGTTCAATGCCATCTTTAAGGCATTTATATGAAGCTGAACCTCTTGCCTTGTGTATTTTATCTTTGCAGTACAGATATATTTATTCATATTAATTCTATTCCTTTCTTAAATGGTAGGTATGCATTCGTTCTAACCACGCTACCACCATTGATCGTCTTTTGTGTTCTTGTATTTCTTACGTCAAAGTCAAATAAAAAGTTCCCATGTTTATCTGTTATTTTCCAATACATCACAACCTTGTCCTTGATCAAGTATAAAAAACCAAGATAGGGAACTCGTAACATTTCTGAAAGTCGCTTACCATCCATGATCTTATCAAATGTCACAAGCCAAGAATCATACCTTCTCAGTTCCATAAGGCTTAGGTCTCTACACTTCGATTCAAATATTCCGGAGAGTTCACCATTGGTCACAACCATTCCATCAACCTTAGCATCCATGTTCTTGTCCGTCTCCACGATCTGAGAATTTGTTTTGTGTTTGTCGCACATGGTATGCCTTATTCTATCTAACATCTCTCTCTCATAAGCCAGAGAACTCTGTCCTTTTTTTGTTAAAATGTCCACTAGAATGGTACCGGAGAAGGGTCTATTAATTGTATTGTTCTTGCAATAGGATATCTGATCTCGGAATCAAGGTCATTCATAAATGTCTTCATTGAAACATCTATTAAGACACGGGCATCCTTTATATCGGGCAGATGAAGGTAGGGTAGTTGCCCACCCTGACCATCATCTTTACGGAGTTGCATTATAGAAAGAAATTTGGCAAAGCCCCAGTTCTTCCTATGCTCATATAGAAAGTCGTCTACCTTCTTATACCTGAACACACCATTGTCCTTGACCACGCATGACTCGTACTCAGGGTGTTCCTTTCCATCAACCTCATATTCAGGCTTGAACACATCTGCCACATACCTACCAAACCTAACATTATCAGATATGTCCATTCCTACAATGCGTGCTGTGTATCTACCAGAAGGCACCGACTTTCTAAGCTGACTGTCATCAGCAGGGTAATATGCATCTCCAATGTCAACCATTTCCTAGAAATGTTTCATTGTTCCTATCTTATCAAGACATACCTGAAGATTATCAAGGGTTATGTTCCCTTGCTTCAGTTGGTACAAGACCTTATTCTTATCTTTTTGCCCAAGTGTCTTTACTGCTAACTCTATGGTATTTTTAAGGTAGTCCTCATCGGTCTCCTTTATCTCCTCACCATCGAATTTCTCAACCACTGCATCTTTTAATTCACCATCGGTCAGGGGTTTACGTTCCTTAGCTTGTTCCAATATGGCATTAAGACCCTCATATCCGTGAATGATGAATTGAACCCATTGCTCTATTAACTTCGCATTCTCCTTGTTCAGTTCCATTCCCTTACTAAAGGCTTCGACAGCAACACCGTGCCTTATCTTACCTTCGGTTATCTTATCCCAATCGGGTTGTTGTTGATCACTCATTCTGATTCTCCTTTACTTTTTCTTTTAATGTCTTTTATTCTTGGAAGTCTAAAAGTATCTTTTTCATTTGGGTATATTTCATCCCTAAGCCCCACAGCTCTAAAGCGAAGCTTGTCTATCTCTTTTTCTAATGTGGTACTTATTATCCTTTTAGCATCTGTAGGGTCTCTCAACATCAGTAATTCCATAGGAATATTTGTAGCACAAGCAATAAATAAATCCTCATATGTTCTAATTAGTCTCTTTATTTCTTGATCTTTGTTTTTCACAGATCATCTCCTTTTTCTTTTAGTCCTCCACCGCATACCTGATAAAAATTGCAGTACTTGATGTTGCATTCCCATTTATATACAGGTGCAACCCCAAGTTCTATGGGCGGATTTCCTTTTTTAAATTTTTTATTTGCATCTTCCCAGTAGGCTTCGGCTTGTTTTATGTATGATGTTGATATGACCTTTTCCCTCATTCTGGAGTTGTCCTTATTATAATATAATAACGACAGTTTCTTCAGTTTGTTCCCATATTCTTTTTCATACCATAACCCATACGTCCCTAATTGTAGGTTGTAGTTCACTGGTACATCAGGATCTGGGTTCCTACCAAACAACCCTCTCCACTTCCACGCATTGCAAGTTTTGATATCATAAAGAGCATCATCCTCTATTACTATCATGTCTAAGAATCCTCTAACATTTAACTCAGGGATCCTTATCTCTCTCTCTATCATTATTTGAGACGCATTTAGACTGGCATAATCCATAAGTGCCTCTTGTATATCATTATGCACAAGGTCGCCTAGTCTAAAAAGCCTTAATGTGTTTTCGTCAACTGGGGTTGGTTTTACTTTTGCAATGTGTTGAAAATAATGTTTTCTCATACACATTCCAGAGGCCGACCCATGAAACCATTCCTCATTACCTTCGTATCTTTTTTTATAATGAAGGTCGTTCCCCTTTCGGAGCCAATCATCATATATTTTTTGTATGTCTAGCATTTATCTCTTTCCTTTAGTATGTGGGGAGGTCGGGGCAAACGAGATGTGTAGTTGTGGGCGGACTGGAAAACAAATGGAGTTTGAAAAACCAGTCCTGCGTTTGCCCCGATGTATCATTAATCTTGGTAGTCCAAGACCTCTTTGTCATCAGAGAATAGAGTGATCTCAATGGTCTCTCCAGACTCTGTCTTGACATACATGGTTCTAAAGTATTTATCTTGGGCCTTAGCAGATATAAATGTATTTGTCTCGTCTATCTTCACAGACTCTACGTTATGTATACTAACTTCCTGTCCTGTCCCTAGTTGTAGTTGCATCTCTTTCCCTTCCTTGTTGTTGTGAGGCCCATTTATCCAACTCTGTCAACTCCTCCGCCTCTGCTCTTGCAATATGGTCTAATGCACTTCTCATACCGCATATTTCAGCAAAGTAATAGTCATTATTAGGGTTGGTCTCCCAATGTTCCTCTATTCTCTTAATATCCTCTTTAATTTTGTACTTTAACTTGCTCAACACCATGAACATCTTCATCTCCTTTTATGTCGTATATGTCTCCAACGTCGTATGTGAATCCTGTATCTGGATCATACATTATGGGTACCCTAATGTGTTTTTCACCATTAAAACCTTGGTACTCGTAACGTATCTCAAGTTTATCTTTAAGCTCTTTATTTAATGTAGTTCTTTTCATATCGTACACCTATAACACCTATCCCCATCGTAAAGTTCCATCTTTTTTTGATGTTCTTCTAAAATGTCCTTTACGTCAATATTGTGATTTAATTCTCTTGCTGTCTTTATCTGATGACAATTCCTACATCTGACCTCACACTTTTCTATTTCCCTCTTGATCGTACTCCACTTATATCCATTGCGAACCATATAGCCAACGCCTGCCCCTCTCTGGTTCTTCACATTCTTCTTGATTCCTGTAACGTGGTCAAACTCCAGAACACGGGCATCTTTTACTCTACAATCAACACACCCATTTGCAAAGTACATCGTCAGCACCTTTTCATAATTAGCTCTTCTCATCTTGTATTTCCTCTTTCGATTCTTTTCAAGGAGGTATTTTTTGTTTTTCTTATACCAAGAGTCGTTGTGGTATTTCTTCTGACAAACAATACATTTGGTCTGTCTACCATCATGCTTTGATCTGTTGCGATAAAACTTATCAAGGGGTTTTTCTTTTTGGCATTGTCCACATCTCTTCCGCATACAACTACTCCATCTAAGTTATTGATTATCAGCATTCTATACCACCAAAATCTTTAACAATATCCTCACATAACTCCATAGGTAGCATTCCTCTTTCGTATGCCCCCTTTAATCCTTGAGTCCCTGTCTTACTTCCTCTTGGGGCTCTCTCATGGTGACAATCAGGATTTCCATTCTTACACATCGGTCTCGGATCCCACGATGTGCTGTTTGTCCAAATGTCTGTTGGCTTCATGCGTATGTCTCCGTACTGACAGAAACAAATGGTATTCCTGATCGGTAATCCCTGTACAACTGGCAACTTTCTCAGGAGTCCTCTTGGGTTCTCCATGTACCAGTGGTCTGGTTCAAAATATTCTATCATCTCCAATGCCTTCTTTACCATAGCCAATCCAATGTAGGCTTGTGATGTTTTTGGTATGTAGGCTCTGTGTCCACCTTGCCAATGATATCCAATGGACGCTACGCTAAAGGTCGTGCAAGGGGGTGAAGCCCATACCACATCGGGACTGAAGGGAATCTTTTGCGGAGTTAGATATAGCAGGTCTGCTACCATGTCTATCCCTTCGTTGTCAGCAATGTCAATGGTATAGGCCTCATGCCCATATTCTTTAGCCACCTTTGAGAAGGTGCAAGACCCTGCGAATAATTCTAATATTTTAATATCGAAGCCTCATTAATCTGTGTACTCAAGTGTGTTTCTCCA
>Ga0098040_1000410_pt1 | contig 19685 bp, 12 predicted proteins | sample 7_EtaG_FD_75065 | JGI IMG/M metagenome (GOLD analysis project Ga0098040, IMG submission 75065) | Marine viral communities from the Subarctic Pacific Ocean - 7_ETSP_OMZ_AT15161 metaG | ecosystem: Environmental > Aquatic > Marine > Oceanic | place: Pacific Ocean | collected 2015-01-08
AGTCATGAAGGATGGAATTTATAGAATTGAAATGCAAAGGGAGGAGATAATCTCTCCCAGCTTTGAACAAGTGTATGATTCTTTTCCAAAGAATCATTATGCACCAGTTGCCTTGGGAGTAGATTCATTAGGAGAGTTTTCGTTTGTTGATCTGAATTCGCTACCGAACCTACTTGTAGGGGGAACGACAGGCTCTGGAAAGAGCGTCTTGCTTCACAGCTTTATCCTTTCTCTATTGGGATCGGATGCCATATTATATTTGGTAGATCCCAAGATGGTAGAGTTTGGAGCGTATGAGAATCTATCTTCTGTAAAATCTATTGTTAACTCTGCAGAAGATGCTGGGGAGATTATAGAAGAGGTTAGATCTCTTATGGAGACAAGGTTTTCATATCTGCAAAAGTCTGGAACAAGAAGTGTTATTGAATATAATAAGCGAGCAGATCATAGAAACAGGATGAAGCCCGTTGTTGTTATCGTTGATGAGTGGGCAGACATTGTTTTGCAAGATAAGGATATACAAAAGACCTTGTGTCTTGTCGCCCAAAAGGGCCGAGCTGCAGGGATCTCAATTATTTTGGCAACACAAAGGCCATCGTGTAGAGTAATATCAGGATTAATTAAAGCGAACTTCTCTGGAAGAGTGGCGTTAAAAGTAGCATCAGCTGTTGACAGTAGGGTTATTCTTGATCGAGGCGGTGCAGAAAAGATAACAGATGTTGGAACAGGGCTGTATTTAGACGGAACCCTATCGAAGCCAATGCTTTTTAGAGCGCCATTTATAACTGATATTCAAAAAGAAATTGATAAAATTAAACCAGGAAAGAAGAAGACTTCATTTTGGAATAGGTTTTTATCTTGATTAAATATTCAAAAGAAGAAATAAACACAGCTGTAAGTATAACAGAATTAGCCAGCAAGTTTTCAATTGCTTTAGAGCAAGTGAACAGTGGCAATTTTACGCACAGGTGTAAGTGTCCATCCAAGGAACACAAGAGTGGTTCCGAAAGGACTGGTTCGCTTTATATAGATGAGGACAATAATAATTTTTATTGCTTTGGCTGTGGTGCTTCGAATAATGTCATAGACTTTTATATTCTATGTAAAGGGGTTGATTTTTCTACATCTTTGATTGAGCTATCAAAGATTGTTGATCCAGCCAAAGTTACAAAGGTTGCTAGAAAAAAGCATGTTTCAAATTTCTCACAACTCTTGGAGTTGTCACATGTGTTTAGAAGAACACAGGCTATGCATTCAGATGATATTGAATGGGTAGAAAAGCTTATGAAAAAGACAGATGAATATCTAGAGACTATTGATCGAAAGAATGTTCAAGCTGCGAAGAAATTACTTAAGAAAGTAAAGGTTACTATACGTAGGAGGTATTCTAACAAATGAGAATAGTTGTTTGTGGAGACACTCATATCGGTGCTGTATTTGGCCTTGGAAGGTCGAATGGGGCAGGCGGAAATACTAGGGTTGATGATTATGAGAAAACTCTTAATTATATAATTGACCATACAATTAAAACAAAAGCTGATGTCTTTGTTCAGACGGGAGATATGTTTGAACAAAGAGATCCGAGCATTGAGCATATGAATATTGTGGACAAGGCGTTGAAGCGGTTGTCGAATGCAAATATAGCAACATTTGTAATCATGGGTAACCATGACTATAAGAAGAGTGGAACGAGCTTTACAAGCTCTATAGTTTCCTTATCTGCAGCAGAATATCCAAACGTTAGAATGCTGCTTGAGCCAGAGGTTGTAGAGGTTTGTAATGCAAAGAATCAAAAGGTAAACTTGATTTTGCTTCCTTATAGAGACAGAAAGATGTACGAGGGAAGCAACACAAAGGAGCAATCCGAAGCATATGATTCACAGGTCAGAGAGCTTATAGGGTCAATTTCAAATGATGATCCAATAGTATCTGTCGGTCACAACTTCTTTTATGAAGGAAGCTATAATGATTATGGCGGAACAGAAGTCATGGCAAGCCCATCAGCCTTTAAGGGTTGCGACATTACTATGATGGGCCACCTGCACCAGTTTAGGGTTTTGCGCAAGCAAGCGCCCGTGTGTGTGTATACAGGTTCTATGGAGCGATCTAACTTTGGAGACACAGGAGTAGACAAGTATTTTATTGATTATGACATTTCAAATAAAAAAGCAAAGTTTTGTAAAATTCCGGTAAGAGACTTGCTAGATGCTTCTGTCAATTTATCGGGGATTGATTTTTCGGATATAAATGATGCTATCGATAACTCTTTGGAAGAACATGATGTAAAAGATAAGATTGTTAGGTTCAAGTTTGCAGTTGATGAAAAGGTCCTGCCAGCTATGGATAAGGAGTTGATTCAATCAGCTCTTTATAACCTTGGAGCTTTCCATGTTTCGAAAATTGGTATAGAAACAATTGTACAAAGGCTTGTCAGAGATAATTCTATATTAGATCATAAAGATGATTTTTCGATGTTTAAGGCCTTTGTTGATTCACAAGGCATTGAAAAAGAATATGAAAAAGCTTTGATTAAAGAGGCCAAGATAATAATGGGAGAAGTATGATACCATCTAAACTTAGATTGGAAAACTTCTTTTCTCACAAAGATAGTGAAATAGATTTTTCTAAATTTAATTCAGCACTTCTTATTGGGAATACAGAAGGGAATTACAATAAGTCTAACGGTTCGGGCAAGAGCGCGATCTTTGAGGCAATTCTTTGGTGTTTGTTCAACAAGTCTAGAGCAGCCATGATGGATGATATAATTCGATGGGGCGAGACAACCTGCTCTGTGTCTCTTGAGTTTAAGCATGATGGAGAAAGCTATCTTGTTGAAAGATTCAGAAATCGCGCAAATTCAACCTCAACAGTTGAGTTTTCTATGTTAGATAAGTCTGGCGAGTGGCAAGATATATCTTGCTCTACATCTGGAGATACAAATGATAAGATTGAATCAACAATAAAATTAGATAATAAAACCTTTATAAACTCTGTTTACTTTAGGCAGAATGATATTTCTGAATTTGCAGAGTCAGATCCTTCAAGAAAGAAGGAGATTTTAAAGTCTATTGTTGATATCTCTAGGTGGGATGATTATGAAAAAGCTGCTAGAAAAAAGGTCAGAGATATCAATATAGAGTGTAAGGTTTTAAAGAAGTCAGTAGAAGAATATGATTCGGTAGTTGAAAAGCTTCAAACTACAAATATTGAAATCAAAGAGTCAAAGAAGAAGGCTAATGAGCTTAGCTCAAAGAAGAAAGTCTTATTTGAGCAGATTGATTCTTTGAGCAAGAAATATACGGTTATAAAGAAGTCTCTTGATACGGACACATATGATAAGGTTATTGATCAAATAAAGATTTTAAAACAAGAATGTAAAGAGTTTTCTGATAAATCATCTTCTGCTGCAGAATCTGTAGAAAAATATAAAGTTGATAAAAAAGAAATTGATAAAAAGATAAATACTTTAAAAAAGAAAATAAAAAACAGAAAAGCTATAGAGATTCCAGATGGAAAGATTGAAGACCTAAGAGCGCAACTTACTCATTATAAGTCGCAAAAGGCATCTTCGGAAGAGGCTCTTAAGTCGTTGGGGGAAATAAACGTTTCTTCTGATGAATGTTATGTTTGCAATCAAACTATTGATAATAAGCTTTTTAGGAAGCTAGAGGGCGATCACAATTTTAAGGTTAAGCACTATAAGTTTCAATCTGGAGAGGCCAACAAGGAGGTTCGATCTTTGGAGAAGGAGATTGATAAGTGGCTTGCAATAAGAAAAGATAATAATGAATTAAAAGAAATTGATACAAATATTGGATCATTAACTTACAAGTTAGATTTGGTTGTAGTTGGTTTGGAAGATGCTAACAAGTCTTTGGAGAAGGTTAATTCCTCTTTGGATAAGGCAAAGTTTAAAATAAAAACTAATATGGATATTTTGGAATCTATTAAGAATGAAGATTTTCAAAGCTTAAGGTTAAAGCTGGGACAGCTTAGAGAGGAAAAGGATAGTGTTGTAGAGAATGTGTCTGAGGAAGACAAGAAGATGGGAAGGCTGACGGAAAGAGCTTCTCTGCTTAAAGAGCAAGAATCTAAAATGAGGTCTGATAAAAACAAGGTCGCTAAAAAGATGGAGAGATCCGCGTTGTTTGATAAGCTTGCAAAGATATTTGGCAAGGGAGGTATTCAGACGATTTTATTAGACGCTGTTATAGAAGATCTTGAGAAGAGCGCCAATACTATATTGGCATCAATATGTAATGAGCCAGTTATTATTGTTTTGGAAACACAAAGACTTGGGGCAGATGGAACCTCTATCATTGAAACTTTAGATCTTAAAGTAAGAAAAGATGGACATTTACAAAATTTTAAATCATTAAGTGGAGGAGAAAAGTTTAGAATCTCTCTAGCGCTTAGGGTTGCGCTGAGTGATATATCAAGCAGGTATGGAGGTTCTTCTCTAGAGTTTTTGCTTTTAGATGAAGTCAACTCTCCGCTGGATAGGTTTGGTGTAGAGACTCTGTTTGTAAATGTAATAAAATCTTTAGAGGATAAATATAAGATTTTGGTAATTACTCATGATGAATCTTTGAAAGAAAAGTTTGATAATGTAGTTAATATTACAAAGATTAATGGGGAAAGCGAACTTGAGTTTATAACTCGATAGTCTGCTAATTTTCTCATAACCTGTGAGGATAATATGATAGTATTAACTTTAGAAGAAAGCACTGTTGAATATATTTCTGGTTTTCCAGAATATGTTTCTTTTTCAACAAGCAATCCAGCAACGGTATATTATACTTTGGACGGAACAGATCCGGACGAAAGTTCTTTAATAGCAGTTGGTAACGTATACCTGCCAACGAGCGGCTCTACTTTTACATTAAAAGCAGTTGCTATATCTATAGATGATTCATCAGCTATTCTCGAAGAAGAATATAAAACAGACTCCACCAATCTTAATGGACCGAGACACTTGGGGGATGAAGGTATTTCCATTCTTTCTTATGGAGCAGAGGTTGTAGACAGTTTATCTTTTGATGCCGATGGAAATGAAGCCCAAGAGGTGGCTGTTGCGTTTTCAGATTTAGAGATGAAGGCCTCCAGAACAGACTCTGGCGGGGTAATGTTAGATGATAAAAAGACTTCTGTTCCTTTTGTTAACTTTTCAGAGTCTTCAACTAGAGGCACAGACACTATAGAGTCAACGCCGAATGATAATGCAGAGTTTGATCCAAGTGCTAGATTTATAATTATAGATGGATCAACTGATGCTAAATTTGAAAATCAAGTTGTCAAGATAGTGAATCGTCCTTATAGTACTTTTGGGCCCACTAGTAAATTCTATGAAGAAAGACTTGGGCAACAAGAGCCTATTGTGACGGGAAATTATGTTAGAAGCTTTTACGATCCGGCGACCGGAATGTATGTTTCTTATTATTGGGAAAATTTAGAGTCTAGATGGCTTACATCAATTCAGAAGATAGAACAGACTAGATTAAATATTGGCTCAAATATGGGAGTCAATTTTGTTTATAGATGGATACAAGATCGGGCTATAAGTCAGTTGTTCTAAAAAATTCTTTTAAGGAGTTTGTTTTGTTAAAATTATCTGTATCATCAATGGATACCTATGATAAGTGTCCAAAGAAATATCATTATAGATATATAGAAAAGCCCGACCTGCCTCAGCAGAAGTGGGGGTTTACAGAGTTTGGATCTTGCGCGCACAGGGTTTTGGAGCTTTTTCATAAAAAAATAAAAGAAGAAAAAATAGGTGAGAATCAATATTCTATTTTAATGAAAGAGTGTTTCAAAGTGGCCGTCAAAGAGTTTGATATAAATCTTCTTGAGGAACATGTTTGGACTCCAAATGGGGACACTCCAGGGCTAGTTTGTCTCAGGGGCATTATGCAAACTTACTTAGATAAGATTAGATCTGAAGGCACTCCAAACGTTATTGGTATTGAGATGCCATTTAATTTTAAAACAGATCAGAATACTTTAATCAGAGGCTTCATTGACAGGGTTGATTTGATCGGCCCGGGAGAATATAGGGTTGTTGATTATAAAACCAGCAAGAACGCCAAGTACTTAACAGACTTTCAGCTGCTTGTTTATTCGGAAGCTTTGAGACGAAGGTTCAAAGATGTTAAGATTGTTCACGGTTCTTTCATCATGTTAAAGCATGACTGCAAGTCTTACGACTATACGTTTACAATGGATGACCTAAAGAATTGTGAGAAGAATATTATAAAAAGAGCAGGTTTTATTGATACTGATTCAACCTGGGTTAAAAAACCATCGGTACTTTGCAGGTGGTGTGATTACAAACCGATATGCCAAGATGCTTGGGCAGAATAGGAGTTTATATGAAGCGCGAATATGAAGGTGTGGTTAGAATGTATGATGAAGATGTTTATGTTAATACCACCACCAAGCAGGGGTATAACAGGGTTCTTGAGAGAATTGATCCATTGCTTTGCAAGTGGGCGTCTAAAACATATATGCCAGGATATAACTTTGAAGATATAAAGCAAGAATTATCTATAATAATTATAGAGGGCATAAACGCTTTTGACACAAGTAAGAACGTTAAGCTTAGCACCTTTCTTCATACGCACCTTAGAAACAAATTAGTTTCAAAGATAAAGAGTGTTAACAAGTTGTCAAATGATGCCTTTAGTCTTTATGAGAAAATAGCTGGAGACCTATGTGAATGTGGTGGCCTTATAGCTCTTAAGAAGATAAGAAATCCAAAAAACAACTCTATTGTTTCAAGACATCTTTGCGAACAGTGCAATCAGGAATATAAACCAAATTATAGAAAATCCAGAGAAGAACTTGTTTTTAGTTCTATGCCGAAAACAGATCCCGGAAGCGGAGAGGAGTATGCTGAGTTTCAAAGTTCTTTAGCAGAAACGGATAGTCTATACGCAGACAATAGTACCGTTTATGATAGAATCGATCTTGAGATTGCTATAGAAAGATTGTCAGAGATAATAGATGATAAGACCGCTGAAATATTAAAGATGGTATGCCTTGAGGGTTTTTCCATAAAAGATGCAGCAAAGAAGGTTGGCCTCACAGGCTGGGCCGCAAGCATGAGGCTTAAGAAGCTTGATAGATATAAAATAATAAAAGACTTATTGGCAGAATATCTTGATTAAAAATGAATGATGATTTTTTAAAATACATAAAAGATGAAAAGGATATTTCTAGATACAAAATTTCCTTATTGGAAGAGAGAACAAATAAAGAATATAAGTATAGATTGATTTCAATAGAAAAAGATTTTATTGATTATCCTTTTGAAAAAAATAGCTTTAAAGATCTAGATGAGTTAAAGCATGCCATGTCTTTGTTTAAGACAGATAGGCCCCAGTTTGAAAGGAAGTTTTCCAAAAATATAATAACAAAAACAAGAATTGTTTCTGGTGGCCATATATCTTCTTTGCAAAAGAAGAATAAATATTATGAGGATTTATATAAATATTTATTGGATATAAAGATAAAAGAGATTAATTTATTACAAAGCGAATATATAAAGTCTAAATTAAAGAATGCCGATGAGATAATACCGGCAGGAATAGATAGCCTGTCCGAGACAGAGGGCGTTAGTTTGGCGAAAAAGCGGGCAAGAATACAGATCTTGTTATATTGTCTTTCTAGATTTATTTATCATAAAACAAAAAAGATTGGACCCCTTCTTGCGATAGGTCAAATGTCTTTTGAGCTATATGATGAATTAAGAAAATCTCTTGATAATTTTTTTACAGATATTAAGTATGAACTTTTTAATCATTATAACAATGGAATCAAAGAAGTTCCTTTGTTGATAAACGGAACATTAGGACATAATAATTTTGTTCATACCATTTATCCATTAGTAAACGTAGTAGACAAATATCCGGATAGCTATTGTCTAAAAAGAGTTCTTACAAAAGATAAGATTTTTTTTGGCAAAAACAAGAGGCCGGTAAATAAAAAAAATATCAAAAGAGGAGTTGCGATGGTCACTCCAATTCGCCGTATTGGAAATGAGGCTATAAATCTTTTGTATTTAGATCTTTGGACAAATAACGGTATTTCCATAAATAGTGTTATGGAAAAAGAATTTTTTAATCTTAGTATAAATAATGATTATTACAAAGCAATAGCTTCAAAGCCAGTATGGGCATTTAATCAAAATATAGATAATAATTTTTTATTAAGAGAGGTACTATCACTTTTTGAATTAGAGGATGAACCACTCGTTGATGGTATTGACTTTGGGAATCTTTCAATCTTAGATAAAATAAATAAAATGGATAAAGGAAAGATGTCTATTTGTTCTGAGTCTAGTAAAATACTTATTGCCGCAACAAGATCTGAGTCGGAACATATCAAAGAAGCTTGTGGCTGGATTGATTTACTAATAAAAGAAATAAGAGATGATTATAAAAGTCTTTTTCATCCTATTACTTTACAAGATAAAGATAGGATTGATAGGGTAGGGAAAGTTAAAAAGCTTGGAGAGTAGAGGAGGCGCATGGACAACGAGAAGATACAGGTGGTTATAAGTCAGGTAGGGGATGACAACCTGGATGAATTTCTTGTTTCTTTGGGGAATTTACACTCTAATCTTAACAGGGCAGTAGAGATGGCGGTTCTGATGTCCGCTGCAGATGAAGATGAAGAGCTAGAAGATGAGGGCGCATACGAAGACGAAGAGGATTTGCAGGGCGCTGAGTGGGTTCCTAGTTTTGGTGGTGAATCAGAAGATGAGGATGATCCTGAGTATGCCGAGATAGAGGAAGATTCAACCGAACAGGGCGGTCTTTCTATAAAAGATTTAACAGAATCATTAGGAGGGGCATTTGCGTCTGGGGGCCTTGAGGCTGTAGCTGAAGAGCTTTCGGAGATTATTTCAGGTTTTAGTTTAGACTTAGATAGCATTAGTCCATTCGAAGAGCCCGTGCAGTTGTTTGTTGTAGCATATGGTTTTTCTAATTTTGTTAAAGATGATTTTTCAGATATCTCTATAACACTGAGTGAGCCAGAGGCTCAGCCAGAGGCTCAGCCAGAGGCTGTTTCTGAGCCAACCATAGGTGGTATACCAGTTTCACGACCCGAGGATGACATACTTAAGAAGAATGTCAAAATAAGAGATGATATTTCTGTTATACATAATTTGTATTTAAATATGAATTTAGAACAAAAGTTCTTTGAGTCAGACGAATCTGAAGATTCTTATGTAAATAGGCTGGCAAAGGCTCAAGAGGAAGATGAGAATGTTAATGCTTTAAACTTCCATCCAATTTTTGAAGAGCTTGGTGACAATGCTGTTTCTTTCAGTGTAGATGAATCTTCTGATCCGCCTAAGTTGGTTTTTTCTATAGAAAAAATGCAAGGAATTATTCAGGCATTGGTTTCCTCTTTAAGCTCTTTGAATAATGCAGTCAAAAAAAGCAAGGGCAAATTATCAGGGGAAAGTTTTGAAAATTTTTATCAAAGACTTAGAGAGTTTGAGACTCAGAGGCGGTCCTTCTCCGGATCTTTGGATGATATAGCTGCGGCTATAAAGAAGAGAGATGGTCATGCTCTAAGCTTGGTTTATAAGTTAAAAGGTCGAGGCGTAGATGTATCAGATTTTAGAGATACATATAAGATTTCTAATATAATAAAAGATGAGACATCACAGTTGTTTAGGCTTTTTTATGATTTAGCAATAGGATTAGTGTTTGTAGATATAGAGTCGGAAGCATATCAGTATAAATTATCAAAAAAATTGCGAGAAACATATGATGAGTGGAAGAGTGTATATGCAGAAGATTTAGAGCATCAACTTTCAAGTAAGTTAAAAAAGTTTTTCAACAGCAGTGATAGCAGCGGTTGGCTGAGATCCTCTTTGTCAAACTATCTTGCTGGCTCTATAAAGAGAAATATGCTTCAAGAGGGCGCTTACAAAAAAGCCTTTGGGGTTGTGACTACTAGTTGGAATTATGCTGATTGTGCAATTTGTGGAACAAAGATATATACCAGAAAAAGACAAGATACCCCAGGAGTTGAGGGCAGGCCTAGTCGGATAGACTTAAGGGAGTATTCAGAATATGAAGATGATAGGTATAGTCTGTTTAGAGTCGAAGATAATAGCTTAATAACATTGGACGAACTTAATGCGGTTGAATCGTTTGATCCTCCGCCTACCTTGGCAGAAAGAAACGAGGGGTCGATGTCTTGGTCTGAGATAGAGGAGCTGGTGCATTCAGGCTCTAGATCAAAGCATATCGAGGGAGTGCAGAGAAGGTCGTGGGCGTTACGACTTATGGGCGCAAGACCTATTCCTACAAGGAAGAAGGAAGTTTCTAATTTTAAATACAAGTGTCCATACTCCAGCATTGGAGATCGCCCATCAAGCTTGGGCGAGGTCTCAGAGACAAGAGCTAGATTTAAGTGCGGTTTGGCTATAGATGCCACACCCCTGTTGACGCCCGATTCTCATGGGGTGTCGCCAGCCAGCCTGCAATCTACAAGGCTCAGCAGCATGGAGGAGGATCCAGAAGAACGATTGGAAGCTCAATTGGATGAGGCCATACAGCTTGGAAGTATAACAGAGGAGCAAAAGTTAGGTTTCATTGAAGAGCTTAGACGTAGACGCGGCGGTGGATGGAAGTTTTCTAATAAGTATTTTAATTGCCCTGCTAGAATTGTAATTCCAGAGGAGGATAGAAGTCCGCTTACGTTTAGAAAAAAATATAAAGAATATATGAAGAAATATTCTTATATAGCAACGCCTATTGCTGGTCCTGTAACTGAAGATAAAGTTTCCGCAGGACACATTCGGCTTCCTGTGAATTCAGACGGAAGTTACGCAGATATAGAAGAAGGGACTTTGTCTTATTTCGTCTGTGGAGCTCAGACTAGTTTGTCATCATTCAGCAGAAGCATGAACGAAGAAGGCTCCTTGCCTGGGGTTATAAAAGATTTAGTGTCTAAGGCCGAAGAGAATAATGAGTTTTCAAAGTTTTTTATGACAAACTTGATTGAGACGTTGATTTATCTTGGGGTAGATATTGATGATATTCTTCCTTTTGTTTCAAACATAGAAAGCCCAACAGCTGCTGTTGCCGAGCTTGAAAAGTCTGGACGACTCAATAGGCTTTCAAATATCTTAGCATTAGCTATGGCTTCACCGGCAAACTTAGGCGCCTCCGTTGGTCAGTGGTCAGACGATCAGGGCGTGGAATCCGCATTGACCAGGATGGATATATTGGGAGATATAAAACTTGTGTGTCCACATAGCCATAGGTTTACAATAAAAGATTCTGTCTTTTTCGGAAGAACACATACGGGCATTAACCTTAGAAACAGAAGAAGAGCGGTATATACATGGAAGGAGATAATTGACTCTGGCCTTCTTTTTTCCGAAGGTTATGATAATTTTCAGAGTACGCTCAGATTAAGAAGTAAGAATGGCAGTAGCTATATAGTTCCCGTTGAAGAATGGACTGCATTGAGTGGTGACGACAAAAGGCTTTCGTATGAAGAATGGGTCGATAGGGTAGACAAGGTAAGCAGGGTTGCGTTTGGTGATCATTACGGAGAGGGATCATATAGCTTTGGGGCGGTACCAAAGCAATACCTTTGGGGATCTGAAGAGGGATACCGATTAAGCTCTACAAGACAAAAAGAAGCTCGTGATCCAGATACTATAAAGGTGATTGATGAGAATAGAAGTTCAGCATTAGATCCAGGAGGGAAAAAGGACTCCGAAGGAAAACTTAGAGGTGTAGACTCTGGAACTAAAGTTGCAAAGCAAAGATTTGACAACCAAGAGGCTGCTGGAGTTTTTGATAGGGCAAAAGATGATCTGGTAGAGGATGGAGCGGCAGGTCTTGTAAGAATAACCTCGCCCGTTGGAAAGACTGTTAAATCCTTTATTATCAATATACAGGATTGGCTCGCAATGTCTACAACTTTGGATATAAAAGGAGCATTGATAGGGTCTCCTATTTTGCTTGAAGAGTCAGATGAGCATGCAATGCTTGAATCGGCTAGGTCCATTATAGATGTTATAGTTAGAAGTATTGAAGAAGAAGACGAAGAGGGGTCTGATCTTCCGGTTGAGTTGACATCCCTTGTAGATTCTGCTTTGCAAAAGTTTAAAGAAAAATACTACAAAAGACTCGATGGCTTGGATCTTAGGCTGATTGGGGTTTGGGGCGAGTCGTTTGATATTATTAGTAATGAAAAGATAATGAATAATATAGTGCATTCAGTAATTAGCGCAGCAACAGACCAACTCGGCCCAGAAGAGTCTAGAAGCTATGAGCTTACTTTGTTTGAAAATAACAGATTAGCACTAGATCATATCGCAGCCTTGAGCTATGGTGGAGATAATATAAGAACTTTGCTAGATAACTTTAGGAGCACATTCGTTCCGGATTTAACTAGAGAGCAAGAAAGCAGAATTCTGTCTAGCAGTAATCCTGGACTTATGATTCCAAAGATGAAGGGGAAAGAGTTTATGGCAAGAGTCTTGCAGGCATCTTCTGCCTTGTATCTTGCCGATGCAGTGTCTAGAGTGTATAACTTTTATATGCGTGATTTAAACTCTAAAGAGTATATAGGTTATTCGATAGGGGCTGATTTGTCCAGTGCGGATAAAGTTTTAAGCTTAGAGCGTCAAAACTTAGACTCGTTAACAATAGGCCTTGACCCGGGAGCTATTAGCTCTATGACAATGAGTGAAGATAAAATTAATGTTTTTTATGAAATGCATTTTGATAATATTGTAGGTTGCGTAACAGCTCTTCAAGATGAAATGTTTAGAATGAGAACAGCATGTTCTTCTCAAATATATATGAAAAAAGCTATAGAGCATATCCAGGGTGAGTTTAATGAGATTTTGGATAGCTCTACCGCATTAGAGGCAGACGTTGACAGGGCAAGGTTGATTGTTGACAACGTCATGTCAAATCCTCCAATAACAACCATAAGTCTTAATTCAGATGGAAAATATGCAGAGCATTTTGGCTCTAGTGATTCTGAGCCTGTTGATCCAAATAGTTTGACGCCCTTGTTTGGAGCATACCTGGTTGAGTATAAGGGGCGGGAAGATTATTATCCAATTTTTGCGCTAACAGGCAGAGGGGCTGTTTATCATGATTTTAATATTAATATTCCAGAGCCTTCAAGTTTGAACAATATATATGTTCTTTCAAATAAAAATCTTCCAATGTCGATAGAGCTAGAAGACCTTTATGATAGATTGCCAGAAGAGTATAAAGCAAACGGTTGGAAGATTTATCAAGTTTCAACAGATCATTATAAGATGGCGGATAGAAAAACAAATGCTGGAGTTAAGTCTGGAGTTAGTTTGATATACCACCCGGGAACCTCGGCCGCCGTTGCCTCTCCTCTTATCCGAGCTGAGGAGGGGGATGTTCTTATGGGGTATCATAATTCAGAGCTTGGATATGATTCCCAGGCCGGCCTTCACATTGGGCCACTGGCTATAAGAAGTGGGGCAGATAATTTGTTTCCGCCTAGTCCTGTAAACGGGGTAAGCAACATTGGTGTGCCAATTCCTTTGGATTATGAAAATAGTGATTCGAAGAAGAATAGGCTTTTTCCAATAATTGGAGCCAGAATCCCCATATCTCTGCCGACCTCTAGGCCGGGAGATATGATAGAGCTAGATGTATCAGACTTTTTACTTAGAGACCCTCCAGATGCTGCTTTTACACTGCTAAGAGAAATAAACTTAGCTTACAGCAAGATGAATCATGACCTTAGCTTGGCAGTAAATGATGCCGAAAGAGAGATGGTAACGGATCGATATAAAGAGGTTATATCCAGCCTGCACAGTACATATAGGGGTCTTCCATACTATGTTGAAAACTCAAAGAGCGGCACAAAGGTTGACAGGAAGAGCATAGGAACCCTTGGTGCTGCTCATGCTTCGGATAAGTTTTCCCCAAGAGTTTCGGCATATTTGCCGCTTGTTGATTGGGTTACAATGCATAGAATGATATCGGCTATGAATCCTCAGTATGGACCAGAGTTCGGCGGACACCAATTGTGGAGTGCGGAAGATGGTCCGGAGGCTGTCAATGAGACTATGGAGGCTATCGAGCAATTCTTGATCAATGTTCATGGACTAGATAAATTAGCAAGACTTATAGGTGAAGAGCTTGGAGGGAGATATATCGATCCAACTGATTTGCTTGACCCTGTTAATAGGCTCTTTAAGAATGGATCCATCACAAGAAAAGAATGCGAAAGATTGTTTGGATATAAAATCGGAGATGACGATGATGAGGGATCTTACTCTGGAGGCGATGGCTTCCCGTGGTTGGGGCTAAGTCCGAAAAGACGAACTTCTGCAGTTAATTTATCAGGCGGAAAAATGTTTGATAGATTTGGATCCTGGGTAAAGGGCACTAGTTCATATTATCCTGTCGGGTTAAGCAGCGAGGTTGATACGGATACTGGAGAGCCTCATGCTTATATAAAGATGTTAAATGTTATATTTGCACCAGACAAAAAGAAGAAGCATTTAGAGGATGCCAGAGATCCTGATTCGGAAACGATTCTTACTGCGGATGATTTTTATGCGTTTGAAGCTTTTGAGGGAATACCAAATTCTCAGAGATACTATCCGGTTCCAGAGGATCCGAAAGAGCTTGCAAGATTTGTTAAGATTTTGAAAAAAACAAAGCATATTGGAGCACAAAAGTATGCTGAAGCGCTTAGTGAGTATTTGATAAATCATATGCTAAATGAATTAGCTCAAGATATTGCGGGCATCGAGCGTCAAGGTTTCCACAGATTTAATCTTATAAAATATTCTGAAAATCTAAAGAGACATATTTATCGTAGTGGTATAATACAAAGCACGGAGCTACAAGCTTTGTGGCTAAAATTAACCAAATAAATATTGAGGAGTAGATATGAGTATTGTACGTATTTTTAATGAAGAAGAGTCTGAAGCAGAAGAGAACACAACTTGGTCCATAGAAGATGTAAAGGATTATGTAAATCAGTTTATGGTTTATGAGCAACAGATAAAAGACCTGCAAGACTCAAGGCGAGAGTGGTCTGCAGACTTTCTAAAGAGAAAAAGCATTCCCAAAAAGGAATTAACTCAAGCTTTGCGGGTTGCAAGACAAGAGCTTGATATGGATGTCGTAAATGAAATCTACGATAATATCGTTGATTTATTTGTTGATTGAATTAACAAAAATAATGTAGCATTTTAGTTTTGTGTGAATATACTATTTATAGGTCGCCACCTTCAAGGGTGGCGACTTGGTTATTCGTTATAAGATTATTTAATTTGGAGTCAAGATGGCAAAAGGTCCCTTTGTATCTTTGCATAATCATACAGAGCTAGGAAGCCCATTGGATGGGATGAACGATACTTATGATTTGTTCAGAAGAGCTAAAGAAATTGGTCATCCCGCAGTTGCTGTTACAGATCATGGAACATTGACTGCATTATATGATGCCTGGAAAGCCAGTCAGGAGACTGGTGTAAAGCTTATTCCTGGGATAGAAGCATATTTTACAGACGATTTAACTAGCAAAAAATCTTATCACTTGGTTCTTTTGGCTAATAGTGAAATTGGTTTTAGAAACATTCTTAGACTTAATTATTTGTCATATCAAAATCAGGTTTCTGGATATATGGGAAAGCAAACTCCTAGAATATCCTGGGAGCATATAGAAAATTATAATGAAGGAATTTTTGCACTAACAGCTTGTTGCAACGGCATAGTGGCAAAGACTCTTATAACAGAGCGAGAAGAAGATCAGGCTTTGGCCCATGTTAAAAGATTGAATGGTATTTTTAAAGATAGATTTTTCTTGGAACTTCAGCCGCACAGTCTTTATGCTGTAAATAAAAATGGAAAAGAAGTAAATCAAATAAAACTTAATGAGTCTTTATTGAAAATTTCTAGTGATTATAACATTCCTTATGTCATAACTTGTGATGCTCACTATAGAGACAGGGAGCATGCAAAGTTTCATGATTGCATGCTTGCTATCAAAGATAAAAAAGCAATAGATGATCCGGACAGGTTTCGTTATGGCGTTCAAGATATGTATTTAAAAACACATAATGAAATTATTGATTTTTTTGGTCCAAAGATTGCAGAGATAGGCATGCAAAATACACTAAAGATTATGAACGCATGTGCTGAACCTTCTTATATAAAACCAAAAGGCGCCATGCTGCCTGTTTTTTCCGTTTCCGAAGAACCAGATTTTAAAGAGTTCAGAGAGTGGAAGGATAATCTGGGATCTAATGTTCCGGATGATAAAGCATATCTTCGTTACAAGTGCATCGAGGGCTTTAAAAATAAGTTATCTCATCTTGATAACGATGACAGAGATGAGTATTGGGAGAGGGTAAAGACAGAGTTGTCTGTATTGGAAGGTAAGAATTTTTCATCCTATATGTTGATCGTTGCAGACTATGTTAATTGGGCGAAGGAAAGAATGCCGGTAGGCCCCGCTCGCGGTTCGGCGGCTGGTTCGCTTGTGGCGTATCTTACAGGCATAACAAATGTTGATCCGATAGAGTATGACTTAATCTTTGAAAGATTTCACAATAATCAAAAGAAGTCTTTTCCAGATATTGATTCTGATTTTTCTGATCCTGGAATTGTGAAAGATTATATAAAAGATAAGTATGGATCGGACAAAGTTGCTTCTATATCCAACTGGAGCACTCTATCTCCAAGGGTTGTGATTAAAGATGTTGCGAGAAGCTTGAGGCTTGGTGGGGATAAATCTTCTGCTTTTAAAATTGCAAATACAATAACGGCTATTATGCCTGATGCAGAAACTCTAGATGATGCAATGTCTGAAAGCACACAGCTGTCAGAGTATATGAGCCAATATCCAGAGTTGTACGCGTATGCGTCTAAATTGCAAAATCTTACAAGAAACTGGTCAATGCATGCAGCAGGTGTGGTTATTGGCGAAAATGCATTGTATGAAACTATTCCGTTAAGGATAGATAAAGAAGGCCATAATATAACGCAGTGGGAAAAGACTAGGTGCGAAGAGAATGGTCTTATAAAGATGGATCTTTTAGGCTTAAAGACGCTTACTGTAATAGATAATACATTTAAACTTATTGAAGAAACTACTGGGGAAAAGCTTACGGTAGAAGACATAGACATGAAGGACGAAAAGGCCTATGCTATGATTGGTCGGGGTAAAACTGTTGGTTTATTTCAATTAGAATCTTCTTTGACGCCTTTCTGTATAAGGCTTAAGCCTAAAAATATAGAAGATATATCTGCAATTAACGCAATAGGAAGACCCTCTTGTAAGCCGGCTGAAAGGAAGCGCTATGCAAAGAGAAGGCTTGGAATGGAGAAGGCTACATATGAGCATCCTAATTTAAAAAGAGCTTTGGAAAAGACCTATGGTGTTTTGGTGTACGAAGAGCAGGCGATGATTATTGCGCAAGATTGCGCAGGATGGGACTTGAATCAAGCTGATGCTTTGAGAAAGATAAGCAAGCTAAAGGGCAAGGATCCAAGGCTTGTTTTGCGCACAGAAACAAACTTTGTTAAAGACTGTATGGAATACAGCAAGATGTCATATGAGATAGCGTGCAAAATTTGGAAGTCGTATATAGAGCCGCTTGGCGGATATGCCTTTAATAAGTCACATTCGATTTCTTATTCTATCATTTCTTTTTATACTGCATGGTTAAAGTGTCATTATCCATCTCAATTTATGTGTGCATTAATAAATTCGGAAGATCCAAATAGTGATAAAGTGCAAGAGTATCTTGATGAATGTCGAAAGATGGGGATCGAGGTTTTGCCGCCAAACGTAAACCACAGTGTTGGCAGGTATAAGATATTAGAAGATGGAAATATCTCAACTGGAATATCTGCAATAAAAGGTGTTGGAGATAAGGCGATAGAGAGTATAATGGAAAATCAGCCTTATGAAAATTATCCAGACTTCTTGTCTAGAAACGACAGCAGAACAGTTGGGAAGACAGTTATACAGTCTCTTTCGAAAGCAGGAGCATTAGATTGTTTTGACAGAACAAGAAAGGATATGCATGATAATTATCAGAAGTATCGTTCGAAGGCTAAAAACGCAATTAAGAAGATGATTGAATCAAGAATTTTTAAACATAATCCGAATCTAAAGAAGGTTCCAAAAGATCGAAGAACAGAGTTGTTTGAGATTCACTCTATTTCAAAAGATTCAAATGAATTTAGAGAGATAGTGTCTGGATTAGAGTTTGGAAAGATAGAAGAGGATTGGGACAGAAAAGAGACGCTTCTTTTCGAAAGAGAAGTGTTGGGAAGATCCTTGAGCGGAAATTTGCACGAAGTTTTTAAGAGTTTTTTCTCGGGCGGTTCTTTGGTAACACCTTTGTCGCAGATTGACACTTTGAATAGTGGATCTAGAATAAAGATCGAAGCTATAATAAAAACAAAAATTAAAGAATTTAAGATTAAAAATGGTAAAAATGTAGGTAAGAAGTTCGCCAAATATCTTGTGGAAGATATAAATGGTGATACTTGCGGCTTAACGTTGTGGGCCGAAGATTATGCAAAGTATAGGACTATGCTAAAGGATGGTATTCCAATTAAGGCTATATGCAGAGTGAATACTTATTTGGACCAAAAAGATTTAGCCCTTTCTTCTCTTGAAAGGGTTTATGGGAGAGAGGTATGATTACTTGTAAAAGATGTGAGTTCGAAGTGGTTGAGACTATGCGACATAGTCTCATAAAGAATTGTTGTCCCTCTTGTGGATCCGCCCTTCTTGGTGATCTTCATATGCAGAGGCTTAGGCTGCTAAAGAGCAGAATATTAGAGCAATCATTTTCTCAAGACTTAGATGAAGATTTGGTTTTTGATATAACATTGTTTATGTTGACAGAGTTTTTTCCGTCCAGAACAGAGAAGGCTTCTTCAGACGATGTTCAGACCTTTCAGGAAGAGGCTTCTTTGAGCGCTGATGAGGCCCCTGTTTCTACAGAGGAGCTTGAGGAGTTTTCAGAGGCTGTTGATGGTGGTAACGAAGATGACTATGATAGTATAAGGGACGAGGTTAGAGACGAGATGTTGTCTAAGATGGAAGAGGGTATAGATGATGCCGATGCTGATTTGGATTTGAAGGTGGCAAGGCTGAAGCGGATTGCTAAGGAAAAGGCCGTTGCAGGTACGGGTCCAACAGTTCGGAGGGTTACGGAGTGATAAGGGCAGTTGGAAATAAACGCTTGGAATTAAGCGATGGTGAGTTTAAATATTATCAAAGTTTAAAAGAACAGTTTGGAGATAGAGACTTCGTAGGTTTGTTCAAAACGGATAAAAATGGAATAATAGTTTCTGTTAATCCGCCTGTAAATAGAACTATTTCTATGGGAGTAATCTTTTTTCTATTAAATGTTATGATGAATCAAAGGGTTAGAGCTTTGGATGGAAAGATAAATAAGATTATGGATTTTGAAACTAAAGTTGACAATTTCTTGGCTGTGAATAATATAGTAGAGCGCCTAGAGCGATTAGAGGAAAAAATCTTAGGAGAAGATAATGTCAAAACTTCATGAAAAAATTTCAATAAACTCATTTTCTATTGAGGATATCGATATTTCTCCGATAGAAGACGTTATAAGTTTGTTGCCGACCAACGGGGTGGTTGATTCAAATATA